>Ga0209936_1000146_pt1 | contig 45243 bp, 40 predicted proteins | sample SalPonR1_A_D1_MG_FD_185694 | JGI IMG/M metagenome (GOLD analysis project Ga0209936, IMG submission 185694) | Salt pond soil microbial communities from South San Francisco under conditions of wetland restoration - Salt Pond MetaG R1_A_D1_MG... ...
ATTTTTACAAAATAGACGATCAAAATAATTTAGTAATAAATAAAAATTATTACACATTTGACGAAATCGGTGTTGTACAACCTCAATCTGCCGCCGTAATAATGGACTATAGATCCGGCGAAATTAAAGGGTTATTTGGTGGTAGAGACGTTACTGCAAGTAAGTCTTACAATAGAGCAACAAGAGCTGCAAGACAACCGGGGTCTACTATTAAACCTTTGTCTGTATATTTGCCCGCTTTGGATAACGGCTACACTGCAGCATCTGTAATTGATGATATTCCTCGATATAATGATGCCGGTGAAAGATGGCCTAAAAATTGGTACGAAAACCAAACATATAAATATTGGGGTTTAACTAGCTTAAGAAAATCTGTTGAATATTCATTAAATGTCAATGCAGTTTATATGTTGGAAAATATTGGTTTGGATTTAGCAAAAGACTATCTAGAAAAATTTCAGTTGATAGATTCGGAAAATCCTGAAAATGATACTTTTGTTTCAAGAGAAGAAAATAGATCTTATAATGATGAAAATTTAGCTTCCTTGGCACTAGGAGGTTTGACAAGAGGTTTTACACCTATAGATATGACTGCTGCCTATGGAGCAATAGCTAATCAAGGAACTTATGTTGAACCAATTTGCTATACTAAAGTAATGGATAGAAATGGTAAAACTATACTAGATAAAGTTCCTGAGAGAAATGCTGTAGTAGATCCTGAAGTAGCCTTTATAATGGAAGATATACTTAAAACTACAGTAACACAAGGACTTTCACATAGAGCTTCATTGCCTGCTGAATACGGTATAGAAGTTGCTGGTAAAACCGGTACTACATCGGATAATGCTGATATATGGTATATGGGATTTTCTCCTTATTATGTAGGCGGGATTTGGATAGGAAATGACGACTCACAAATTAAAGTTAATACAGGTAGTGGATCTACTTCAAGGTTATGGAAAAATATAATGACAGAAGTTCATTCAGGATTAGAACCAGCTAGCTTTGAGGAACCACCTGGTTTAGTTAGAGCAAATGTATGTAAACAATCCGGCTTATTGGCTACTGAATTATGTAGCAATGACCCCAGAGGAAGTCAAGTAAATACTGAATATTTTGTAAACGGAACAGCTCCAACTGAGTTTTGTGATGTACATGTAAAAGCAACTGTATGCACTGAATCTAATGAGCTTATAGGACAATACTGTCCTCCTGAATTAGCTGAAGAAAGAGTTTTCATACAAAGAGATGAATATTATGATCCTTTAAACTATCCTTATACTAAAACTCAATATTACGAACCTATTTTAAATGCTATAAGACTATATGAACAAATACAGGATGAAATTAGAGAATCAGGAAACAACATTAAACCTGAAGAAATTAGACAGATATATGGAAATCAAGTGGTTATTGAAAATGGTAAAATAATATCCGTAAATGGTTTAACTATGGAAGAGTTAGTAATAGATACAATGTTAACGGAAGATTATCAGTATCAAATACCAAATAAAACTTGCACTTTACATAATAAATTTGATTATGAAGAGTGGCTAGAGGAAAATTCAACCTCTTCAGGAATTCAAAATGGCACAACAGATTCTGCTATAGATGGAGTTGAAAATGAAAATAACGAAGAAGAATCAAATTTAATTGATGAAGAAAATCAGATTGAAGAAAACGAAGATAACGATTAAAATATAAATAGAAGAAGGCCTAGGCCTTCTTCTATTTATATATATCATTACCTTTACTATCTACTGCTACTATTACTGGAAATTTCTCAACATATATTTTCAAAATAGCTTCTGTCCCTAAATCTTCATAAGCTACAAGTTTTTTCTTTTTAATGCATTTAGAAATATAAGCTGCTGCACCTCCAACTGCTGCAAAATATACAGCTTTATGTTTTTTTATAGAATCAACCACCTCTTTAGACCTTTTCCCTTTTCCTATCATACCTTTGAGTCCTTTTTCCATTAAGCTAATCGTGTAGGGATCCATTCTATAACTTGTGGTAGGTCCAGCTGAACCTATTACCTGTTCTTTCTTAGCAGGTGCAGGACCAACATAGTATATGGTTTGATTTTTTAATTCTATGGGTAATTTTTGCTTATCTTTAATTAAGTCTGCTAATCTTTTATGAGCTGCATCTCTTCCAGTATACATATATCCTGTAAGATATACCCTATCTCCTATTTTTAGTTTTTCTATTACATTATCTTTTAATGGTAATTCAATATTATATTCAGCCATATCTTTCTCCTATAGTTTGATTGTTTTATGCCTGTATGCGTGACAGCATATATTTAATGCTACAGGTAGTGATGCTATATGTGTAGGAAAGTATTCTATATTAACTCCTAAGCAGGTAGTTTTTCCACCAAATCCACCAGGACCTATATCAAGTCCGTTAATTTCCTCTACTAATTCATTTTCTAATTCAGCGTATTTCTGGTTTTCGTTATTTATCTTAATACTTCTTGTTAGAGCTTTTTTAGATATTAATGCAGCTTTTTCAAAAGAACCTCCTATACCTACTCCTATTATAATAGGTGGACAAGGATTTGGACCAGCCTCTTTTACAGTTTCTAAAATAACTTTTTTTACTCCTTCTATACCATCAGCAGGTTTAAGCATTTTTATTCTACTCATATTTTCACTGCCAAATCCCTTTGGTACTGCTGTGATTTTTAGTTTATCACCTGAAACTATTTCAGTGTGTATGATGGCTGGAGTATTATCTTTTGTATTTTTTCTTTCAAATAAAGGATCATCTACTACAGATTTTCTTAAAAAACCTTCCTTGTATGCATTTCTAACTCCTTCATTTATCGCATCAGATAATAATCCATTATCTATATTCACGTCTTTGCCGATTTCAATAAAAACAATAGCCATGCCAGTATCTTGACATATAGGCATTTTCTCCTTTTTTGCAATTTCGTCATTTTTTATAATTGTATCTAAAACAAATTTTGCTGTATCGTTTTTTTCTCTTTGATATGCTTTTTTTAATTCTTGAAAAACTTCTTCATCAATATTGTAGTTGGCATCTAAAAAAATTTTTTTTACTGAATTTTTTATATCATTATATTTTATTGTTCTCATTTTTTTCTCCTTGAAGTAAAATAACAAAAACTTAGCCTTGTATAGCTAAGTTTTTGTTTTTAAGTTTATACAAGTAATTTTTCTAAATAATTGAAAATAATTTTACTAGTTTCAACAACATCATCTATTACAACATATTCATTAGATGAATGATATCTTTCTCCACCAGGTCCAAAAACAAATGTTGGTATTTTTAATCTAGATCCTATGTAGTTGAAATCACCTATACTGCTAAAGTAAGAAATTATAGGTTCTTTATTAGTAATATCTTTAATTGATTCGATAAATTTTTGAGTATATTCATTATTTTCATCTACTAAATAAGGTAGGAATCCATCGCTATTTGGTGTAGGTGCATCCCTAAATATAACTTCATACTCCGATTGAATATCTGCTTTTTTTACTGCTTTATCTACTTCTTCTTTTAAAGTAGTTTTGTCTTCACCTACGACTATATGTCTAAATACAGTGAATTCTGCTAAATCAGCTACAGAACATGCAGCTCCTCCACCCTTTGTCTCTATGATACATACATCACCTTTACCAAGGTATTCATCTTTCTTAAGGTTTTGTTTTTTGAGTTCCACTATTACTTTACTTGCATCTACAATTGCACTTACTCCTTTTTCAGGATTAGCTGCGTGAGCAGATTTTCCTTTAAATCTTACTTTGTAGGAATATCCTCCTCTTGCTCCTAAACACAGACAGGGAAAGTCTTCCTCGGTAAATCCAGAACTAGGCTCTGGTACTATGGCAACATCTGCATCGTTGATTACATTTTCATGAATTAAGAAGTTAGTTCCTAGTCCATATGGACCTTCTTCATCGGAGACAAAAGAATATAATATGCTTCCTTTGAATTCCTTATGCTTCTTTTTAAATGCTTCAATAGCAATCATCATAGCAGCTACACCGGATTTCATATCTAGTGCTCCTATGCCGTACATCTTTCCATCCTTAATTACTGGATCTGTAGGTTCTGTATCCCATCCTTCACATATGGTAACTGTGTCAAGGTGTCCATTTAAGAGTACTTTTGGACCTTCTTTCCTACCTTTAATTTCTCCAATCACATTTATGCCTTCAAATTTTGTAACTTTATCATCTTTGTAATTGAAAAATTTAGTATCTATATTTCTTTCTTTAAGCCAACTATGTACAAATTCCATAATTTCTTCTTCTTTAAAGTAAGGACTATAAATACTTACTAAACTTTTAAGCAATTCGATGGTGTTTTTTTCATTGATTAATTGATTTAATTCGTTACTCATAATTACACCTGCCTATTTATTATATTTTTTTAATCTATAACTCTATACAAAAATTGTATCAATTAAAAGTTTTTTACGCAACTTTTTTGTTAAATATTTGAAGTAAGTTCTAAGTTTGGAACTGCATTTAATTTATAATCGCTAAATTCTTTATTTAAATATTTATAGTAAGCTGAACTTCCTATCATTGCTGCATTATCTGTGCATAATATCTTATCTGGAAAATATAGTTTTTTGTTTTTTTGTTTTTGTTTAAATAATTCTCTTAATCTACTGTTGGATGCTACTCCTCCAGCCAAAACTATCTTATCAAAATTGTATTCTACTGCTGCTTTTAGAGTTTTATTAACTAACACCTCTACTATAGCTTCTTGAAAACTAGCAACTAAATCTGGAACATTTATTTCAATGCCCTTTTGTTTATTATTGTTTATGTAGTTAAGCACTGATGACTTAAGTCCACTAAAGCTAAAGTCATATGAATCATCTTCTAGATATGCTCTAGGGAATTCAATAGCCTTATTATTGCCTTTTTTAGCAATTTTATCTATAATAGGTCCTCCAGGATATCCTAACTCTAAACTCCTGGCAATCTTGTCAAAAGCTTCTCCTGCTGCATCATCTCTGCTTCTACCTAATATTTTATATTTACCATAGCCTTCTACTTTAACTAAGTGAGAATGTCCTCCCGACACTATTAAACTAATAAAAGGAGGTTTTAAATCCTTATGACTTATATAATTTGCACTTATATGCCCTTCTATATGATTTACAGCAATTAAAGGTTTTTTTAAAGAAAAGGCTAGTCCTTTTGCAGAATTGACACCTACAAGTAAAGCGCCTACTAATCCTGGACCATAGGTAACTGCTATTGCATCAATATCATCAAAGGTCATACCACTTTCTTTTAATGCTCTATCTATTATTATATTAATATTTTCTATGTGTTTTCTTGAAGCTATTTCTGGAACAACTCCTCCATATAACTGATGAATTTCTATCTGTGATGATATTACATTGGATAGCACTTCTCTTCCATTTTTAACTACTGCTGCTGCAGTTTCATCACATGAAGTTTCTATAGCCAGTATTTTTATGTCTTTCATATTTATCTCCATTCTTTTAAAATTACTGCTGACAAAATATTGTCTATTTTAAAATATCTTACTTCTTTTCTCAAGTAACAATACGCCTTAATTTTATCAAAGTAAATTTCTTTCACTTTTATATTTCGTTCAGTAATTTCTTGTTCTTTTATATATATTATCTTTATTATCTTATCTTCATCTAAAGATTTTTTTAGTATATAATTTATCATTTATTTCACCTTACTATAGTATAATCGAGATATTAGCTATTGTAAAGAATGTCCTTTTTATTGTAGCTTAAATTATCTTTTGTTATAATGGTATTATTATAAAAATATATTTATATGAGGAGTTTATTATGATAGATTTAAGAAGTGATACAGTTACTAAACCTACGGAAGAAATGCGTAAAGCAATGTTTGAAGCTGAAGTTGGTGATGATGTTTATGGAGATGATCCCACTGTCAATGAATTAGAGAAACTAGGAGCAGAAATTATGGGTAAAGAAGCTTCTATTTTTGTACCAAGTGGTACCTTTGCTAATCAATTGGCAATACTTACTTGGACAAATCCTGGAAATGAAATAATTTTAGGAGATAGCTGTCATATTTTCAATGATGAAGCTGGTGCAGCAGGACTTATATCCTCTGTCAATACCTCACAAATTCCATCTCCTAATGGTGTTTTAGAAATAAGTGAAATAGAAAAACGAATCAGAACTAAGGATATTCATTATCCGGAAACAACTTTAATATGCACAGAAAATGCTCATTCTAGCGGGAATATTATGACATTAGAAGAGTCAAAAAATATTTATGAATTAGCTCAAGAAAAAAATATTCCTGTTCATACAGATGGTGCCAGATTTATTAATGCGGCGGTATCGTTAAATGTGGAAACAAAATCACTTGCCCAATATTCAGACAGTATAAATCTATGTCTTTCTAAGGGCTTATGTTCTCCCATAGGGTCTTTGTTGATTGGAGATGAAAACTTTATAGAAAAGGCAAGATCATATAGAAAGATATTAGGGGGAGGAATGAGACAAGTTGGTGTTATAGCATCTGCAGGTATTATATCTCTTACTAAAATGGTTGATAGACTTAATATTGATCACAATAATGCATCTTATTTAGGGGAAAAGTTATCACAAATTAATGGTATTACTGTTAATTTAGATAATCTTAAAATTAATATGGTATTTTTTACTGTAGACAATAACATTATATCAGATAAGGATTTTTATATAAAACTAAAAGAAAAAGGAATACTTATAAATCCTGCTGAAAAGGGTCTTGTAAGGATTGTAACTCATAATGACATCTCAAGAGAAAATGTAGATACATTCATCAATACGGTATCCGATTTATTGTCGATATAAATATTAATCATTAACAATCTTGTTGAAATAGTATCTTAATTATATTAGATATGTTGAAAAATAATTGCTCTAAAAACTAACATTTTTAGAGCAATTATTAAATCAAGAATTATACAATTATTATACTAGCTAAAATATTTATTCAATATCTTTTTTTAAATTCTTCATTAATATCAAAGCATCTTCTTTTGGACTAGAATAATAACCTTTTCTTCTACTTATCAATTCAAAACCGTATTTGTAATATAGATTTAAAGCCTCAGTATTTGATTCTCTAACTTCTAAAGTAATCCTGGTAAAGTAATTTTCACTACCATATTTTATTATATAATCCATCATCTTTTTACCTAATCCTTTATTTCTGGAATCTTTCTTTAGGGCAATATTGTTCAAGTGTATCTCATCATAAATACTGAACAAAAAAGAATAGCCTACCAGTTCCTTGGTCTTTGTATTTATAATACCAAGAATCACGGCAAGCTTGTTGTTAAATTCACCTTTTATCATTTTTTTAGTCCAGGGGTCGGTAAATATTTTATTCTCTAATTTATATATGAGGTTTATATATTTTTCTTTTTTTAGTTCTTTTATTTCAAACAATTATTTTTTATTCCTCTCTGCTTGAGTTTTTCTTAAATAAATGGGATTAAAATTTTCCCAGTTTAAAAAATCATGTTTTTTTAACTTTTCTATTCCAGCTTGAGCTGTTGATGATGATTTAAGATGGTTTATGTAGTTACTTGCAAAAAAACACTTATCTCCAAGTTTGCTTTTAATAAGATCTTTATGTTTTTTTACTCCATCTCCAATAAATATAATATCTTTTTTTAAATTTTTGTTAGTTAAGTTGTCCAGATGTTCTTCAATTGTTGTAGCAGAATCTTCTTCTATATTGAATAATTTTTCCCCTTCCCATTTATATAGTCCAGTGTATATTCTATTAGACCTTGCATCTAATACTGGACTAATTATTTTATCTGTGAATGGCAAATTATATGCTAAGCTTTCTAAGGTGGAGATGGACAATATAGGTAATTTTAAACTTTGGCTCATACTTTTAGCTATAGCTATACCTATTCTTAAACCTGTATATGAACCAGGCCCTTTGGTTATTGCTATTCCAGATAAATCCTTTAAACTCGTATCTGTGTCAATTATTAAAGTGTCTATTAAAGCCATTAGATTTTCTGAATGAGTTTTACCTATGTTTTGGCTGTATTCTCCTAGTAGCTTTTCTTCAGATAAAATAGCACAAGAAGCGGTTTCAGATGCAGATTCAATTCCTAAAACTATCATTTTTATTTAACTCCTTTAAAAGTTCAATATAAAACTTTCCACGTCCATTGATTTCTACAATTCTTTCTCTATTATTGATACTAATATTAATATCTATTCTATTTTTAGGTAAAATAGATTTTATTTTATTTGCCCATTCAATAATAACAATATCTTCATCGGAATAAATGTAATCTTCAATTCCTATATCTAGTGCATCATCAACACTATTTAATTTATACAAATCATAATGATAAATTTTATAAACTCCTTTGTAGGAATTCATTAAACTATAGGAAGGGCTGTTTACATATTCTTTTACTTTAAGTTGCTTACCTATTGTTTGGGTTAGTGTTGTTTTTCCAGCTCCAAGGTCTCCATTTAAACACAACAAGGACCCAGGTCCTAGAACTCTGGATAGTATTTTCCCAAACTCTTCAGTGTATTTTAAATTTTTTAATATTATTCTTTTCATATTAAATTCCTTACGATTTTAATTATATCGTTAATTTGCTATCAATTCAAGAAAAACAACACCCTAGAAAGATTGTTTTATTTATGAATAATAGGAGATAGCTTTTTGTATAGTAATGCTGTTACCACTGATATGATTAAACCTTTAAATATATTGAATGGTATAATAGCATATATTACTAAATCTTTGAGACTTGTTATTCTTTCGTTTACAACTGCACCCATTTGTATTATTGATTCAATCGGCATAAATCTTGAGTAGAAAGGTAGTAAAAGGAAATAGTTCATTATACCTCCCGCTGCAGCCATAACCAGGATTCCTATTGTCATTGCTTTAATAGCATTTTGTTTTGTCTTTTTCTTTTTATATATATATCCTGCAGTTCCAACTAATGCTATACCAACTATAAAATTTGCTAATTCTCCAACGGGAGAGCCTATATTCCACTTGAAGATTAAGTGCAAAATATTTTTAATAAATTCAATTACTACTCCTGCTAAAGGTCCTATTGCAAATGCTCCTACTAATGCCGGTATATCACTAAAATCTAACTGTAAAAATGCCGGGAACAAAGGTACCGGAAACTCAATATAATTTAAGGCAAATGCTGCTGCTGATAAAATTGCTACTCTTGTGATAAAGACTGTTTTTGATTTTTCCATATTTTCCTCCTAATTTTGGGAGATATTTAGCATAAAAAAAACCCTGAAATTATCTCAAGGCTTAATAAGCTAAATATACCCTCTCTCATCCAGACTATACTGTCGGTACTGGAATTAAACCAGTTCAACCTTTCGGTTCGCGGACTTCACCGCCGGTCGGGATTTTCACCCTGCCCTGAAGATACTATAAAAATTATACCACTAATTTATGATTTGTCAAATTTAATAATTAATAGCTATCATAGCTATTATAGTCAGTGCTATAGCGACTTTTTCACGATTTTTTAATTTTTCTTTAAAAACAAAAAATCCGTAGATTAAGACTAAAACTATGGTTCCTGAGCTGTTTAGTAAAACCGCTGTTGATGTATTCATCTTAGTAAAAGCAAGTACCATAAAGTATGATGTGAATAGGTTTGGTATTCCTACCAAAGTTCCAGATAAAAATTCACTAATCCCAAAATTATTCTTATTTTTAACAATTATTATTAAACTGGTAATCAAAGCCGATGCAAATATAAAGAACAATAAAAGATTTTTGTATTCTATCATTGCATATTTTTGAAATAATTTTGTAGCAAATTGGGCTAAACCACCATAAAGAATAAGAAGAAGCAGATTTAATCTTAAATCTTTAATTGATTCTTCTTTAAAACTAACATTTGCAATTATTATAGCTATTAATGATAATACTATTCCTAGCCACTGATATGAAGTTGGATACTCTTCCCATAATATTAATGAAATAGTCATTGGTATAAGTACGCCCAGCTTTAAAAATGTATTTGATAAACTGATACCGTTGATTTTAATAGATTTTTGGTATTGGACAAAAGACAAGCAAAATAGTATTCCTAAAGATAATCCTACTACTACTGCCCATATTGTAGAACCTTCAGGAGAAAAAACATCTGCTCTTAACCACACTACATTATTAAATTCATTTTTGAATGTGGCTAAACTATTAAAATCTAAATATTTAAATAAATCAAGGTTTTTAGACATAAAAAAAGCAATTATAGTTGCTGTAAGATAATTAAATAGAGTAACTGCATATCTATTTAGATTCTTATCCTCTGTTAATTTAAATACTACCGGTATCAATGAACTTAGAAATATTGATAATAACAAATATGTCATAAGAACTCCCTTCAATTAGATATACTATTATACACCACATATCTAATAATAAAATAGAGAAAGTATTTTTCAACTTACTTTCTCTTTGTTAAAATAAATTTAATACTTACAATGAAAAATCTGATTTTAATATGTTAACTAGTTCCATAAAATCATTAATTATAAAGTTAGGCTTTATTTTATCTTTATCTTGTGCATAATGACTCCAACCTACAAGTACCGATTTAACCTTGGCATTTTTCGCACATTCAACGTCAAACTTAGTATCTCCTATATAAATACTCGAAGATGCTTCACCTTTAATTTTTTCTATAGCTTTCATTAGAGGCTCAGGATGAGGTTTATGATTTTCTGTATCATCTACTGCTACTACTGCCTTGAAATATTTCTTTATTTCAAATGTTTCTAATATTTCTACAGCAGTATTCCTTAGTCTCGATGTTACTACTCCAAGAGTATATCCTTTATCATACAATGTCTTTACTATTTCAATAGCATTTTCATGAGCTTTTAAATTCTCACTAAAAATATCTCTATGATAATTTCTGTATTCTTCTAAAACAATATCTATGTCCTCTTTAAAGTCCCTTTTTAATGTTAATTCTAAAGGTTCCCCAAATGTTTTAATGATTTGATCCCTAGAAGGAGTATTTTTGTTGAATTTTTCATGTATATGTTTGAAAGATCTCACTATTATTTCTTCGGTATCTGCTAAAGTTCCATCTATATCAAATAATACATATTTAATCATTATCTACCTCTTTGCTTTCTTCTATCTATTTCTTTTAAGAATTTTTTCCTAACTCTTATGCTATCAGGAGTTATTTCTACTAATTCATCATCTTCAATAAACTCTAAAGCATCTTCAAGTTTCATTTCTATTGGGGGTTGTATCTTTAAACTGTCATCAGAACCACTAGAACGCATGTTAGTCAGTTTTTTGTTTTTACAAGGATTTACGATCATATCTTCTTTTCTACTACAAATTCCTATTATCATACCTTCGTAAACTTCTTCACCACTATTGATTATCAATCTACCTCTTTCATTTAGATTGAATAGAGAGTAATTCATTGCAATTCCATTTTCCTGTGATATTAAAACTCCATTTTGTCTGTGTTCTATCTCACCTTTATATTCTTCATAAGAGTCGAATCTTCTAATTAATGTTCCCTCTCCTCTTGTGTCATTAATAAATTCACTTTTATATCCAATTAGGCCTCTAGTAGGTACTATGAAATCCATAACCATATAGCTTCCCTTTGCTTCCATTTTTACCATTCGGCCTTTTCTTTTATTTAGTTTTTCAATTACAGAACCTTGGTAATTATCAGGTACTTCAATTACAATTCTTTCTACAGGTTCAAGTTTTTTTCCATCTTTATTTTTAAAGATAACTTCAGGCATAGAAACTGCCAATTCAAATCCTTCACGTCTTAAGTTTTCTAAAAGTATTGATAAATGAAGTTCTCCTCTTCCGGAAACCTTAAATGAGTCTTTTTGTCCGGGCAATTCTTCTACTGTTAATCCTACATTTACTTCTAATTCTTTGTCTAATCTTTCTCTTATCTGTCTTGATGTAAGATATTTACCACTTTTGCCTGCAAGAGGTGATTTATTTACCATAAAGTTCATAGAAAGTGTAGGTTCCTCTATTTTTATCATATCCATTTTATCTATTTTATTTTTTAGCCCAATTGTTTCTCCTATAGATATATGAGGGATACCTGATATTATTACTATATCCCCTGACGTAGCTATATCGACAGGTGTTCTTTTTAGACCTTTATAAGTATATATTTGGGCAACTTTATCATCTTTGATTTCACCATTTCTTTTATATATAGAAATATTTTGTCCCTTTTCTAAACTACCTTTGTATATTCTTCCTATTCCTAATCTTCCAACATAATCGTCGTATGCTAAATCAAATATTTGAAGTTGAAGATCTTCTTCATCTAAGTCTGGATATACTCCAGCATGTTCTACTATAGTATCAATTAAAGGTATAATATCTTTGCTTTCATCATCCATATTTTTCATTACTATACCTTCTTTAGCTATTCCATATAATATAGGAAAGTGAAGCTGGTCTTCTGTAGCATCGAGTTCAAAAAATAAATCAAATACCATATTCACTACTTCTTCAGCTCTTTCATCTTTTTTGTCTACTTTATTCACCAATAATATTGGCTTTAAACCCATCTCTAAAGATTTTTGCAAAACAAATCTAGTCTGAGGCATGGGTCCTTCGCTTGAATCTACTAATAGAATAACTGTATCCACTGATTTAATAACTCTTTCTACTTCAGAAGAGAAATCAGCGTGTCCTGGGGTATCGATAACGTTTATTTTTATTCCTTTATACATAATAGAGCAATTTTTAGAATAAATAGTGATACCTCTTTCACGTTCTAGATCATTGCTATCCATTACACAATCAACTACTGCTTCATTTTCTCTAAATGCTCCATTTTGAGATAAAAAAGCATCAACTAATGTAGACTTTCCTGCGTCTACGTGGGCTATTACTGCTATGTTTATAATTTTTTCTTTCATTTTACCACCTTATTTTTTCCATTAAATAAACAGTACTAAAGTACTGTTTATTTTTAATAGTCTTTATTTTATAGATAAATTAATACATTGATTTTAATTTTTTTAACGCACCTATAACTATTTTTTCTTCTTGTTCCAATAAACTATAATAGTCTTCATGATTTTTTAAATATTCGTAGGTTTCGTATAAATCATTATAACTTTCTGTGAAATCACCTTTTATATAATCTATCAAACTTTTATTTAGTTTATAGTATAGAATTATATTAAACTTTTCATTTTTTTTCAAGTTATTTATTTTTTCTATTTCTTCTTCGGTTAAATTACTACTATTATTCATAAGATATTTTACAATCTCTTCTAAATTATTTAGTGTGTTTTCTTCTAAAACTTCAACTTTACCATTTTTTATCAGATAATCTAGTTTTGTAAAACATAGGTCAAATTTTTCAGTGTAATTACTTGTAGTTTCTATTAGACTATCGGCTACTATGCTGTAAAGCACAGGGTCTCTTTCATAAATATATAAATCTTTTAATACAAGTATTTTACTTTTATGAGTTAATTCTTCATTTTTATAAAGTAATTGAAGTAGTGTCTCTATAAATTTAATTCTACTTTCTTTTTCCAATTTTCCGTATTTTAATATGTAATACTTTGTTCCAATTTTATTTTTATAATCATTGTTGTGTAAATTTGTAAGAGTTTTAACTGGTGAACTATCATAAAGATGTTCGTCTCCTGGATATATATATCCTCCAAAATTAAGGTATTCTAGAGTACTAACAGCCTTAATATATTTTTCATCTTGTTCATCATTCGTTTTATAATCGTAATCACCAAACAAAGGAAAAAATACTTTGTATTGATTTAAATAAGTTATATCTTTCATGAAAATATCTTTATGATAATACATATCTTCAAATATATTTTTTATTATTTTAGCTGATTCAGCTCTAGTTAAATTTTCCTTTGGTTTAAAGGTATTATCGTCATATCCTAATATAATATTATTACTATACAACTTTTTTATTTGATTTATATAAGGATAATTACTACTAATGTCTTTAAAATCAATTTCTACTTCTTCTAATGGTTCTGTAGCTATTAAGGATACTAGTCTTAAAGATTCTTCTCTTGTTATTGCTTTATCTGGTTCAAATTTTTCTTCTGTAAATATATCATCAATGTTCTTTTCACTCATTAAATGAATGTTGTTTTTTAAGCTCAAAACATATGAATATGCCCAGTGATTAATGTTGAAATCTTCATAACTGAGTTCTCCAGAAAATTCATCATAAAATATGTTTTGATTTTTACCTGCTCTATATAGAATAGTAACAAACTCTGCTCTAGAGATATTGTTTTCAGCTCTAAAGGTATAATCTCCGTAGCCATTAAAGATTTCGACTTCATTTGTTGCCCAATATATATCTTCTCTAGCCCAATGATCTTGAATATCAAAATAAATTGTAGATCCTAAAACATTTATCCCTATTAACGTAAATATCAATATGAAAATTATACTTTTTTTAATCATTTAACCACTCCTCAGTCGTACTATTAATTATGCTTACTTCTTTATCATTTAAGTCGAATATTTCAATTAAATATGCTTCATAATCTTTATACCCATTTTCAGTAGTATTTATTAAATATTCTTTCTGGATAAGGGGTAATCTTTTAAGAGAATATGGATAAAATTCATATAATCCTTTACCTACTTTTTTCAATTCTAGTCTACAAATGAAGTTAAAAATATTGGAATTTAAATACTTAACCAAATTTTCATAAAAAGCGACCTGGCCTTTGATTTTACCTAAATATATGTCGGCACTACAAAAATAATTACTATTATCAAGAAAAAATATCGGTTTCTTTGCTTTATATGGAAAAATTATTTTTTCATCTTCAAACAATTCTTTTTTCCTAGGCCATTGAAGCTCATACCATTTAATAATTCCTCTTTTACATTCTCTTCTTTTTCCCAGTCTATTTTTAAATTGCTCTAGATATTTTTTTGTATTTGGATATTTATTAATATCAATATCTTTAGAATATATTAATTTGTAATTATTAATATCTCTTATCTTGTTTTTTCTTATATTGCTGTTTTTTATCCATTTTTTCAACAAACTTTTTTCTAAAGAATATTTTTCTATATCCTCATCCTTTACTATAAAAGCTTTATCAAGTCCGGTAATAATACCTTGCTTAAACTCTATTATTTCATCTAGTGTACAATTAGTTTTATTATATAACTTATGTAAAACTTTTAATTGGTTTTCCGGTCTTATTATCCACTTTTTATCTTCCAAATTATTTTGGTTAAATTCAACATCTCTAAATTTGTCTTTAATTTTATATCTATATTCAAATTTTTCTTTTAAATCATCTTTTCCTATTTTTATTATAATGGGACTTATATTTGCATTTTTAAATAAATTATATCCATTATAATCTATTATTTTTATAATACTATAATTGTTCTTTAGAAATTTTCTGATTTCTAAGGAATCTTTACCTTCCATAAAGTATCTAGAAGTTATAAATATAAGTTTCCCTTGTTTTTTTAATAATTCCCAACTTTTTTCAAAAAAACAATATGATATATCAGATTTATTTTTATAAGTTATAAATTTTTTATATAGTTTTTCTTTGTATTCTTTAGATATATTTTTATGCCCAATATAAGGTGGATTACCTATTATTAAATCGAATTCATTTTCATTAATTTCTTTTAATTCATCTACTAAAATATCTCCCTTAATTATATTTAAGTTCTCCTCTTTTAACTCTGGATATTTCAAAATAATAGATAGTTTAGTTAAAAAAACCGAAAAATCGTCTTTATCCACGCCATATATGTTATTAGTAACAACTTCATAGGGGCTTTTTCCAAGGCTTGACAATTTTTCAATAATTGGTATTAAAAAATTGCCAGATCCACAGGATATATCAATAATTTTGAATTCTGACTTATCTTTCTCTAATTCAAAATCATACATATTAATCATTTTTTCTACTATATCTTTCGGAGTATATACCTGACCTAAAGATTTTTTTAATTTTACACTTGTTATTTTTTCATATATTGTGCCTGGGTCGATTTCTTTAATTTCTTCTTTATTGTTTCTAATTAATTCATCTATTTTTTCATCTAGGTTAAAGTAATCTGTTGAGTAAAACCTAGCATGATTATCAAGAAGATTTTGTATATTATTTTTTCTCTTTGATTTTGAGTATATATAATATATGATGTGTTTTACAATTAAATCTTTATTATCATATTGTTCTATTATATTTTTTAGTTTTTTATAAATTTTCATATATTATATTATCCCTTATTTCTTTATTAAACTCTCAATATCTTTAATTTCTTTTTTTATATTTTTAGATAAATTTTTTGCCTTATTTTCTGTTATCAAAATATCATCTTCTATTCTAATGCCTATGCCTTCTTCTTCTATATAAAGTCCCGGTTCTACAGTTATAAGCATTCCTTTTTTTAGAGTTATTTTTTTATTTCCTAGGTCATGTACATCTAAACCTAAAAAGTGTGAAACACTGTGATAGTAGTAGTTACTTAGTTCTTCTTTCTTTTCTAGTAATCCTAGTTTTTTACAACCTTCAAAAAGAATTTCTTTAGCTATATCATTTAGTTCTTCTAAAGTCTTTCCTGGCTTCGAATTTTTTATTACTTCTTTGTTTGCTTCTAATACTACTTTGTAGATTTCTTCTTGTCGTTTTGTAAATTTCCCATTTACTGGAAATGTCCTTGTAATATCAGAATTATACTCTTTATATTTTACTCCCAAATCACATAATATTAAATCATTATCTTGTGTTTTACTATTGTTGTTTACATAGTGGAGTATTATAGAGTTTTTTCCTGAAGCTGCAATAGTGTCAAAAGATGTTGTAACTCCCTTTTTATTCAAAATGTAGTTGTAATTTGCTACAATTTCATATTCATACATTCCTGAGCTTGATTTTTTCATCATATTTTTTATTGCTTCATTAGTAATATCTATAGCTTTTTGAGTTAATTCAATCTCTTTTTCATCTTTGATTAATCTGAGTTTTTCGATCTTTTTATTTATGTTATTTATTTTTATGTAGGGATATTTTTCCACTAATACCTTGGAAATCTTCTGAGATTGGGACAAAGGTTCATCTATATCCCAATTTTTAATATCAAAGTATATATTTTCAATATTATTTTCTTTTAGAGTCTTTAAAAGGTAATCATTAAAATCTTCAGTATATTTAACATCTTCAATATTTGATATTTTTTTAGCCTCATCTTCTTTCAAAAATCTTCCGATCCATTTTTCCATCTTTTCATTTGGTTTTTGAATAAATAACAATTCTTTATTTTCTTCTATATTGTTATAGACATAAATAAATTTTTCTCTATTTATGCCAGTAAGATAGAAAAAGTTTCTATTAGAATCAAATTTATAAAAATTATCTTCTGATTTTCTAGGTGGTTTTCCAGAAAAAACAATAAGCATAGATTTTTCTTTAAGTGATTTAGTTATTTTATCTCTTCTTTTTTTATACATTTTATCCTCTCCATCATCTATTTGCTCCAATTGTATAATATTGAAATACAAAAGTAAAGAAACAGAAAATATTTCTTTACTTTTAATTTACTTTCTATTTAGTGCTTCAACTGGTGATAGATTTGAAGCTGTATAAGCTGGATACACCCCAAATAGCAATCCTGACGTTAATGCAACAACGGTAGATATTTTTACTGCTTGTAAGCTAACAACCGCATCTAATCCATTTCTATTGAATAAATTTATTACATATATGCCTGCTGCTATTCCTATTATACAACCAATAATACTAACATATAGGGCCTCAAGCATAAATTGAAGGAGAAGATCGTATTTCTTAGCTCCTAAAGCTCTTCTGACTCCTATTTCTGAAGTTCTTTCACTAACAGCTACAAGCATTATATTCATAATCCCTAAGCCTCCTACTAGAAGTGAAACTGCTGCTATTCCTCCTAATAATAGAGTCATTACCCTATTAGCATTATCTGCTTCTTTTACTAGTTGATTTAAACTTGTAACGGTTATCAACTCTTCTGAGTTATCAAATATAGGATTATTCTGATTTCTAGGCGGAGATATGCTTCCTTCTTTAACCGACTCTTCTACTGGTACTTCAGGCATAGGATTATCTCCATTACCTCCGTTTTCTCCTCCTGTATTTATATCTTTATCATATATACCCAACTGCCTTTTATAGATTCTTCCAAGCTGAACAATTGACAAAGCAGCATTTTCTGGCGAGTCTGATTTTCCCCATATTTCTGAAACCTTACGTTCACCGTCAATCTTCATTGCAGATGTGTAGGGTATTACTACTTTATTGTCTATATTTTCTCCTTTACCTTCCCCTTTTTGTGATAAAACTCCTATTATTCTGTAAGATATGCCATCAATGGTCATACTTTGACCAACTGGACTTCTACCGTTTAAGAGAGATATTGCTACGTTATAGCCAAGAACTGCAACAGGTGATCTTTGTTTTACATGTAATGAGGAAAAGAAATTTCCGTCTAGTAAATTATGGTCTCTAATTATTGGATACTGTTCATTAACTCCAAGTACTTCCAATTCTCCTCTTGATCTTCTCCATCTTATGTTTGATTCTGTGTTTACAACTGATGTTGCATATTCTAAACCATCAACTCTATCTAACAATTCTACATATTCTTCTGGTTGAAAATTTAATGGTGGTTGATTTGATTTTATAATAACTACATTTTTTCCTAAACTTTCAAACTGTTCTACTACTGTTCTTCTTGCACCTTCGCCTATTCCCATAAGACTAACAACAGATGCAACTCCTATGAGAATACCTAATACCGTTAAGAAGGTTCTAAGTAGATTAGAAGTCAACCCATTTAGAGCCATTTTAGCAGTAAAATAAAATCTAACCAATAAGGATTTAGTTCCTTCGTACTCATTCATATTATCACTCCTGCTCTTCATTGTCAGGTATTATAGTATCATTTCCTTCTATTGATTGACTTGGTAATAAGTCTGAACTACTACCAGTAATTGTTTCCTGACCTTCTTCCAATCCTTCTAATACTTCTACGTATCTATCGTTCATTAATCCAGTTTCTATTTTAATTACTTTCAGTTCTTCATTTTCATCTAAGATTTCAACCTTTGACTGTCCATCTTCTTCAAAGACAGCTTCAATAGGTACAAGCAATGTGTCTTCTGAACTACCAGCATCTATAAAACACTTAGCCATCATTCCCGGTCTTAAATCTCCTCTACCAGAAACCTCTATATTTACGGAGTATTGAATTACTCCACTGGAATCTTGACCGGATTGTGACACTCTCGAAACCTTACCTTCAAATACTTCTCCTGTTAAAGCATCTACTGTTACTTCTACAGGTGCATCTTGTTTTACATAAACTACATCCAAATCATCGACCTGGGTATATACACTCATATTACTTGTATTAAAAATATCTCCTACCCATTCTCCTGCTCTTATGTTTTCTCCTTTTTGTCTCCAAAATCCTGCTACAACACCATCCATAGGCGCTGTTATTACTAGATTGTTTCTTAGTTCATAAGCTTTATCTATACTTCTTTGAGCTTCTCTTAGTTGGTCTAAGTTCTCTTGAATCATCATTCTCACATCTGCACCAGCAAGTTTAACTAAAGATTGACCTTCTTCTACATAATCATTTTCATTTACTAATACATCTGTTACTACCAACTCATCTGAAGAAATTGAGTTTTTATATATTTTCTGCTCTTTTTTATAACTATCAACCTTTGCCATATTCTGTAAGGTAGCTGCTGGCTCAAAGGATTCTTCGGATTTAGCTAAATTTACACTAGAAATCATACCTGTCTGAACCAAGCCTGGATTTTCAGCTTCTATTTCTCCCCAGTGAACATAAGTAAGACCATAATCACCGTCATCAGGATTATCTGGTACTGCATTACTGTTTAATTTTGTGATTTTAGCCTCATAATACCCATCAAAAGATGAGAATTTAAGAAGTACTCTTTGTCCTTCATATAACTTAGAATATTCTGATTTATTAGCTTTAAAGGATAATTTAATTTCTGAATCATCTACTATACTTGCAATTAAACTTTCAAGTTCTTCACCTTCACTTGCGTTAAGTTCAGTCACTCTTCCTTTAATAGGTGCATTTATAATTATACCATCGTAAGGATTTATATTATCAACTTGTGATATATCTATTCCTAGTAATTGGGCTAAATATTCTTTTTTGCCTTCTAATTGATTTTCTAAATCATCAATTAAACTATCTAAATCTGTTGATGCTAGTTTTAAAACTGGATCTCCCTTCAATAGGTTATCTCCTTCTTCAGCTAAAAATTCATCTATTACATATGAAATATTGAATAGTTTAGGATCTGAAGGTTCTGGGATTCTAATGCCTCCACCGTAAGCTGCGTTTAACTGTCCTGAAGTTTCAACTCCTACGCTTATATCTCCTCTTGTGACTGGGCTGGTAGAGTATATAACTTCTCTTTTCCCTTGAGAATCATCTTCTGGTATCAACTGTGATATTGCATAATATCCTCCTGTTAATACAAGGGCAATAATAATTATAATTGGTAATATTCTTTTAATCATTTCTTCCTCCTGAATAATTTTGTTGTATTTTTCCGTCTATAAGCCTAATAATTCTATTTCCTATCTTCGCAATATTTTCTTCATGGGTAACCTGTACAATGGTCATATTATTTTCTTTATTTAGTCTTTTAAAAATATCCATTATGTCATTTCCAGTTTTTGAATCCAAGGCTCCTGTAGGCTCATCAGCTAATATAACAGATGGTTTACCTACAATCGCACGTGCTATTGCCACTCTCTGCTGTTGTCCTCCAGATAGTTGATTCGGTAGATGGTGCATTCTTTCTCCTAGTCCGACAACTTCTAAGGCTTCTTCACAAAGTTTTTTTCTCTTCTTTTTTCTTATGCCTCTGTAAATAAGCGGGATTTCAACATTTTTCATAGCATTTAAAGAACTTAATAAGTTAAAGCTCTGAAATACAAATCCTAAAAAATTATTTCTCATTTCTGAAAGTTGGAAATCATTTAACTTCTCAACTCTATTTCCATCTAATTGATATAATCCTTTAGTAGGTTTATCTAAACATCCAATTAAATTAAGTAAGGTAGACTTTCCAGATCCAGAAGGACCCATTATTGATATAAACTCTCCTTCTTCAACTTCTAAATCAATACCTTTTAAAGCTTCAACATTTACTTGTCCTAATTTATAATTTTTATAAACATTTTCTATTTTTATAACTTTATTCATTTCACACCTCCGCTAATATTACTATAGACGTAAAAAGCAATTTATTGTTCCAAAAAAAGATAAAAAAAATAGATGTTATTTCAAAACATCTATTTCTATAGAATCAATCCATACTGTTGCCTCTTCTTCGTATTGGAAAAATAATTTTATTTCATCATTATCTCCCAGTGTTAATGATCTTTGTTTTATAATCCAGGTATTTGGATTTATAATAGTTTTTTCGTTTGTTATGTTTGATATTTGACCATTTCTTCTTATCTCTATTACCCAATTCCCTTCAACTGTTTTGTCACTTGTGTATCTAGTAGATAGACCTACTTCTCTATTTTTTAAGTATTTATATTCTTCAGATTTCAAGTCAATTATAGCAAATAAATATTTGTCTTTAAGGTTTTCTTTCTTATCAATTTTCAAAGAATAGTATCCGTCATAAAATTTAGAGAAATCTATAATCGCATATTCATCTGAACTTTCTTTTATGTCTTCTTCATTATAAAAATCCAAAATCGTTTCAGGTAAAACTTCCTCATTTGTTTGTTCAGACTCTTCATCTTCTCCAATTATTTGTTCATTTTGAATTTTATTATCTGAATTTTCTTGTTCAGATTGGATTTCTTCTTTTTTATTTCCATTGTTGTTTAAGGCCATAATTATGAAAGGAATTAATATTATAGCTATTATTATTGCAATAAGGAATTTCTTTTTATCATCTTTTTTTTCAGGTTCTTTATCTTCTTCCTCTTTGTAATCTTTTATATCTTCGTTATTATTCAAAGTAATAATTAAAGAGTATGTAGGAGACTTTTTAAATGAATTTAATAGTTCTTCTATGGTGAAATACTCTTTAGAACTAGCTCTGATTATTATTTTTTTAATATCAGGAGGAATCTCTTCTGATATGTTAAACTCTTTTATAAAAGATCCAGCAAATATATAATGAATATAATTAGAGGTGGTTTTCATTAAAATACTTTCTTCTATATCATAGTCTTGATCAAAAATAAGAAGATTTCTGAATATTATATTAAAATTTTCATCAATTAAAAGGTTATCTTCTTTTATCATTGATTGAGTTTGTATATCTGAATATTTTTCTAATTCCTTAAATTTCAAAATTAAGTTTTCTGTTAATATAACTCTTTCTCTATATGTTAAATCTTTACTATTTATAAGTTCAGTCAACTTTTTTAATTCTATATATTTAGAATATATGTATAATCGATCTTCAGTCTCTTCTACAGCTATAATATTATCAGAGTTGCTTGGATAATAATCCTTATCAATTAAGTTTATAAGTCTTTCTCTTAAAATAATATTGTTATAGAAAAGTTCATTGTTTTCATTTTTGCACAATAATATTCTTTGAAAATTACTTTCATACATTATTTTTTCTACTTCATAATTTTCATAGTTAAACATAAGCTCCCTCTCTATTTATTATTTATACTATTTTAACACATTTATCAACTTTTTAAAATAAAAATAAGGAATGAGTGTTTACTCATCCCCTTCATCATCTTCATCTATTTCATATTTTACATTTTCTACTACATCGTCTTTATTTATATCTAAATTTTCTTCTTTATAATTATACTTTATCAATAGTTTTTTAATTACATTTAGTAGAAATATAAATATTATTAGGTCATCTATAATACTAAAACCAAAAACTGGAGCTGGTATTAGATCTATCGGACTAATAATATAGAAAAGCATTAATATAATCTTCATCTTATCCCAAAATTTTACCTCGGGATTTTTTAACATATTAATTAAAAGCATAATCTGTTTTATCAAATACATTTAAAGCACTTCTCATTCTATAATAATATTTATATCTTTCAATTTATTAGCTATTGTTTTCTGAAATCCTTCATTACTTTCATTGTTGGATTTACCGAGGATTATATGGGTAATTCCTCTTTCTTTTGCCAATTTTATAATGGATTTTTTGGTATTATTAGACCTTTGTACTATCAACTCTGCATCTAACTTCCTTGCTAAATCGAATAAATACTCTAGCGCGTCTCCATCATTTTCACCATATAAAACTTTATCTTTCTTATTGATTATATGTACTATGTATAGTTTATCTGAAGTACTACTTCTTACTTCATCACCCTTATAAATTAGTCGACTACAGGTTTTTTGTTTTGTAACACATACCATTATATTATTATTCTCACTCAATACAAAAACTCCTATCTGATTTTAAAATCCTTATGGCGGGAATATGTGGGAATCGAACCCACCCGGGACGCTTCAAACGCCCCACACTGGTTTTGAAGACCAGGAAGCACACCAGCACTCATCTATTCCCTCAAGAGTATAAATTATAACATATGAATAATTGTATTACAAGTTTTAGAAACTTATTTTATTATGTCGCTTAACTCAACAATATTTAATAATTTTTTATCATCTTTATCTTCCATTACTTCTAAAAGTGCTCTTACTGTATCCAGTGAAGTCAAGGTAAGTACATTAGATTCAACAGCTGCTCTTCTTATTTTAAATCCATCAGTTAAAGAATTATTTGCTTTCGTCGGAGTATTTATTACCATACTTATTTTTCCTGATTTAATTACGTCAATAATATTTGGACTTTCTTCGATAATTTTTTTAACCACTTTACAATTTATTTTATTACTATTTAAGAATTCTTTTGTTCCTTTTGTTGCACAAATATTGTAACCTAATCTATCAAATCTTCTTGCTATAAACAATAAATTTTCCTTATCTTCATCCTTTACGGTACAAAGAATAGGTAGTGTTTTGTCTGGCATTTTAATATCTGCTCCAATTAAACCTTTATATAATGCTCCTATATATGTATCATGTATTCCTAATGCTTCTCCTGTAGATTTCATTTCAGGACCTAAGCTTATTTCAATATTTTCTATTTTTTGAGAAGAAAACACAGGTACTTTTACTGTATATCCTTTTATTTTCTTTTGGAGTCCCTTTGTATATCCTAAATCTTTTAAGTTTTTTCCTAGCATTGTTTGAGTTGCTAAATCTACCATTGGGATATTAGTTACCTTGCTTATATAGGGCACTGTTCTGCTTGACCTTGGGTTTACTTCTATTACATACACTTCTTCATTTTGTATAATAAACTGTATATTTATTATCCCTTTTATGTTTAATTCTCTACCAATTTTTATTGTAATTCTTTCAATTTCTTTTTCTAATTTACTGTCTAATGAAATGTTTGGATATATAGATATGCTATCACCAGAATGAACCCCTGCTTTTTCTAAATGTTCCATTATTCCTGGAATTATAACATTTTCTCCATCTGAAATAGCATCTACTTCAACTTCTATTCCTTTTAAATATTTATCTATTAAAATAGGATTTTCTTTATCTACGTTATGAGCAGCTTGGAAGTATTCTGATAATTCAGTATTATTGTTCGCTATATCCATTCCTTGACCACCAAGCACAAAAGAAGGTCTTACAAGTAATGGGTATCCGATTTTATCAGCAGTTTTTAATCCTTCTTTTATTGTTGTAACTGCTTTTCCTAAAGGTCTTTTTATAGATAACTTTTCCAATAAATCATCAAATTTCTCTCTATCTTCTGCAGTATCTATATGCTTCCAGCTGGTTCCATAAATTTTAATTCCTAAGGAATCAATAAATTTAGCTAATTTTATCGCTGTCTGACCGCCAAATTGTAATATTACACCATCTGGTTTTTCTTTTTTTATAATATTATATACATCTTCATCTGTTAAAGGTTCAAAATATAATTTGTCTGAAACATCAAAATCAGTACTTACAGTCTCAGGATTGTTGTTTATTATTATTGATTCTATATTTTGATTTTTAAGTGAATTAACACAATGTACACAGCAATAATCAAATTCTACACCTTGTCCTATTCTAATGGGACCAGAACCGATTACTATTATTTTTCTATTTTTTGATACTTCTACTTCATCAAACTTTTCATAAGTCGAATAATAATATGGTGATACAGCTTCAAATTCTCCACTACAAGTATCTACATATTTGTAACTTGGAATGACATTATATTTTTCCCTCAAATTTACTATGTCTAAGAAATTACAATTAATTAGCTCTGCTATTCCCATATCTGAAAATCCGAGTTTCTTAATTTTTATTAGAAGTTTCAAATCTATTTCCTCTAATGTTTTTCTTTTTAAATTTTCTTCTTCATATACTATATTATTGATTTTATGTACAAAAAATTTATCGATACCGGTTATTTCATGTACTTTATCAATATCATAACCTCTTCTTAGAAGTTCTGCTGATACGAATATTAATTCATCATGGGGTATAAACAATTTATTTTTGAGTTCAATTATACTTAGATTTTTATAATCTTCATGTTCGAGTGTGAATTGATTATTTTCTAATGATCTTATAGCTTTTAATAGTGATGATTCGAAATTTTCTCCAATAGCCATAACTTCTCCTGTTGCTGCCATTTGAGTGCCTAAATTTCTACTTGCTTTTTTAAATTTATCAAAGGGCCACTTTGGAATTTTGGTTACAACATAATCTAAGACAGGCTCAAAACATGCTTTAGTTTTTTTAGTAACAGAATTTTCTATTTCATCTAGATTATATCCTAGTGCAATCTTAGTAGCTACTTTTGCAATAGGATATCCAGTTGCTTTAGAAGCTAAAGCCGAAGATCTACTTACTCTAGGGTTTATCTCGATAATTTTATAATCAAAACTTTTAGGATTTAGAGCTATTTGGACATTACATCCACCTTTAATATCTATTGCATCTATTATTTTAAATGAAGCTGTTCTTAACATTTGATATTCTATATCTGATAATGTTTGAGAAGGTGCTACTACAATACTGTCTCCCGTATGAACACCTACTGGGTCAATATTTTCCATATTACAAACATTTATACAGTTACCTGCATTATCTCTCATTACTTCATATTCTATTTCTTTATATCCTTTTACGCTTTTTTCTAGGAGTACCTGGTTATTTAAACTCAAGTTTAAACCTTTGATAATATATTTGCTTAATTCTTTTTCGTTTTCTGCTATACCTCCACCTGAACCTCCTAAGGTATATGCAGGCCTAACTATTAGAGGATAACCAATTTCTTCAGCTATTTTCAATCCTTCTTCTAAATTTGATACCGATCCGCTATCTATAATTGGTTGTCCAATTACTTTCATTAATTCTCTAAACTTCTCTCTATCTTCTCCTATTTTAATGTTTTCTATGCTGGTACCTATTATGTTGATATCATATTTGCTAAGTATCCCTTTATCAAACAACTCTACTGCTAAATTTAGTCCTGTTTGTCCTCCTATATTAGGCAATAGGCTATCTGGTTTTTCTTTTTTTATAATTTTCTCTACTGTTTCACAATTTAAAGGTTCAATATAAACTCTATCTGCAACATCTTTATCTGTCATAATCGTTGCAGGATTGCTATTTATTAATATACTCTTTATACCTTCTTCTTTTAAGGCTTTACATGCTTGCGTTCCAGAATAATCAAATTCTGCAGCCTGTCCAATTATTATCGGGCCAGAACCAATTACTAAAACTTTTTTTATTTTATTATTTTTTGGCATAACTCCTCCTATAAAAATTAATGAATTCATCAAATATATAATCAGATTCAATTGGTCCAGGTGATGCTTCAGGATGATATTGAATGCTTTTGAACATCAAATCATCACTTTCTATTCCTTCAACTGTATTGTCATTTAAATTAATATGTGTTATGTTGACTTTTTCAGATAGAGTGTTCTTTTTTACCACATAACCATGATTTTGAGAGGTTATAAATATTTTGTTTTTCATTAAATCCTTAACTGGATGATTTCCACCTCTATGCCCAAATTTCATTTTTTTTGTTTCTGCTCCAATAGCTAGAGACAAAAGCTGATGTCCTAAACAAATTCCTACAACAGGAATTTTTCCCAATAGTTTTTTAATTTCATATATAGAATCTTTTAGGTCTTTAGGATTACCAGGTCCGTTAGACAAAAAAACAAAATCTGGTTTCTTTTCTAATATTCTTTTTGCAGTAGTATTATATGGATAAACTTTTATTTTGCAATTTCTTTTTTGAAATTCTTTCAATATATTTCCTTTTACTCCAAAATCTATTACCGCTAATTTTATACTTCCCTCTTTTAGTTCATATTCTTTTTTAGTACTCACTTCTTTTACAAAGTTCTTTTTATCAAATTTTTTAAACAAAGAATCAATTTCTTTTTTTGATAGGTTTTCTTTTGTAAGAATTCCATTCATAGTTCCTACTTTTCTTAAGGTCTTAGTTAAATATCTCGTATCAACTTTCTCTAATCCAAATGTTCTTTCAATTTTCAAGTATTTTTCTAAAGTCATTTCTTTTCTAAAATTACTAGGATGCTTACAATTTTCTCTTACAATTAAGCCCCTTACCTTTACACTATCAGACTGTAAATCAGAAAAATTTATTCCATAGTTACCTATTAGAGGATAGGTCATAACGACAATTTGCCCATAGTAAGATGGATCCGTTAATATTTCTTGATATCCAGTCATACTAGTGTTAAAAACAACTTCACCTACTTTAGTTTCTTTTATACCAAAGGTTTCTCCTTTTAATGTTATTCCATTTTCTAAAATCAATTTACCTTCCATACTACCTCCTCAAAAAAAAGAGATACCTCAACCCTAAAAAGTTGTGATATCTCGTATTTATTTACATTATTTTCCCACAAAATTACCGTATTCATTTTTATCTCCTTCATAGTATCTCGTACTATCTTAAAGGTACTTTAATCAAAATATCATACTTGTAAATGTTTGTCAATTATAACTCGTATATTTCTCTAATTCTAAAGTCACCATTAATGAATTCAAGTAAAAAATTAATTTTCCTATCTTCTCTTATATAGCTTTTATTATAAAATACAGCGTCAACACTCACCGTAAGTAGGCTATTATACTGATTGTAATGGAATCTTTTTATATTATATCCTATGTAATCAGATATATTCTCATCAAGGAATTTCAAGGCTTCTTCTGAAGATTCTCCAAAAATATTTCTATCCTTAAAATAAGTATTTAAAATGTTTTCTACAATATTTATCGGTTTAATGTAATCTTTATATAAAATAGTTTTGCTAGGACTTAAGGCTTCTCCTATATAGTATCTGTTAAAGAAATAATCCTTATCTCCATTAATTATTTTAACAAATTGTATTCCATCCATTGATGATACAGTATTTACTAAAGAGTATAATATTAAACATTCCTCTTCCTCATTTAAGTATATATTGTCTTTCCATTCTATTGTTAAAAAAACAGTTTCATCTACTATATCAGTTTTAACTATATTTAATATATTCATATCAATAAAGCTAGTTGACTCTAAACTTCTATTAATAGTATTCTCTAGAGCTCTATCTATGTAAGTTTCCTTCGTAATATCTTTTATTGTAATAAATTCATTTATAATACAGGATAGATTTCTATTAGGTAGATATATTTGAACTATATCTTGTCGATTTTTTTCCTCATTATAGGGCAATATTTTTGTAACATCACTTTCCTCTTGGGGTACTGTACAGGAAGATGATATGATTAATATTATTATTATTACTATTATATATCTTTTCATAAAATCCCACTTTCTAATATTCTAAAGGTATTTTTATATAAAAGGTTGTACCTTGTCCTACTCTACTTTTTACATTTATAGTGCCGTGATGCATATTGATTATTTGTTTAGAAATAGATAATCCTAATCCAGTTCCACCAGTTTTTCTTGATCTTGCTTTATCGACTCTATAGAATCTATCAAATATATATGAAATGCTTTCTTTAGGAATTCCATATCCGGTATCCTTTACTTTTATAGTAGCATAATTTTTATCTAAGCATAGAGAAACTTTCACTACTGTATTTTCTTCGCTATATTTAATTGCATTATGTACTATATTTATTATAGCCTGTTTTATTTTATCTTTATCTATTTTTATTTGAATTATATTTATTTCTTCAAGGATTAACTTGATATTTTTTTCCTTAGCTAATGGGCTCAACTGTTCTATTATTTTTTCTAATATAGTATTAAGATATATGTTTTCATAATTTAATTTCAATTTATTTTTATCTAAGTCTACTAAGGACAATAATTCTGTTACTATACTATTTAATCTATCTATTTCATCATTTATATCTTTTAGAAATTCTCTGTAAACTTTTTTTTCTGTGTTTTCTTGAATCAAAAGATTTTCTGTTAAGAGTTTAATAGAAGCTAGTGGTGTTTTTAATTCGTGGGAAACATTTGATACAAACTCTTCTCTTTGCTTATCAACTTCATTTAATCTTACAGTCATACTATTGAAAGCTTCTCCTAAAAGATTAAATTCATCTCTTGTATTAATTTCTACCTTTTGACCTAAATCACCTTTTTTTATATTTTCAATTGCTGGGTAAAATTTATTGATAGGTTTTAAAAAAAAGTATGTAAGTAAATATAATCCTAATATAATCAGAAAAGAAACTACCATTAAAAGTACTTTTATCCTATAAATCAATGAATTTACATTTTCATACAAATTATTTATAGATGAAGATATGAATACAGAACCGGTTATTTGATCTTCAAACATTACGGGATATCCTAAATACATGACATTTCCTATATCGTTAAAATAATAGTTATTTGTTGATATTTCTCCATTTAAAGATTTTTCAATTTCTTCTAAATTTAAAGTTGAAAAATTATATTCATCATTTGAATCAGCTACTACTCTTTTTCCTTTATCTAGTACGATAATTCTTCTACTTAAGGAGTCACCATATTTGTCAGCTACATTTTCTAAGTAATTTTTATAAATAGAAGAGTCGTAAACACTTAAATAATAGCTGATATCATCAGCTATTTGTTTAGTATCTTCAATTAGTTCTTCTTGTCTTTCATTTATGTGCCAGTCAAGTAAATAGTTTGTAGTAAAATTTATAAGTATAAAAAAAAGAATTATAATAAGTATTAAATAGGTGGAAAGCAACTTCCACCTAAAACTTACATACTTTTTTTTAATCTCTATTCCTAAAATAGTATCCAACTCCCCATTTAGTAAGGATATATTCGTAGTTGTCAGAATTTTTTTCTATTTTTTCTCTTAATCTTCTTATGTGAACATCCACAGTTCTTAAATCTCCAAAATATTCGTAACCCCATATTATTTCTAATAATTCTTCTCTTGTGAAAATTTTTCCTGGATTTGTAGCAAGAAGAATTAAAAGGTCAAATTCTTTGGCTGTTAGATTAATTTCTTTTCCATTTACTGTAACCTTCCTGCCTAGTGTATTAATAATAAAATCATCTACATATATGATTTGATCTCCTAGTTTTGCTTCTTTATTAGAGGATCTTCTAAGTATAGCCTTAATTCTTGCCTTTAATTCTAAGATATTAAAAGGTTTAGTCATATAATCATCAGCACCATACTCTAATCCCAATATTTTATTCATGTCTTCTCCCTTAGCTGTAAGCATAATTATAGGCACATCTGATTTTTCTCTAATTTTTTGGCAAACCTCCAATCCATCTATTTCTGGTAGCATTAAATCAAGTATAATTAAATCAAACTTACCCTTTTCTTGAAGTTCCAATGCTTTTTTTCCATCGTATGCTGCTTCTATTTTATATCCATCTTGTTCTAATCCGTATTTTAGTCCCTTTACTAATAAGGGCTCATCATCTACTATAAGTATTTTTTGACTCATTATCTCACCTCTTTAATAGTATATCACTATTATATATTATTGTTAATAAAATTATTACCAAATCTTAAAAAAGTATTCTATAATCCTCTATCCTTTTAGTTAGGTTTTTAGAATCGAAATACTCTAAAATCATAATACTATGTTTTCTATTACTTTTTATTAAATCTCTAAATTCAACTATTGTAATTTTTTTATTTTCTTTAATAAAATTTACTATCTGTTTTTTTATGTTTTCTAAATTTTCTTTCAATATTACTTCATCTTTGCTTATTTCAATTAGTACTTCTTTTGATATCATATAGTCTATAATATTTGAAGTATCTTTTGACTCTCTATAAGGCTTAATATTTAATATATCTTTACCCTGTTTTTTTAGTTTTATAAGGAGATCTTCTTTTATATCCTTTTGTTTTGAGTTCATTTTGGGATTAAACTCATAACTAGTCATCATGTTTTTACATATTTTAACAATATTGTTTTTCACTAGTTTATTTACAAAATTATTATATATATTTTTATCTATTCCATCAAATATATTGTTCCTTAATTCTTCTTTAGGTATTCCAAGTGTTATATTATTGTTTTTTTCATTATCACGTAAGTATTTTAAAACTTGTTCTCTAAATTTATTTTCTATTTTTTGATGAATTACATAAGTTTTATCTCCAAATTCGTAATTATATAATTTATTTTCATCTTCTAGTTTTTTTAATACTTTTTTTAAATAATCATAATTATAAATCGTATTTTTAATGATTTCTTCAATTTTTAAAAAACCATTATTTCTTATCAATAAAAATTCTATATAAGAATCTAGCTTTATTTCTTTTTGAAGGTAATCAATTTTTGAAATATCCCCTTTAAGTTTTCCTTTAGGATTTGGATCTAATACTACACCTCCACCTATAGTTTCTAAAGGTGAATAAAATCTTAAAATGAATCTATCTCCCCTTTTTACGGTAATATTTTCTTCCATTACTAGCCTAACAAATGCTGTGTTATTACCTTTAAGTTCTTTTTTATTTAAAATATGTATTCTTGCAATTACTTCTTGAGTTCCTATATGTAAATGTAGCCTAGAATTGTCTCTTATTATTCTTTTGGTCTCTAATATTATATTTATTTTACAATCTATTTGTTTAGTAAGTCTTAGGGTTTGTGGTAAAGCTAAGTCATTTCCTCTACGAAGTTGACTTTTATTAATATCTCTTAGGTTTATAGCTGTTCTTTGTCCTCCTAATGCTTCTTCGACATCTTTCCCAAAAACCTGCAAATTTCTAATTGTAGATTCGATTTTTTGAGGATATATTAATACATTATCTTTTATGCTAAGAATTCCATTTGATAAAGTTCCTGTTACTACAGTACCAATACCTTTTAAACTAAAAACTCTATCTATAGCCATTCTAGGATTTTCAATGCTTAGATCTCTGCTTTCTATAGAGGCTATTTCTTTTAAATATCTTTTTATTCCTTCTATTCCTTCTTTCGTTTTTGAAGAAGCTTTGATTATTTTGCAGTTTTCTAAAAAAGTATCCTTTACCAGTTCTTTAACCTCTTCCTCTACCACTGCTACTAACTCATCATCTACTAAATCGGTTTTAGTAATAACTACAAAGCCTTTTTTTAATCCCATTAATTCTAATATGTTGAAATGCTCTATACTCTGGGGCATAATCCCTTCATCTGCTGATATGACAAGCATTACTGCATCTATTCCTGTGACACCAGCTACCATGTTTTTTATGAATTTTTCATGTCCCGGTACATCAACAAATCCAACAGTCATATCTTCATAGTTTAGGTGAGCAAATCCCAAATTAATAGTAATTCCTCTCTTTTTTTCGTCTTTTAAACTGTCAGTTTCTATTCCCGTAAGAGCTTTTATTAAAGTAGTTTTTCCATGATCTATATGTCCTGCTGTACCAATCGTTAAATTAATCATTTTTTTCCCCTATGATATCTTTTATGGCTTTGGTTATTATATCGTAATCCTTATTTAATATAGTTTTACAATCAATAATTATCTTCCCATCTACTATTCTAACTATTATAGGTATTTCTCCGCCTCTTAATTTTTTTTCTAGATCCTTTTCCGAATTTTCTTCTATACTTAATTTTATACCCCAGCTTTCAAGATTATCTAAAGGATATGCTCCTCCTCCAATCATTGAATTTGTTTTACAGAGTTCTGTATTTATCAAATCAGAATTAATATTATTTATTTTTTCTAATAGTTTATTCGCTCTCCATTTAACATCTTCATTATCTTCTGTAATCATTCTAACCGTTGGTATTTTTGATGGAAGACTTTCAAAGTTTTGATATGCCTTAAGTGTTAATTCTAAAGACATGATTGTAAATTTATCAACTCTTAAAGCTCTCAATAGTTGATTTTTCTTTATTTCCTTTATATATTTACTTCTACCTACAATAACTCCACATTGAGGTCCACCTAATAGTTTATCACCACTAAATGTAACAACATCCACTCCCTTATCTAAAGTTTCTTTAACTGTAGGTTCTTTATGCAAACCGTATTTATTTAAATCTATAATCATACCACTTCCTAAATCTTCAATTAAAGGGATATTTTTTTCATAAGATATTTTCTTTAATTTTTTAGTATCCACATCATCTGTGAACCCAACTATTTTATAATTACTAGTATGGATTTTAATTATTGCACCAGTATTTTCATTGATAGCATTTTTATAGTCTTTTAAGTGAGTTTTATTAGTAGTTCCCACTTCTTTTAATATACAACCACTTTCTTCTATAACGGCTGGTATTCTAAAGGAGCCTCCTATTTCAACCAATTCGCCCCTTGATACTATTACTTCTTTTGTTGAAGCTAGAGTCTTTAGTGTTAATAATACAGCTGCGGCATTATTGTTAACTACGAGAGCATCTTCTGCTCCTGTTATTTCTTTAATTATATCTGTTATATGATCATATCTATGTCCTCTTTCTCCTTTATCCAGATTATATTCTAAATTACTGTATGAACACAGATTATCTGAAATTTCTTTTGCTATTAATTCAGAAAAAACACTTCTCCCTAGATTAGTATGTACTATAACACCTGTACCATTAACTACTCTTTTGAATTTGCTTTTGTTTTCTTTATCAATTTTATAAATGATTGTGTTTAATATTTCTTCTTCATTTATTCTCGATATAATATTATTTGTTATGTTATTCCTAATTATATCTAAATGTTTTCTAATTATAGATAAAACAAAATCTCTTCCATATTTACTAATACGAACTTTGATTTCTTCTTTTTCTAATAGTTTATCGATTTTTGGTATTTTTCTATAAATATCAGTCATAATTACCTCACACTAATTTAATAAATTTATCGTCTCTTCTCATTAATTTACCTTTATATTTTCTTTTATCCCATTAAATTTTGATTCTCCTATACCTTTTACATTCATTATATCTTCAATTTTAATGAATTTATTACTTTCTCTGTATGATAATATATTGCCAGATATAGCTTCTCCTATTCCATTGAGCTTTATTAGCTCATCTTTTGAAGCAGTATTTATGTTGATTTTAGAAGATTCTTTTTTTAAATCAATTTCTGAAATGCTTTTGATATATATTTTGTCTTCATCATATAGCTTAACGGATCTATTTAAAGCTTTAGTGTATGCATCTTCTCTTAACCCGCCAGCTAGTTCTAATAGTTCATATAATCTTGAATCACTTGCTATTTTATATACTCCAGGTTTGTTTACTGATCCATCTATATCTACCCATATATAATCAATTGATTCTTTTTCACTATCAATAGATTTTACATTATTGGATACTTGAGTCTTTAATATTTCAAAGTCGCTATCTATATATTTATATATAGATATGGATAGTATTAATAATAATAAGATGATTAAGAATTTTAACTCTTTTTTTTCTAATAAATTCATATTTACCTCTTTTTATATTTACAAATATAAAGTTTTGTTGTTATAATTGTTTTGCACATAATTTGGGAGGCTAACAATGAAAAAATGCTTATTGTTTATTATACTATTTATAACTATAATTTCAAATAAAAATATTTATGCGGATCTATCACTAAGCTGTTCAAGTGATATTTTGATAGATGCAGAAAGTGGAAGAGTTTTATATGGATACCAGGAAAATAAAAAAATATACCCAGCTAGTTTAACAAAACTTCTTACAGCTTTAACTGCTTTAGATTTAGGAGATTTAGATGATATTTTAATTGTAGATGAGAAAACCCCTTATGAAGTTGATGGGAGTCATATTGCTTTAGAACCAAAAGAAGAGTTAAGTCTATATGATTTGCTGCACGGTTTATTAATAGCCTCCGGTAATGATGCAGCTGATGTCATAGCTAAAAACTATTCTTCTTATGAAGGAGAATTTTTAGAATTGATGAACGAAAAGGCTAGAGAATTAGGCGCCTTAAATTCAAACTTTGTCAATCCTCATGGACTACACGATGACAACCATTACACTACAGCTTATGATTTATCTATAATAGCAAAAGAAGCATACGATAAGGAAATAATCAAGGAAATTATTGGTAAAAATAAGTATACAATAGATATTACAAATATCAAAAAAGAAGCTCGACATTTAATAAGTACAAATAAACTTTTAGTCGGCACTGGATACGGGAATCAAATAATTATTAATAACTCATGGGTAAATATGAAATATGAGGGAGCTACTGGTATGAAAACAGGCTATACTCCCAAGGCTGGAAGTTGTTTGATTGGTAGTGCTGAAAGAGATGGAATCTCTTTAATAACCGTAGTTATTAAAGGTAGTACCACTGAAGTGTATACAGATACACATAAGCTTCTAAATTATGGATTTGATAATTTCGAAAAAATAAATTTAGTATACGCTAATGAATTTATAAAAAATTTAGATATAAGTTCTGGAGATAGTAAATATCTAAGTTTAATAACATCCGAAGATTTATATACAGTAATAAATAAAGATAAACTAAATGAGATTGATAGTTCGATATCTATAAAAGACTATAATTTACCTGTTAAAAAAGGTGATGTTTTAGGAAAAATAAAATATAGCCTTGGAGATGAAATAATAGGAGAAGTTCCCTTAAAAGCTGCTTTCAAAGTTGATTTAGTAGTTATTGAAGATACTAATTTGACTCTTTTCGCTTTAAAGACAATAATATCTTTTATACTAGCAATAATTTTCTTAATAATAGTATTGAGAATCGTTAATAAGTATAGATTATATAAGATTAGAAAACAAAAAAAGAATAGAAGGTGAAGACCCACCTTCTATGACCAGTTTTCTATTCCAAATTTTTCAACATTAATATCCCTTCCATCCAACCATATCTTTTCTATATTATATTTTTCTCTTTCTTCTTTAACAAATATATGTACAACAATATCGTTATAATCCAGCAATATCCATTTGCCAGATCTATATCCTTCTTTATGATTTATTCTTATTTCTTCTTCGGACATTTTTTTAATTATATTATCAGCAATAGCCTCAGCTTGCTTTGTATTACCTGCACTACAAATAAGGAAATAATCTGCTATACTTGATATCTTAGAAATATCTATTAGTTTGTAATTGTAAGCTTTTTTATCTGATGCTGCTTCTAGTATTGATTTTATATTTGATTCTATTTTTTTCTTCAAAGTATCAACTCTCCTATTTTTTATATATTTATATGCCTCTAATGTATTCTTGTGAATATATTTATTTTTAGATTCTAAATAACTAATAGTCTTTTCTAAGGCCATTAAAACACTATTTTCTAAATTTATTTTTGATTCAACCCTAACGCCTTCAACTCCATTGAAATCTCTTCCTGGTTCAATATAGTCTGCTATATATATGATCTTTTCAATAAGACTCATACCGGCTCGTCCTGTAGTATGATATTTAATGGCATTTAGAATATCTTGATCTTTAATTTTGTATTTATTTTGGGCAAGGTATTCCCCTAGATTTGTATGAAGTACTTCTGGCGACTTCAAATCTTCTTTTGTTATTTTAATGTTTTTTTCTTTTACAATTCCTATAATTTTTTCAGTACTAGTAATTTTTCCACAATCATGATATAGGGCTGCTTTTTTTATTTTATTTATATCCGCTTTATAAATTTTGCCAAGCTCTACAGCTATTTCCATTACTCTAATAGAATGATTATATCTTTCTTTTCCAATATCAGCTAAAAGTTCTTTATTCTTTTCTATCATCTATTCTATACAATCCTTTTTTTAATATATATTGTTCAACATTTTCAGGTAGAAGATACTTTGTGGGCCTTCCTTCTTTTATTCTATTTCTTATGTCTGTGGATGATATTTTTAACTGGGGTGCTCTAATACTTAGTATTTCTCCCTTATATCTTTTCATTAATTTATCTAATTTATCGTCTAGTGTATCTGTTACATAACCAGGTCTATTGACAGAAATAAAAGTACATAATTTTAAAATTTCTTCCGGTTCCTTCCAATTAGGAAGATCCAATACGGCATCTGTCCCTGTAATAAAGTAAAGTTTAGTATTTTTGTAGTGCTTTTTTAGAACTTTTATGGTATCTACAGTATATGATATAGTTTCTTTTTCAACTTCTATATTTGATACATCAAAATCTTGATTTGTCATAGTTGCAAATTGAGTCATCATATATCTATTATAAGAATCAGCTAATGCTGCAGATCTTTTATGTGGCGGATTTCCTGTTGGTACAAATATTATTTTCTGAAGATTGAATTTAAATAAAACTTCATTAGCAATAACTAAATGCCCGTAATGTATAGGGTCAAAGGTCCCACCCATTATTCCGACTTTATTATTCAATGCATTTCTCCTCTCAATTAATTCAATTCATATTATATAATAAAGTACTTGTAATAACAAATCTTTATTATATACTATAAATATACTAGAATTATGAATAATAAGGAGGTATATAATGATTAATATATCCATTTTAGGTTCTACAGGGTCAATAGGAACTCAAGCATTAGAAATTGCGGATTTATTCAAAGATGAAATAAACATTGTTGCAATTACTTGTAATAATAATATTGATTTGTTAGAAAAACAGATAGAAAAATACAATCCTAAAATATCTGTAGTAATGAATAAAGAAAAATACGAAATTTTAAATAATCGAATTATTACTAAAACTAAACTTAAGTATGGTATGGAAGGACTCAAGGAAGCGGCATCAATACCTGAAGTTGACATTGTTTTAACTGCTGTGTCAGGTATGATAGGATTAGAACCGACTATATCAGCAATTAAAAGCAAAAAGAAAATAGCTCTAGCCAATAAAGAAACTCTAGTAACTGGTGGTAGCATTATAAAAAAATTAATTTATGAAAATAATGTGGAAATTCTACCAGTAGATAGCGAACATAGTGCAATTTTCCAGTGCTTACAGGGTAATAAATCAGAAGATATAAAAAGAATTATTTTAACAGCTTCTGGAGGACCTTTCTTTGGTAAAGACATTGATTTTTTAAAAAATGTAACTGTAGATGAAGCTCTTAAGCATCCTAACTGGAGTATGGGTAAGAAAATAACGGTTGATTCTTCTACTTTAATGAATAAGGGTCTTGAAATGATTGAAGCACATTGGCTGTTTGATGTGCCTTATAAAGATATTGATATTCTTGTTCATCCTGAGAGCATTATTCATTCTGCAGTAGAATATAAAGATAGATCGGTAATTGCACAATTAGGTCTTCCAAATATGAAGCTCCCAATCCAATATGCTTTATTCTATCCAGAAAGAAAAGAAAACAATATGGAATCATTAGACTTATTTAAATTAAAGCAACTTAATTTTCACAAAGCAGACATTAGTACTTTTAAGTGTTTAGACTTAGCTTATAAAGCTATATCTATTGGAGGTTCCATGCCTACAGTTCTTAATGTAGCTAACGAAATCGCCGTTGATAAATTTTTAAATAGAGAAATTAGTTTTCTTGATATTGGTATTAGTATTGAAAAACTTATGGAACAACATAGTCCTTTTGAAATAAATACAATTGATGATGTTTTTTATGTTAAAAAATGGGTCGAAAAGAAAATCACTGAATTGATTTAAGAATTCAGTGATTTTTTTATTAAATCTGTTCCTCTTTTTCTTGCACCTATACCTTTATCTCCAAATCTACCATATAAATATAAACCCGTATTAATCATATAGTACCTTTTGTTATTAATAAAATTTTCAGGAAAGTTTAAAATTTTTTCGTATCCTTTTTTAAAACTATTAAAGTTAATTTCAGTATCTAAAATATTAGTGTGAAACATACTGCATATGTCTAAGCATGGATCTTCAGGCTCGCTATGCTCATAATCAATAATACCGGTTATTTTGCCTTTATCATCAATTAAAATATTTCTAAGAGAAAAATCTTTATGAGTTAAATTAGGTTTTAACTCTTTAAGTTTTAATCTGTCATTATTTAATACTTCTATACCTTTCTTTATAATTTCATTTTCTTCACTCATGAATTTATTTACTCTTTTAATTATATTTTTGTCCTTTATATTTCTAGTCTCAATTAAACTGTTCATATATTTTTGTGTTCCCCAACCATAGCAATTGTAACTTCCAGTATTATGTATTAATCCTAAATTTTCTCCCAATTTTTCCAATATTTTCATTTGTGATAATCCATCAATATTTTTTATTTTATCTACTAATATATTTCCTTGAATTTTATCCATAATAATATAGTTTAAATTACCATATCTATTGCTATCTAGAATATTGGGAGAAAAGTAGTAGTTTTCAAGGAGAATTAGTGTATTTATTTCATTAATCCATTTTTCTTTGTTAAGGGAAATTTTAATCACATATTCTTTTTCCTTTATATTAAAAAAAAATACATAATTTCTATCTAATATACTATGTTCTATTAAATTAATATATATCTTTTCTGGAGATAATTTAAAAGTTTTTGAAATTATCTCTTTTACTTTAAAACTTAAATTATCCATATCATTACCTTCTATATTTTTTCAATAATTTTATAAATTACCTTTTTAACATTTTTTACATTTTTATTGAACACTTCCAATACATCTTCCATAGTAACAGGTTTAATATCATCTCTTCCTTCTAGTCCAGCATCGTAATCGGTAACTAAGGCAATATTTACAAAAGGTATTTTTAATTCTAGAGCTAGATAGCATTCTGGGTATTGAGTCATATTTATTATGTCCCCTCCTATTTGTCTAAACCAATTGCTTTCCGCTTTAGTGGAAAATCTAGGACCATTTATAACTACAACTGTACCTTTTTCATGTACGGTTATTCCCATTTCTTTAATCGTGCTTATAGTTATTTTTCTAAGGTTTTCATCATATGGTTGTGCAGAACTTATATGTTCTACATTCGGTCCTTCAAAGTATGTATCTTCTCTTCCCTTTGTCCTATCAATAAATTGATCAGTAACTACAAAATCTCCTGGTTCATACTTAGGATTCAAACTTCCACATGAACAAGGTGATATTATGGTTTTTACTTTAAGTTCTTTCATTGCATAAATATTTGCTTTGTAAGGAATTCTATGAGGTGGTATTGAGTGTTTTCTGCCATGACGCGGCAAAAAAGCAACTTTTTTACCTTTATAATCTCCAATAGATATTTTATCGCTAGGCTTACCGTAGGGAGTATCTATTTCTATTTCCTTTATATTATCTAAAAACTCATAAAATCCAGACCCTCCAAAAATTCCTATATCTGCTTTTAACTCCATATAAATTCCTCCTAAATTTATTTTTTTATGTATGGTAAATATATTGAAAAAATAGAACCTTTTTCATATGTACTTTTAACCTTTATCTTACCTCTATGTCCCAATACTATAATCTTGGCTATATTTAAGCCTAAGCCATGACCGCCCTGCTCTTTTTCTCTAGACAATTCTTCTTTATAAAATCTATCAAATATTTTTTTTAAATTTCTTTTTTTAATTCCTATTCCTGTATCTTCTATGTCAACTACACTATAGTCTCCGTCTCTTTTACATCTTATATAAATATTACCATCAACAGGTGTAAATTTTATCGCATTTTCTACAAATATTCTTACTGCTTGCTTTATCCTGTTTTTATCAGCAAAAACCACTGAGTCATCACTGCAAACACATTGTATGTTTTTATTAATACTTATCATCTTAGTTTCTTTTGTAACTTCTTCTACTAATTTTTTTAAAACAAACTCTTCTTTATTTAATTTTAATGTGTTTTTATCATTTCTAGCGATAAATAATAGCTTTTCTACTAAATCCTGCATATTATTAGATTCATTTTTTATAGCTTGTATGGACTCCTCCAGTACTTCTTGATCTTTTTTCCCCCACCTGTCTAGCATGTCAGCATAACCTTTCATTACTGCTATAGGTGTTCTAAGTTCATGGGATGCATCAGACACGAAATGCTGCTGTCTTATATAATCTTCTTCTATCCTATCCATCATTTTATTAAAGGTTTCAGCTAGTTCTTTTAATTCGTACTGAGAAGCTTTTACATTTAATCTAGTATTTATATTGTTTGCCGTAATAGTTTTTGCTACTTCTGTCATGTCTTTTATTGGTTTTACAATTTTTTTACTTGCTAATGGTCCTATGGCAGCTAGTATTAGAGCTCCTAAAAAACCTGCCGCCATTATAAAAACACCTATAATCATTAGTTCTGATATTATTTTTTGAATATTAAAGTTTATAGTAAGGTAGTAAATATCTCCTTTAAATAAATAGCTTTTTGTATATTTATATACTCTATTATTTCTAATTATTTCTAATTTTGAAAAAACATTGTTTTCGTATTCCTTATATTCACTTCCTGTTTTTGAAATCAAATTAAAACTTCCATCGTGAATTAAAATACCTTCAATTCTTTCATCTATTATAAAAGCGTCTAGTTCCTCTTTAGTATTGATAACTTTCTCTATAATATAAGGAACATAAGAATCACCTGTTTTATCTAGTTCGTGTATTTTATATCCTAGATATCCTATTAAAGTTAAAACAATTACAAGAATAAGGGATAAAAAATATAGCCCTAAATAAGTAGATGTTATTTTGAAGGTTATTGATAATTTGATTTTTTTTCTTATACTACCAATGATCTTTTTCATTAAAACTAAGGGAAATGATATGAATTTAATTATTTGTTTAATAAACTTCTGTATTTTTAATTTTTTCATAACCTCACTCTCATTAGTCAATCTCTTATAATATAGCCTACTCCTCTAACTGTTTTAATGATATTCACATTATATTTTTGGTCAATTTTACTTCGAAGGTATCTAATGTAAACATCTATTAGATTCGTTTCCCCAAAATAATCGTAACCCCAAACATTTTCTAAAATTTTATCTCTAGATAAAACAATGTTTTTATTTATCATTAAATACTCTAATAGTTCAAATTCTTTTTTCGTAAGCTCTATTTCTTCTTTTTTATATTCAACTCTATAATTATTTTTAAATAATTTTAAATTTTTATGTTCTATTAAATTCTCTATATTTTCTTCTTCATTAATTATAATAGACTTTTTAATATTCACCCTTATTCTAGCTAATAATTCTTCTATTGCAAAAGGTTTTGTCATATAGTCGTCCGCTCCTATGTCTAGCCCTAGAACTTTATCTGATACATCATCTTTTGCAGTAAGCATTATTATGGGAATCTCAGATTTATTTCTCAATCTTCTACAAACTTCTATTCCACTTAGTTTTGGAAGCATAAGGTCCAATATAATTAAGTCCACCTTGTCTTTTAACGCTTTTTCTAAGCCTTCCCTGCCATCATTTGCTATTTCAACCTCATACCCTTCGTACTTTAATTCTAATTCTAAAAATCTAGCAATTTTCTTTTCGTCTTCTATAATTAGGATTTTTTTATTTTCCATATTTCCCCCTAAGGCAATAAATTATTATTTATTATATCATGTATCTATACTTTATAAAAAAATTTTGAGCATTTCTGCTCAAAATTTTAATTATTCAATAATTATTTCGTCATCATCATTTTCTGTGTCTTCATTTTCTTCTTTTTCATCTTCAAATATTTTTTCTGTAGATTTTTTTACAGTTTTCGTTGCTTTATCAAGACCCTTTTTTATCTTATCGCTGGTTTTATTAGTAGATTTAATTCTCAATTTATATCCAAGTATTAAAGCTATTACCAATCCTGGAATTACTAACCAAGGTGCAACTAATAGGGATATTACAGCTACTAATAATGGTATGTTTATTAAAGTAGTTTTTTTATTTTTTAATACCATCCTTACACTTAGAAAACTGTTTACCGTTTTATTTGCTTGTTTACCGAAGTCTTCCTTTTTTCTTGTCTTATTATCGGAACCTTCTTTTCTTTTTCTTTCTAAAGCTATTATTGATTTTACTATATCCCCTTCGTTATTCTCCAAAGCTTCTTTTGCTTCTTCATATGTAACATTAACTCTACTTCTTAATTCATCGATCATTTCTAAAGTTACTTTCATTTGATTACCTCCTTTGATTTAACTAAATTATAAAATACTAGTATTAGTTTATCCTTAGGCAATTATTAAAATAAGATTAAAAAAGACAGAATAATTAAATTCTGTCTCATTTTATTATGCGTTAGGTGAATCATTTGCCTTTGTTTCAATTTTTTCTTTTATTATTTGTATAAAGTCTTCAGTATTTTTTTCTCCTAAATCCCCTTCTACTCTGTCTCTCACAGCTATAGTTCCATTATTAACTTCATTTTCTCCTACTATCATCATATAAGGGATTTTTTCAACCTGTGCTTCTCTAATTTTATATCCTACTTTTTCGCTTCTTGTGTCAAGTTCTACTCTTATGTCCATTTTTTCAAATTCTTTCTTTATTTTTTCACCATATTCATTAAATTTATCTGATATTGGTAAAATCCTAGCCTGTACTGGTGCCAACCAAGTAGGAAATGCTCCTGCATAGTGCTCTATTAGTATTCCAATAAATCTTTCCATGCTCCCAAATATTGTCCTATGAACCATTACAGGTCTGTGTTTTTCTCCATCTTTTCCTACGTATGTAAGGTCAAACCTTTGAGGCATTTGGAAATCCAACTGACAAGTCCCACACTGCCAAGTTCTTCCAATTGCATCTTCTAAATGAAAATCAATTTTGGGTCCGTAGAAGGCTCCATCTCCTTCGTTAATTCTGAATTCAATATTCTTTTCTTCCAAAGCGGCTCTAAGAGAGTCTGTAGCTAAGTCCCATTCTTCTTGAGTTCCCATTGAATCCTCGGGTTTGGTTGATAATTCGACTCTATATTTAAATCCAAAGATGTTATAAAGGTAATCAGTAAAATCTATTACCCCTTTTATTTCATCTTTTACCTGTTCTTCTAACATAAATAAGTGAGCATCGTCTTGGGTAAAGTTTCTAACTCTCATAAGTCCATGCAATGCCCCAGACATTTCGTGTCTATGAACTAAGCCTAGTTCTCCCCATCTAAATGGGAAATCCCTATAAGAATACATATTGCTCTTATAAATTAGCAGTGCCCCAGGACAATTCATTGGTTTTATAGCATAGTCCTCTCCATCAATTTTTGTGAAATACATATTTTCTTGATAGTGATCCCAGTGACCGGATTTATGCCATAAATCTTCATTTAATATAACTGGAGTTTTAACCTCTCCATAATCTCTTTTATAATGCTCTTTTCTCCAAAGATCTTCTAGAATATTTCTAATTACCATTCCTTTAGGGTGAAAGAATGGAAATCCAGGACCTTCTTCATGCATTGTAAATAAATCTAATTCTTTTCCTAGTTTTCTATGATCTCTTTTTTTAGCTTCTTCTAATCTCTTAAGGTATTCTTTTAGCTGTTTATTTTTTTCGAAAGAAGTTCCGTAAATTCTCTGAAGCATTTTATTGTTTTCATCTCCTCGCCAATATGCACCTGCAAGATTTAATAACTTAAAAGCTTTTACTTTTTTAGTGCTTGGCAAGTGAGGTCCTGCACAAAGATCTACAAAATCTCCTTGTTTGTAAAAAGAAATAGTTTCATCTTCTGGAAGGTCCTTAATTAGTTCAACTTTATAGTTTTCTCCTAATTCCTCCATAAGCTTAATAGCTTCATCTTTTTCAAGAGTAAATCTTTCGATTTCTAAATTTTCTTTTACGATTTTTTTCAT
>Ga0209936_1000147_pt1 | contig 45198 bp, 41 predicted proteins | sample SalPonR1_A_D1_MG_FD_185694 | JGI IMG/M metagenome (GOLD analysis project Ga0209936, IMG submission 185694) | Salt pond soil microbial communities from South San Francisco under conditions of wetland restoration - Salt Pond MetaG R1_A_D1_MG... ...
GATTAAACGGGACCTGTGGTGTACTAATAAAGCTAGATTTCCCACCTGCTGCTGCAATATCACGAATTATATCTTCTCTTAAATCAGTTGGAGGAAGATAAACTTCCGGTCTATGTTCAGTCCTAATCTCTGGCTGAGAACGACTAATAGAAAAAGAATATAATATTTCTTCAGAATTGTGGATTATTAATTAAAAACTGCAAATTGCACCTCCTTTAGGTCATTATTATTCCCAATCTAATAGTCTTTTTTCTCCTTCAAGTTCGCGAAGTTCTGTAATATCCTGACTTACTTCAATAGTTCCTCTGTAATTACCACTATTATCTCTTAAAGCAAAATATTCAATTAGTACAAACTTTCCTTTCATTTGTATCCAAAATCTAGCTTTATCTTTATCACCTGATTTAAAAGAATCTAAAATATTTTCTACAATATGAACACTTTCTGGAGGATGACAATTTTGAACATCTCTGCCAATAATAGCTTTAGAACGTGGAAAAAATCTTTCTTCTGGATTGGAAAAAAATCTAACTTTATCATTTTCATCTACATAAGTAATATCAACAGGTAAATTATTTATCATCATTTTTATTTGTTCTAAACTCAGATTACCTGTACCTAATCCCAGAAAAACTCCTTCAAGAGAAAAATCATTAGAAATACTGATACTTTCAATACCTTTTTCTTTTTCTGCCCTGTTCTTAATTATCATATCTTCTTTACTGGGAGTATCAATAAAGATATATCCTTCTTCTAAAGATTGTTTTTGAATTTCTTTCCATTCATTTTCTGTTAAAGTTTCGACTGCTATTGGGAAAATTATTTTTTCCTCTTTAAAAACCATTCTATACATAGTTAGGAATAGTTGACCAAACTTTTTCCTTATCTCATTATTTAATTTGTTTTCCTTTTCCAAAAGCTCAAGTAATTCTTTAAGACCTTTTCTTATATCATCATGTAAAGACCACATAACCTGTAAAGGACTATAATTATTCCATTTCTTTTCTAAATAAGGAAATAATATATTTTCTTTACGGACATAATGTTTCTCAAATTTTTGTAATTTTCGAAGATGTTCTTTTAAATTATTTAATTCTTCGTCTTTATTTATTTCAGAATCAAATTCTATTTTTTTAATTACCTCTTTAGTTTCATTTAATATTATTTTTAGTTTTTTATTTTCTTCCATCATATAATATAAAGGGTGACCTTTTTCAGGTTTATCCCATTCATACTTTTCTAAATATGGATTAAAAACATTCATGATTTTTTCAATATGTTTTTTTATTTTAGAAACTTCCACCCCTTTTTTAACCTGCCTATCCTCCATTTCAATTACATCATGAGGAGTAATATTTTCTATAGCTTCACTATATTTATCAATAAGAGTTTTTCCATCTTTTCCTTCCATCATTCCCATTGAAAATGATAACAGAGCCTCAATTCTTTTCTCACGATTATTGATAAATTCTGACATCCAACCACCTCTTTTGTTTTAATATTTTTAATTATCTAATTTTTTAACTTAATTATATTTTACCTTTTTAAAATAAAAATTTCAATCCCTGCAAAAAATAAAAAATGACCAGTAATTATACCTGGCCATAAAATAATAATTGTTTATTCGTTTTTTAAATCGAATACTAAATCTTCATAATCAATTAACCCTTTTAAATACCTACCCGTTTTTTTAATCATTTCAAAACTTTTTTTCATCATAAGTTGTGAAGCCATTTCCTGGTTTTTGACAGTTACGACCACTTTATCTTTATTGCCGTCAACTAATAATTCCATGATCTCCTGCCTCCCTTTTGCTGGTGGATTATTTTTTAGTGATGAAAGATTAAATTTTAAAGCCAAAATTTACAAGCAGGATATATTATAACATTTATTTTTTATTTGTCAAGAACTTTTTCTGTCCAGCCATAGGGATCTTCTAATTTTCCAGTTTGAATACCTGTTAAATTATCATATAATTTTTGGGTAAGGTCTCCTATTTCAAAATTATTTATTTCCATATCTAAATCATTGTAACTAAGTTCTCCAATCGGTGCAATAACTGCTGCAGTACCGGTTCCAAAAGCTTCTTCAAGTTTGCCTTCTTTATAAGCATTAACTAACTCTTTAATAGTTATTTTTCTTTCTTCAACTTCATAACCCCAGTTTTTAAGCATTTTTATAACTGAATCTCTGGTAATACCTGCTAAAATACTTCCTTCTAAAGACGGTGTTACAACTTTACCATCCATCTTAAAAAATACATTCATTGCCCCTACCTCTTCAACATATTTTCGTTCAACACCATCAAGCCACAATACTTCATCATAACCGTTTTGAGCAGCTTTATGTTTAGCTTTAAGACTACTGGCATAATTACCACCAGTTTTAGCAGAACCAGTTCCTCCTCTAACAGCTCTCACATATTCAGTTTCAACATAAATTCTAGTAGGTTCTAAGCCCTGAGGATAATAAGCTCCAACTGGAGACATAATAATCATAAATTTATATTTTGAAGCTGCTTTTAAACCTAAATATACTTCATCTGATATAGCAAATGGCCTTATGTAAAGTGAAGTTCCTTCTTTAGTTGGAATCCAGTCCTGATCAACTTCAACTGCTTTTTTAACTGCTTTAACAAAAATCTCAGGATCCATCTCAGGCATACACATCCTACTATTAGAATTATTAAATCTTTTAGCATTTTTCTCAGGACGAAATAATAGAGCTTCCCCTTTTTCATTTTTATAAGCTTTCATTCCTTCAAAAGTAGTTTGACCATAATGAAATGTAGCTTTAGCAGGTTCCATTTCTAATGATTGATATGGAATTATCCTTGGGTCATACCACCCATCTTTTTCATCGTAATCCATCACAAACATGTGGTCAGTAAAAGTCTGACCAAATCCTAATTCAGAATCATTTGGACGTTCTTTACGCTCATCAACTTTTTCAATTCTTATCTCTTTCATTATTCTTTTCCCCCTATTTTTTATTATATTTATTTTGCTTTAGCTACCAAAATAATTGATTTTTCTCCTCCTACAACTATTTTGCCAGCATAAAAATCTACTAATTTCTCATTACCTTTTTTATCAATTACCTTCAAATCATGAAAACTTTTTCTTTTATTATTTTTTTCTTTTTTAAACCATTTTAAATAATCAGAATCTATAAAACTCCAATTACTACTCCCCATTAATTCTTCAGAAGAATATGCTAATAAATTTTCAGCTGATTTATTAACAAATTGCCATCCTCCATTTTTATAAATCATAATTGCAAAAGGGAGTCTATTAAGAATTTTTTCCAATTTTTCTTCATCATTTTCTATCGTTTTTTCCAACTTTTTAATTAGATTAATATTCTTGTGAATACCTACCACTTTAAGCGGTTTTCCATCTTCATTTTCTTTAAATACTTTACCATAGGCCAACATCCATTTCCAATTTCCATCTCCAGTTTTCAATCTGTGTTCAAATTCAAATTCTTTTTCCTTAGCTGCTTTTATTTTATTTACCATTTCATCAAATTTATTTTTATCTTCAATATGTATTAAATCTCTCCAGGTTTCAATTCTTCCATCTAATTTATTTACATGATAATCAAGAATTTTAGCCCACTCTTTATTATATATTATTCTATCATCTTCAATATTCCATTCCCACAATCCTGTTTCTGCTTTTTCTAAAGCAAATGATAATTTTTCTTTTACTTCCCTTAATTCATCATTAAGATCATTATTTATCTCTTTTTTATTACTCAAAACATCTTTTAATCTATTATTTTTTTCTATAATACTCTTATATTCATTCTCAGTATCTTTTAATTTTAATAAATTCTCCATAAAAGTAATATATGAAACTCGAGAAATAATAAAACCAAAAACACAACTATTTAATAATAAAAGAAATCTAGAAAAAAATTCTATGTACATTAATCCAAAAATATAATTTAAAAGTAAAATTAGTGATGTAATTAAAGATATAATTGGTAAATATAATTTCCATTTTATATAAAAAATAGCTGAAATAAAAAATATGGTAATAATGTATAGAAATATAGAAATATCATCAAAATTAAAATATCCAGCTCTAATTGCAGGCCAACTTAAAATAAAAACTAAAGTTATATAAAATAAATTTTTTTGATTTGATTCTACTACATCTATTTCTTCTGGAATTTTTTTGAAATAAAAATAGATCAAAAAAAGCGATATAACAAATATTATTACTTGAAAATAAAAACTATAAGTCAAAAAATCCTTAATAGACTGTAAAGACAAATTTACAAACATCATAAAAGTAAAAAAAACCAAGAAAAATTTCATTCTTCTTAAGTTTGTGATATTTTTCTTATTCTTAAATGTTTTTTTATATCTATTTGGTTGGTCCCAAAAAAATCTTACTATATATTTTCTTATATTTTCAAACATCCCTACCCCTCTTCTCTTTTTAATTCTTTCTACATTAATAATATCTAATTTTTTATATTAAATCAAAAATTTCTGAACTTGGTTTTAATTTACAATCATGATATAATTATTATATTGACAACTTAATATATTTTTAACAAAGAGAGAAGATGATTTTATGAGTTCAAAAAACATAGCCCTGGCGGTTATTACCAAATATTTAGATTCAATCTCTCCTTATAAAGATTTCATTGAAAATGCTTATAATCACAATATTAAGATTAAAGTCCTTATTATTGTTTATTCACATGGAATAGAAGATAATACTTATATTAAATTAAAAAATATTTTAAATGAATTTAATACTAAACTAAAAATAGTAAAAGCAAATAATGATCCTCCTTTACAGGAAAAACTTAAAAAATTAGGTATCTCAGCTAAAAATATAAAAAATCTAACTTCATCTCCCTTTTTTGCTAAATATAAACTTCTCCCTTATGGACAATATAGAAACATAGCTTTACTAACAGCTCTCACTTATAACTCTCCTATTGATTACCTTTTCTTTATAGATACAGACGTTTACCCTTATCTTCTTAAAAAAAATTCATATCACACCTACTTTGAAAAAATTGATTTTTTTCAAGAACATCTAAAATATTTAAAATTACCTAAAACTATAATCACCAGTAGCGATTATTCGGGATATTATATACTACCTCCTCTTAAATTGAATTTTCTTAAAAAATTTTTAATAGGTTTAGAAAAAGAAAACTGTTATAATTTCCTTAAAAATTCCATTCATGGCCTTAAATATGCTTCCCACAAAAGAAAAATAAAAAATACAAATAAAATTCTTGGTGGTAATTTAGCTATCAATCTTAAATATTTCAACATCCTTCCTCCCTTTTATTCTACCACTTATATTTTCAAAAATAAACTTTTTTTAGGAAGAGGAGAAGATACTTTATTTACAAAAACTATTAATAAAAGTAGATTCAGAATAATAGACATTGATTTGAAAATATTTCACAACACTTATGAAAATTTTCCTAAAAAACCTTCTTTAGATGATAAAAATGTTAAAGATAGAATATATTATGCTTCCACAGGTTGGTTGGGTAGAAATCATTTCTTGAATTGGTTATATACTAAAACCGGGCAGCAGACTCAAAAAGAATGGAATAAAAAATTAAAAAGAGAATATAAAAATTTGTTAATTGGAAGTAGAGAATTAGCTTTTCATCTCAATGAAAAAAGATTTTTAGATTTAGGTGATATTTTTCTAAGTTCTTATAATCAGCTAGATACAATGATAGAAGAGTATTATAAAACTATTGCTGCCTGGAATGAAGTGAAAAGAAAATTAAAAAAGGAGTGTGCCTTAAATGAAACTACTTTTAATTAATCATTTTCCTTTGGAAGGATCAGGAAGTGGAATTTATACCAAAAATATTGCTATTAAAATGATGAACAAGGGTTTTGAAGTGAAAGTAATAATAGTAGATAATAAAAAAGTAAATGATCAATATCCTTTTCCTGTAACTACAATTTTTTATCCACAATTCCCCTGTTTTACTACTCATCCTAAAAGTAATAAAACATTTTATGATTTTTCTAGGGAAGAAATGAATGAGTATTTTAATATTTTCAAAAGTACTATCGAAGATGAAATTGAATTTTTTAATCCAGATTTAATTCATTGTCAACATCTCTGGATTGCACCTTACGCAGTTAGTCATTTAGATATTCCCTATCTTGTAACCTCTCATGGCACAGATATAAAAGGATTTATAAAAGATAGAAGATATCATCATGCAGCCTTAAGAGGGGCCCAAAATGCTTATAAAATAGTTGCAGTCTCAAAAAAAGTAAAAGAACAAATAAAAGAACATTACAATATAAATGAGGATAAAATTCAATTAATCTGGAATGGTTTTGATGAAAATTTATTTTCCCCGCGTGAAGTTGATCTAGATGAACTCAGTAAAGAATTGCTTGAAAATAAAAATACCTTAGCTAGTGATAAAATAGTAAGCTTTGTTGGAAAATTAACACATTTTAAAGGAGTAGATCTATTACTCGAAGCAGGAAAAATTTATGAAAAAGAGCTTAATAATGTGGTCACATTAATTAGTGGAGATGGTGAATTGAGAGAAGAATTGAAATATAGAGCCAAAAAATTAAATTTAAAAAATTTCTATTTCCTTGGAAACCAGCCTCAAGAAAACATAGCTAAAATTAATAGTATTGCCAAGGTAGCAGTAGTTCCTTCAAGAGATGAACCTTTTGGCTTAGTGGCTTTAGAAGCTATGGCCTGTGGAACTCCAGTAATTGCCTCAAAAACAGGTGGGTTAACTGATTTTATAAATAATGAAGTTGGAAGATTTTTTCCTGAAGATAATTATAAAGCTTTAGCCAAATCAATTATATCTTCTCTAAAAGAAAATGATAAAAAAACAAAGGGGGAAATTGCCAAACAATATGCCCATAATAACTTCTCCTGGAATAAAGTTGCAGATCAACTTGAAAAATTATATCTAGAAACTGTAAAGGAGGGGAATTAGATGAAAACTTTTATGGTAATACCTACCTATTGGGGAAGGAATTCTAGCACTGGGTGGCAGGTTGGAGATGATATTTATGACCATCCAACTCCACTTGACCAGAAAGGTACCCTTGCCCGAACTTTAAAAAGTATTGAAATATTGAGTAACAAAAATTTTGATTTAATAATACCTATTGTAACTACTACTCCTGAAATCAGAGAAGATGCTTACAAAAAAGTAAAAAAGATTGTAAAAAAAGTAAATCCTGCAGTTAAAACTTATTTATTTGCTGATAAACAGCTTAATGAAATCAAAAACTTTTATAATAATCACAATATGTTAGCAGAAACGGAACTTTTAAAGTTAAGTGGATATTCTAATGTTCGTAACATGTGCCTTTATCCAGCCTATATTATGGGAGCAGAAGTAGTAGTTTTAATTGATGATGATGAAATATTTGAAGATCCTGATTTTATGAATAAAGCGATAGAATTTATTGGAGGAAGATTTTATGGACAGAGTATTGATGGAATTGCTGGTTATTATTTAAATTCTCAGGATGAATATTATGATGATGTTGAAATGGAACCCTGGATGACCTTTTGGGATCGTTTTGGCAGTAAAGCAAAAGCTTTTGATAAAGTAATCAATAAAAAACCTCGATTAAAATCAACTCCTTTTGCTTTTGGAGGCTGTATGGTTATCCATAGATCACTATTAAAAGTAGTTCCTTTCGACCCTAATCTTCCTCGTGGAGAAGATATAGATTATGTTATAAATTCAAGAATGTTTAATTTTAATTTTTTTCTGGATAACAAATTAAACATTAAACATATACCTCCAGAAAAACATCATCCCATTTGGCAGCGTTTACGACAGGATATATTTAGATTCTATTATGAAAGAGAAAAATTAAGAGGTCAATATGAACAACCTAATATGTTAAAAATAGAACCAGAGGATTTTGATCCCTATCCTGGAGAGTTTTTAAGAGACAGTCTTGATGATGAAGTCTTTAAAACTAATATAATTTTAGCCCTTGATTATTTGAGTCAGGGAGAAAGAAAAGCCAGTGAATCTACTATTAAAAATATATATTTAAGTAAACATGAAGCAATACCTAAAACTAATGTTTTTGATGATTATCTTAAATTACAAAACAAATGGGAAAATTTACTTTCTTTTGCAGTAGAAAACAATCTCAAATTAGAAAAAATAATTGAAAAGGGAGCATTAATTAAAAAAGAATCAGTAAAAAAAGAAAGTTTTCATTTCCCTAATGGCATGGTCTTTAATAAAGAAAATATTGATAAAATTTCTAACTTTCCATTCTTTTCAACACTTGCAAAACAAGAAATAAAAGAATTACTCAAAATTTCAAGTTTCAAACATTATGAAGAAGATGAAACAATAATTAATATAGGTGATAAAGACTTGTTTATCTATATTATTATTACCGGAAAAGTAAAAATAATAAAAGGGGAAGATGATAGTAATGAGGAAATTTTTATTGGTTATTTAAATGAAGGTGAACATTTTGGAGAAACTTCACTATTTTCCAGTAAAAGTGATAAATATTTAGTAGAAATAATTAGTGAAGAAGCAACAGAAGTAATTGAAATAGAACGAAATAAATTATTAGATTTTTTTAATACTCATCACCGTTCAAGTGTTAAATTATTATTATACTTAAGTAAAAAATTGAATGATCGTTTAGAAGAACTAACAGAACGCTTTACTGATCACAAGAAAAGAGATATAGACTTAAGTCAAAAATTTGAAGAAAAATAAAGCAAACATAAGGATCCCTTTAATATTAGGGGATCCTCTTTTATATCACTAATTATTCATCTTTATGATTATGTTCAGTAACATTCCCACGTAATATATCTACTCCATGAGGTAATATATCTATAATTGATTCCAGACATTCTCTTACAGCTTTTGGGCTGCCAGGTAAATTAACAATTAATGTTTTTCCTCTAATTCCAGCTTTTGCTCTGGAAAGAGCAGCCATTGGAGTAATTTTTACTGTATCCATTCTCATTTTTTCAGGTATACCTGGAACTTCTTTTTCAATTATTTCAGCTGTTGCTTCAGGTGTTATATCTCTTTCAGCAAAACCGGTACCTCCTGTTGTTAAAACAAGATCGGCTTTGTCACTATCAGCTATAATTTTCATTTCTTCTTTAATTATAGCTCTTTCATCAGGTATTATTTTATAATCAACAATATCTCCATTAATTTCAGTTATCATTTCTTTAATTACCTGTCCACTTTTATCTTCTCTTTCACCTTTAGACCCTTTATCACTTACTGTAATTATTACTGATCTTATCATAATTTCCACCTACTTTATTATATTCAGTTAAGCTTATTAATCTTTTTTTCTCTTATAAACTCCACTTTTACCTCCAGATTTATATTCCAATTTAATATCATTAATAATCATTGACTTATCAACAGCTTTACACATATCATAAATAGTAAGAGCTGCTATACTTACCCCTGTTAATGCTTCCATTTCTACCCCAGTTTTTCCACTGTTCTTTACTATCGCTTCAATTATTATTTTGTTTTCATCCTTAAACTTAAATTCTAAATCAATTCCACTTATTAAAAGAGGATGGCACATTGGAATAATATCAGGAGTCTTTTTCACTCCCATAATACCGGATATTCTTGCTGTCTCAAGAACTGCTCCTTTTTTCATATCACCTTTTTTTATCATTTCTAAAGTTGAAGATTTCATTTTTACTTCTCCAACTGCAATTGCTTTTCTTTCAGTAATATCCTTTTTACTTACATCTACCATTTTTACTTTTCCTTTTTCATCAATATGACTAAACTTATCTGTCATTGTTAACCTCCAATCTGTGACATAGTTCTATCTCTATCATTATTATCAGCAAAATTAAGATCATGACTAATAGGTTTAATAGATAGAGCTTCTTGATAAGCTTTGATTATACTTTCTCTATTAAAATCTTTGGGAATCTCAACTTCAAGATCACGAGCAAGACAGGGGCGAAATTTCCCATCTGCTGTTAAGCGAAATCTATTGCATTCTGCACAAAAATGCTCACTCATTGGACTTATAAATCCTATACTACCCTTGCTTCCTGAAATTTTAAAATATCTTGCAGGGCCATTACCTTCAGTTTCAGCCTTTATAAGCTCAAATTTATTTTCAATTTTCTTTTTAACTTTTTTCATCTCATAATACTCTGCGCCATTAATATCATTACCAAGGGGCATATATTCTATAAAACGGACATGAAGAGGTTTATCTATACTAAGTTTAGCAAATTCAATAAGTTCATCATCATTAATACCTTTCATAACAACCATATTCAATTTTACTGGGTTTAATTCATATTTAAGAGCAGCTTCAATACCAGCTATTACTTTATCATATTGATCCCGGCGAGTAATTTCTTTATACTTATCCTTTTTTAAAGAATCAAGACTTATATTTACTCTATCAATTCCAGCTTTTTTTAATTTTTTTGCTTTCTCTGCAAGTAAAACTCCATTTGTTGTTAAACTTATATCATTTAAATTTAATTTATTTAAGCTGCCTATTAATTCTACCAAGTTAAGTCTAACAAGAGGTTCTCCTCCTGTTATTCTGACATTTTTAATTCCCAATTCTTTACCAATTTTAACTATCTTAATAATTTGTTCATAGCTTAAAATATCCTCATGACTTTTTGTTTCTATACCTTCTTCAGGCATACAATATTTACAGCGCAAATTACATCTATCAGTAACAGAAATTCGAAGATAATTTATTTTTCTTCCCCAGTTATCTACTAATTTTTCCACCTGATCACCATCCTATCTTATTTATTTCCAACTATTGATATATTACCAGTTTTTTCAGTTTTATATCCACCTAATTTTTCTATCTTTTTCTGTGTTTCCTTATTTCTAAGTAAAGAAATAAGATATTCAATTCTTTTGTCCTGAAGATCTTCTTCAAATAATATTAAATCATATCTTTCTTCAGTAACTGGAATAAAATCTACTTCAGTTGCTTTAGCTGCTGCTTCAATTCCAAGCGCAGCATCAGCACTACCTCTACCAACTGCAATTGCAGCTGCAATATGAGTGAATTCTTCCTGTTCATAACCATTTATTTCTGATGGTTCTATTTCATTTTTATTTAAAAGATAATCAAACAAAACTCTTGTTCCTGCACCTCTCTGTCTGTTAATAAAAGAAATATCTTTTGCCAATAAATCAGAAATAGAATTTATATTTTTGGGGTTTCCTTTTTTAACATAAAAGCCCTGTTGTCTTTCAACAAGAGTGATTAATGCCATTTTTTTATCTTTGAAAATCCTTTTTAAATGAGTTAAATTATAGTTACCAGTTTCTGGATCAAGTAGATGAGCTCCTGCCAATTGACATTCACCTCGTTTAAGAGCCATCAACCCTGCCATACTACCTACAGATTGTATATTTAAGTAAAAATCTTTCATATTTTTTTGAATTTCATCCTGAATTAAATCAAGACTTAAATCATGACTTCCAATTAAAGAAAGATTGTTTTTTATTTTTTCTTTTCCTTCCAATAAAATTACTGGAGCTTTATCATTCTTACTTAAACCTTCTTTATTTTCTGAAATACGTATTATCCCATCTGCCTTAACTATTGATTCCATAGCTGCTGAACCTCTCTTTTTAGGGACAGCAATAATCTCATCATTTATTTCAGTTAAATTTACTCTTAAAAATTCTTCCAAACCAATATTAGAAGGGATTTTTCTTTTTACTTTAGCTTCAATTTCTGGAAGTTCAGGACTTTTTAGTCCCTGAAGAGAATAAATTAATTTTCTAACAAATATATTATTATTAAGCAAGGCAGAAAGAGGATATCCAGGCAAACCAATAACTGGTTTATTATTAACTTCAGCAAGTATCACTGGTTTTCCAGGCATAATATTTACACCATGAATTATAACTCTTCCTAATTCTTCTAAAATTCTTAACGTATAATCTTCTTTCCCGGCTGAAGAGCCTGCTAAAACAATTGTTATATCATTATTTTTTACAGCTTCTTCAATATTTTTTTGAATCATTTTTTTCTGATCAGGAATAATATCAGTAGTACCTGCTCTGCCACCCCATTTGGTAATTGATGATTTTATCATTTTTGAATTAAATTCTACTAATTGACCTTTCTTTAATTCACTATCACCTTTTACCAATTCATTACCTGTTGGTATTATTTTAACTTCTGGTTTTTTATAAACCGATATCTTTTTCACACCTGCTTCAATTAAAGCTCCAAGGTCAAAATCTCTTATTTTATGATTTGAAGGAATGATCATTTGACTTTTTACAACACTTTCGCCTATACTTCGAATATTATGCCAGGGACTTACTCCTTTTTCTATTTCAAAAATATCTTCATTTTCAACTACATTTTCAATTTTTATTACTGCATCAAAATCATCAGGTACTGGATCACCTGTATCTACAAATACAGCTTCTTTCCCCTTTTTTAATTTTACCGGATTTCTTTCACTTGCTCCTGCAGTAATTTCAGATTTGACTGCAATACCGTCCATAGCAGAAGCATAAAAATTAGGAGCTGAACGTCTGGCATATACTGCCTCAGAACTAACTCTACCGATAGTTTTTTCAACTTCTATTTCTTCTGCTTCTGTTCTTAAATTATGGAATTTACCAAAAAACTTCTGTTTTGCTTCAGCTAATGAGACTTTATTTAAATATATTTTTCTCATAAAAACCCCTTCTTTTAATATATTTCAGGTTCTATTAATTCAACTTTTATTTTATCACCTTTATTTTTTCCTTCTTCATAAGTATCGATTCTAATTAAAGCATCTCCTCTTACTAAGGTTGTAATAAGACTTGATTTTCCTAAAATTGGTTCAGCCATTAATTTTTCATTATCCCTAAACAAACGAACAGGTATATACTCTTCTCTACCTTTATCTGAAACTACATTTCTGGTTAATTCTGCCTGAAAACTATAGTCAAAATTATTATCAGTTGAACTTTCATTAATTCTACCTATCTCTTCAGCTTTAATTTCTCCTAATAAAAATTGAATTATAGGTTTTAAAAGAATCCTGGTTACTGTCCAGGCTGAAGCAGGGTGACCGGGAAGTCCAATTACAGGTGTTCCATCTATTATTGCCAGAATAGTTGGCTTTCCTGGTTTTATAGATAAACCATGGAGTAAAACCCCAGGTTCTCCAATTGAGTCTAGAATTTTAATTGTCATATCTTTTATGCCAACTGAGCTACCTCCAGAAATTAAAACTAAATCTGAATTAAGATTTTTTTCAACAGCATTTTTTAACAAGTCAAATTCATCTTTTATTATGCCTGCTCTTTTCGTTTCTGCCCCATATGAACTAAGTAAAGATGTAATAGAGTAACTATTAATATCTTTTATTTCCCCAGGGCCAGCCTTTTCACCAGGTTCTATAAGTTCATCACCAGTAGAAATCACAGCGACTTCCGGCTTATTATAAACCTCAATCTCCGTAATACCAAGTCCTGCCATTGCCCCTATATCACGAGGTCTAACTCTATGTCCTTCAGTAAACAAAGTTTCTCCTTTTTCGATATCTTCACCTTTAACTACTACATTTTCTCCAGCAGCAACAGCTTTTGTAGTTTCTATTGTATTATCATCAAGATATTCAGTATATTCAATCATTAATACAGCATCTGCTCCTTTTGGAAGCATTCCACCAGTAGGTATTGCTACAGCCTCACCTTCTTCAATTTCAAGTTCAGTTTCTTCACCCATTTCAATTTCTCCAATAACCTCAAAATAAGTCGGTAAATTAGCTGATGCTCCTGCACTATCTCGGGCTTTAATAGCAAAGCCATCTACTGTAGATCTACTAAAAGGAGGAAGACTTTCTCTGGCTTGTATTTTCTCTCCACAAATTCTCCCAAGACTATTTTCCATTGCAATTTTTTCTTTTTCAAATTTTTTGTTTTTAAGATTAATTTTAATCTTATCCCAAAATGATTCAAGATTATTTAGATCTAGAAATTCTGACATATTTTCATCCTCCATTAACTATAAATTTGCTAAAATAAACCTAATTGACATCCTTTTATTTTTATATCTGCATCATTTAATAACTTACCTATTTTTCCAACACTAACTCCCAGAACATCTGCTAAAAGATGAGCCTTATAACATATGATACTTTCTTTATTAAAAATAATATCTCTTTTATCATTACTGTAATCAATAATAATATCTGCTTTTCTGGCAGCTTTTTCTGCAGAATATTTTTTCTCTTGATCATTATTTTTTAAGAAAAATACTAAAGTTGGATTTATAAAATCTATTATATTATTACCCTCATAAATTTTATAATCGTAGTTTTCATCAAGATCTTCCTCTATTTTATCAATGCCTTTAGCTAAATTATTGAGATTTGATTTTAAATAAGCGGCTTTATTTGCTCCTGCCTTAAGATAACGCCCTGTATCTTTTTCCTCATTATTTTTTATATCTTCCTCAACACTTATTATCATATCTTCTTTATCTTTACTGACAGCAACTTTAAAAGCAAAAATTTCACCACATAAATTATTTATTGTTTCTTCAATGAATTTAGTTTTTCCAATTTTACTGCACTGGCCTGATACAATTATTTTATCCAAATAAATCCCCCCCTGTCTAATTAATAAACATGAACAGCTGAAGCTTTAAATGTTAAATAAACTTCTTTTCCTTTTTTTAAATCAAATTCTTTAAGAGATTGTCTGGTAATATGAACAGCAACTTCTACGCCTATATCTACAATTACTTCCAAATAATTAAGTCTATCTTTTATAATTTTAACTTTTCCCTTAAATGAATTGCGGGCTGAAGAAGAAAAAATCTCAGTAGAAATAATTATATCTTCAGGTCTAATTGTTAAGTTTGCCTTATTCTCAATATTATCAATTATAGTTATTTTAAGATTTTTATTTTTCCCTTTAACTAATACTTCATTCTCTTTATCAGTAGCCCTGGCTTCATAAATGTTTTTAACTCCAACAAATTCTGCTACAAAATTTGAGGCAGGTTTTTGAAATATTTGATCAGTTTCACCTTTTTGTTCAATCTGACCATTATTCATAACTGCTATTCTATCTGCCAAAGCTAGAGCTTCAACAAAATCATGAGTTACATGAAGAGTTGTTGTTCCTAATTTATTATGTATTTTTTTTAATTCATTTATTAAATTTTCGCCAGTAGCTGGATCAACCGCACTTAAAGGTTCATCTAAGAGTAAAACATCTGGAGAGGTTATTAAAGCTCTGGCCAGGGCCACCCTCTGTTTTTCCCCACCACTTAAAGTATTTACATCTCTAGCTAAAAGGTCTTCTATACCAAAAAGTTCTAGCATCTCCTGTAATTTATTCTCTATTTCATCTTTACTATATTTATTAGAAGTCTTTAAACCAAAAATTATATTATTTTTTACATTTAGATGGGGAAAAAGCATATAATCCTGATAGACCATTCCCACCTTTCTTTCTTCTGGAGAAAAATTGGTAATATTTTTATCTTTAAAAAATATAGAACCTCTATCTTCTTTTATCAAACCTGCTATTATTTCCAGAATAATAGTTTTACCGGTTCCAGTAGGTCCCAGAATAACAAAGTATTCTCCACTATCAATTTCTAAATTTATATTTTCTACCTTAAAATCATCATACTCTTTTTTTATATTTTCTAATTTTAGCATTTTATCCCTCAGTCCTATCTTCAACAGAACTCATTTTAGCATTAACAAGACGGAGAACAATGAAAACTATTAAACTGGCCAGAACCATTATGGCAGCTATTGGGCGAGAATACTTTAAACCAAATGAGGCAAATCTTTCATAAATTAAAACCGGGGCACTCATTGGATGATAGGCTAATATTACTACTGCTCCAAATTCAGATAAACCTCTAGCCCACATCATAAGAGAACCAGAAATTATATGACTTAAATTAAGAGGAAGTGCTATTTTGAAAAAAGTTTGAGCAGGAGAAGCTCCCAAACTTCGAGCGACTTTTTCCAGTCGGGGATCAATAGCTCTAAAACCTTCAACTGCATCATTTAGAAGAAAAGGCATACTAACAAACATCATAGCAATCACAATTCCTGCAAATTCACCAACAAAACTCAAACCAAAATTACTAAAAAATTTACCGAGAAAAAACCTATTACCAAATACAGTAAGTAAGGCTATCCCAGCAGCAGTATGGGGAATAATAACAGGCAAATTCATTATTCCTTCAATAAAAACTTTTCCGGGAAAATTTACCCTGGCTAAAAAATAAGCCAGGGGTACTGCTAAAAAGATTGAAACCAGAGTAGCAACTAAAGAGGCTCTAAATGTTCTCAAAATTGTACTATATACTTCTCTTTCTTTTACTGTATCTAAGAGCATATTTACACTGCTACCTGTAACTAGTTTGAAAATTGGGGCAAGCACAAAAAATATTAATATTAAAGATAATATTGTAATTGTAAAGTGGAAAAAAGACTTCTTTATCATATTTACTCTTCCTCAACAAGTGGTTTTATTTCCTCCGGAATTGCTTCCATATCACTAACTACAGGTGGACTAATAGCTGGCTGCCCATTTTTTTCCATTATTTTTTGTCCCTCTGGGCCGGCTAAAAACTTCATAAAGGCAATTGCTCCTTCTCTATTTGGCGGATTGTGAGGTATGGTTACTCCATAAACCATTGGTTTGCCAGTCTTAGTTATTGTTTCGCCAGGTTCCTGACCTGAAATATCAAAACTGGCATTTGCATAAAAATCTTCATACTCATTTGTTTTAAGGTTAATTTTATCAGGAAGGATTACAAAAGGAGCTCCATGTTGTTTTGCAACTGAACGATAAATAAATATGTAATCCAGTTCCCCTGCTTCTAATAAAGCAAGTAAATCAGTTTCTTTAGGTCTTACATTTTTTGGCGGACAGTTTTCACTTAAATCATTATAAAGATTTTCTTCATTATAATGTAATTCAGCTAGTTTCCAGACTAATTGGCTTCTATAACCACAGGGATCTGCATCTGGATCAGAATGACCATATTCTACATCATCACGTAGTAAAATTTCATACCAGTTTTCACTATTAATTTCATCCTTATACTTAGAATGTTCAGTATACATAATAGCCATCTCATTTGTAGCAAAATTTAGGTACCAATCAGCATGATCAGGAATCATTAAACTTTCAATAACTGTATAATCAGCTGAGGCTACTATATCAGCCTTTCTACCTAAATCAGTAACTTTTCTGGCTGTAGTTCTGCTACCAGCTGATTCTCTTACAACATTAGCTTTAGGATATTTTTCTTCAAAAGCTTTTTCCATATCAGAAAAAGGAATACTTAATGATCCAGCATGAAAAATCACTATTTCTCCAGAAACTTCCTCAGCCATAACATTATTACCAGCAAAAACTAAACTAAAAGTCAAAACCAATAAAACCGCTAACACTTTTTTCATTTTTAAAAATCCCCCTTTGAGTTTTTTGAGTCTCAAAGGAAAGAAGAGAATATTACAAATAAAAAATGCCGATGTATGAGACATCGGCAGCATGTCTCCTTTCCAATCCGGGAGGAAAGTCAGTTTCCCAACAGACCCTATCGGCTTTAATACCATAGTTTACACCTTAGATTTTAAAGCTCGAAGACTCATATTTATTTTGTTTTATTATATCCTATTTTTTCAGAAAAGTAAAACTATAGCCAAAACTTTCTTTCATAGTCTATTCTTCTCTTTACTTCTTTTGGAGCAGGGCCTCCTAAAGAATCATAATTTTTTAAGCTTTCTTTTACATCAAGGATCCCAATTAATTCTTCATCAAATAGTTCAAATTTTTCAGGAAAAATTTCTTTCCATTCTAATAAACTAATATCATTAAGTTCTTTAGATTCCTTTTGAGCGTATAGTACTGCTTTCCCTACCATTTCATGAGCTTTTCGAAATGGAACTCCTTTTTTAGTGAAATAATTTGCCAACTCTGTAGCATTTAAAAATCCTTTCCCTACTGCTTTTTCCATTTCAGATTCATTTATTTCCATTGTTTTAATCATTTTAGGATAAAGCTTAAGTATTACTTTTAGCGAATCTATGGTTTTAAATAATCCTTCCTTATCTTCCTGTAAATCTTTATTATAGGCTAAAGGAAGTCCTTTTAAAGTTGTCATAAGCTGAAAAAGATTTCCAAAGGTCATACCTGTTTTTCCTCTAACAAGTTCTGCTAAATCAGGATTTTTCTTTTGAGGCATAATACTACTGCCAGTAGTATATTTATCTGCCAGGCTAATAAAGTTAAATTCTTTAGAATTCCAGAGAATAATTTCTTCACTAAAACTGCTGAGGTGAATCATAATATTAGAAACAATAGCTAAAAATTCTACAATATAATCCCTGTCACTAACTCCATCAATTGAATTAAAAGCCGGTCTATTAAAACCTAGTTCTGAAGAAACCCATTCCCTATCTAAAGGGAATGAGCTCCCAGCTAAAGCTCCAGAACCTAAAGGCATTATATTAATTCTTTTTAAATTGTCTTCTAATCGCTCATAATCTCTTTTTAATTTAAAATAATAAGCTAAAAAATGATGAGAAAAAGTTATCGGTTGAGCTCTCTGCAAATGAGTATAACCAGGCATAATGACTTCTAAATTTTCATCTGCAATTTCAAGAATAGTACTCATTAAATTTTGTAATAACTTTTCTATATTATTAACTTCTTTTCGCAAAAACAATCTCATATCAAGAGCAACCTGGTCATTTCTACTACGAGCTGTATGCATTTTCCCAGCTAATTCTCCAATTTTTTCAGTTAATCTTTTTTCAACTAAACTATGAATATCTTCAGATTCATTTAAATTTATTTTATCTTTTTTTATTTCTTCTTTTAGATCATCTTTTACTTTTTTTAATCCATTTACTATTTTTTCTTTTTCTTCTTCTTTTATAATATTTTGTTTTGACAACATTTTTACATGGGCTATACTACCTTGAACATCATATTTATATAATCTTATATCAAAATTAAGAGAATTATTAAATTTTTTCATTAACTCAGCTGTTTCTTCTTCAAATCTTCCTCCCCACAATTTCATCTAAACACCTCATTTTTCTGCTGTAATTTTTAATTTTTTAATATTATCTGACCAACTTTTTTCTTCATTTTTAGAATTTTTCACCTGATTTGCTACTTGAACCGGTAAAGCCCAGAGATTAATAAAACCTGGGGCAGAATTGTGATCAAAGGCATCTTTTTCGTCATAAGTGGCCAAACCATATTGATAAAGAGAATTATTCGATTTTCTACCAACTACTACTGCCTTACCTTTTTCTAACTTTAATTTAACAACTCCATTCACTGATTTTTGAGTATTATCAATAAAAGAATCTAAAGCTTTTTTAAGTGGTGAAAACCAGAGCCCATTATAAGTAAGTTCAGCATATTTTTTTGAGATATTTTCTTTATATTGTAAAGTTTCTTTATCTAAAGTAAGAGATTCTAACTCTCTATGGGCTTTTAAGAGAATCTCTCCAGCTGGAGTTTCATAAATCTCACGAGATTTAATTCCTACAAGTCTATCTTCTACCATATCAATCCTACCTATCCCATAAGTAGATCCTATTTTATTCAATTCACTTACTAATTTTACAGAATCCATTTCAGTACCATTTAAAGAAATTGGTTTCCCATTTTTAAAAGCAATTGTTAAATAAGTTGATTCATCAGGAGTATCCTTAATATCATTTGTCCATTGATAGGCATCAGCAGGAGGTTCAGTCCAGGGATTTTCTAATTTTCCACACTCTACACTAAGGCCCCATATATTTTGATCTATACTATAAGGACTTTCTTTGGTAGCTTTTACTTTAATATCATTTTTAGCTGCATATTCTATTTCTTCTTCTCTTGTTGTAAAACCCCAATCTCTCAAGGGAGCTATAATTTCTAATTCTGGGGCAAGAGCTTTAAAAGAAACTTCAAAACGAACCTGATCATTTCCCTTTCCAGTACAGCCATGAGCTAGAGCATCAACTCCTTCTTTTTTAGCTACTTCCACCATTTTTTTTGCAATAAGAGGACGTGCCAGAGCAGTAGCCAGCGGATATTTACCTTCATAAAGGGCATTGGCCTTCAAACCTTTAAAAGCATAATTTTCCAGAAATTGTTTTTTCAAATCAACAATATAAGCCTTTTCAGCACCTGTTTCCAGAGCTTTTTCTTTTATCTGTAACCAATCTTCATCCTGTCCTAAATCAGCTGTAAATGTTATAATTTCTGCCCCATATTTTTCTTCCAACCATTTTATACTTACAGATGTATCAAGTCCTCCAGAATAAGCAAGTAAAATTTTATCAATCTTTTTATTTGAATTTTCCATCATTATTATCCTCCTTTAAATTTTGTTAATTGACTCTGCCAGTATTTTCTTTTCCAATTTGCAAAAAACATCTTAAAACTACATCTACCACTATTATCTTCGTCTGAATCTGATCGTCGTCTGTTAATTTTTCTCATTTGAAAATACCTCCTTTTTTTATTTAAATACAAAAAACCCTTCTCCTTTTACAGAGACGGGTTTAATCCGCGTTACCACTCTTTTTAGCTAAAACAAAGCTCACTTAAATACTTTAACGCAGTCCTACGTTTCTCCCTACTTTAATTTCAAGAGAAAATCTCCAGAATCCGTTTCAAAAAATACTTTGACCAGGCTTTCACCAACCCTGATTCGCTTTATTGCCTGTATTTTTCTACTAGTTCTTTCTCAGATTTTAATTATATATTTTTTATAATTATACATGAGCCTGCAGTTAAATGCAAGTATATTTTTTATTCTTATCAATGTAACTTGTTTTACATATTTTCATAACCTCATAAAGTATAATATATACAAATACCCAGCAGGGGTATAAAGGAGGAAAATAAAAATGTTAACACTTTATCTTATAGCAGCCATTGCTTTAGTAATCTCTTTTTTCTTTAATAGAGAAAAAACTAAAAATGCTTTAAAAATCGGCTGGAAAAAATTCAATAAAATACTTGGGACTTATTTAAAATTACTTATTATATTATCTTTTATTCTTCTTATTTCTGATGAAATGATTATAAAATATCTTGGGGGCCATATACCAATTATTGGTCTTTTAGTTGGACTTATAGTAGGCTCAATAACAATGATGCCAGGTTTTATTGCCTATCCACTGGCCGGAATTTTAGTTGATAAAGGTGTAGACTATATGGTAGTAGCTGCCTTTATTACTACTTTAATGTTAGTAGGAGTAGCAACCTATCCTGTTGAAAAAGAATACTTTGGTATAAAAGCAACTATTTGGAGAAATGCAGCTGGCTTTATTATTGCAGCGATTGTCGCACTTTCCGCAGGATTATTATATGGGGAGGTATTTTAAATGAAAAATAATAATAATAAATTAAATTATATAATCTTTTTAGCTTTTTTACTATTTTTAGGTATATCATATTTTATTGATTTTTCTTTAGGTGAGAGAATGGGAGATAATTTTATGATATTTGCTAAAGATATGATAAAAATACTTCCACCAGCATTTATTCTTATTGGTCTTTTTGATGTCTGGGTAAGTAGAGAAACTATAGAGAAAAACTTTGGTAAAGCCTCAGGAATAAAAAAATATATTTATTCCATACTTTTAGCAGCAACTACGGTAGGAGGTACTTTTGTTGCTTTCCCTGTAGCAAATTCTCTTTATCATAAAGGAGCAAATTATAGTTCTATTTTCACCTATGTAACCGCAGCTTCAATAGTTATGATTCCAATGAGTATTATGGAAGCTTCAATTCTTGGTTTAAAATTTACTTTAATAAGACTTGGTATATCTCTTCCATTTGTTATAATTAGTGCAATTTTACTTGGAAATTACTTTGATAGTATAGATTATGAATTACCTAAAGCTAAATAAATTTCATAAAAAAAGCTGCCAGTTTGATATTAATAAAGTAATGGCAGCTTTTTTAGATATTAAATTATTTATAAATTTCTACTTCATTGACTTTTCTCTTTTCATTTAAAAAGATAATCCCATAAGTTCCTGGTCCAGTATGAGCACCTATTACAGCCCCAATATCACTAAAAATAACTGATTTATATTTTGTTTTTTCTTCAATTTCTGATTTAAATTCTTCCGCCTTCTTTTTAGAATTAGCATGTAGGATTGCTAGATTTTGTTCAGCTATATTAGTTCCTTTTTCTAAAAATAATTCAATAATTCTTTTCCTTACCTTTTTACTTCCTTTTTTCTTTTCTAATTGTTCTAATTTGCCATTTTCAACTTCAATTATTGGTTTAATATTTAAAATACCACCAACTAAACCAGAAATCTTATTTAATCTTCCTCCTCTGACAAGATAGTCCAAATCTTCTACAGTAAAAATATGTTCCATATGTTCAGCATAATATTTTATTTTCTCTATTATTTCTTTCTTATTTAAATTATTTTTTTCCATCTCCTGCAAAACATTATAAAGAGCAAGACCAACTCCCATACTTGCTGATTTTGTATCTATAATTGTAATATCAAAATCAGGATATTTTTCCTTTATCTTATTTTTGGCAAGTACAGCAGACTGAAAAGTCCCGGAAAGCTCAGAAGAAAAAGCAGGATAGATAACTGTCTTGTCCTTTTTAGCGTATTCTTCAAATTTTTCCATAAAATCATTTACTGCTACCTGAGATGTTTTATAAACTTCACCATTTTTCATATTTTCATATACCTTTTTAGAAGTTATCCCAATTCCGTCTTTGTATTGTTTATCTCCATGATGAATATATAAGGGAAAAACATCTATATCATATTTATCCGTCAATTCTTCAGGCATATCTGCTGCACTATCTAAAATAAATTTAATTTTCATTGCCAACTCCCCCATTCATATTTATTCTTTCACAACTTCATTTTTTAAGTTTCCTATATTTTCAATCTTTATTTCTATTTCATCACCTTCTTTTAAAAATACTGGCTCCTCTCTTGCAAATCCTACTCCCTCAGGAGTCCCAGTCAAAATAACAGTCCCTGGAAGTAAAGTCATATTTTTAGATAGATAACTTACAATTTCTTTTACAGAGAAAATCATATCAGCAGTATTAGAACTTTGCATTATTTCTCCATTTAAAATAGATTGAATTTTAAGGTTCTGAGGATTTAATTCTGTCTCAATAACTGGTCCCAGAGGACAAAAAGTATCAAATGATTTACCTCGTGCCCACTGCTTATCTATTTTTTTCTGACAATCTCGGGCACTTACATCATTAGCACAACTAAAGCCTAATACATAATCTAAAGCTTGATCTGGCTCAATATCTTTAGCCTTTTCCCCAATAATTACAGCCATTTCTGCTTCAAAATCAACTTCATTAGGTGCCATTTTCGGCAGTTTAATCAAATCATTATTACCAGCTAAACTGGTAGTTGCCTTAAGAAAAATAAGTGGTTTTTCTGGTAATTTAGATCCACTTTCTTCAGCATGTTTTTTATAGTTTAAACCAATCGCAATAATATTTGGAGGAATTACAGGAGATAAAAACTCTACTTCCTCCTTATTGATAAAGCTATTATCAATCTGAAAATTTGAAAAAATGTTGCCGCTTATTTTTTTGATTTTATCTTTTTTAACCACTCCATAGTTTATTTCATTTTCATATAGATATCTTGCAATTTTCATAATTGTTTTCACCTCTTAAATTAATTATACTTATCCTTTTCTTTTCACCAAAAAACAGGGCATAGTTCTACTTTCACCAGCAGGAGCTATTACATTTTCTCTACCTCCACGAGCATAAAATCCTGAAATCTTTTGATTATAGAGAAATATACTCAAAATATAGTTAACCTTTTCAATTTTAAACTCATCTTCTTCTACTAATCCCATTTTCATTTTAGGTTGTTCTATAAATTCTTGAACCAAATAATCATTTTTATATTCAATATTTTTGATTAAATTATCCCATTCTTTTTGATTATAATCCTGGCCAACATATACACCTTTACCGGCAAACTTATCAGCCGGTTTTAAAACAAAATCATTCTTATTATTTAAAATTTTATTTATTAATTTTTGATTCTCAAAACAAAGATTTTTTGTCCAGGGAATATGTTTTTTAATAAAATCTTTCTCATTCTTATCTAAAAAGTTAACTGCATTATCATCATGAAGGATTGCAAAGATAAATTTATTATGGGGAATTTGAGAACGAAAACTTCCTACAACACAAATATCACCATTTTCATATGCATTTATAAAATCAGTTATTTCATCTTCATTTTCCACCATACGAGCAGTAGTAGCTCTTCTATATATTAGATCAAGTGGAATATCGTTTGCCCATAATTGCCCATTTTTATAATTTAAATCACGAGGATCACAAATAACTGTTTTAAACCCAAGTTCTTCAAATCTTTTTTTGAATTCTAAAAATTCATTGTTGGTTCCATCCCCTTTAAAATCCATAATTCCTATATTAGGATTCTCTTTTGCCCTATCACCTGCAAATTCTTTATAATTTGCTATTATATCATTTATAAGAGAATAAAAAAGTTCATAATCTTTAAATTCATAATTATCTCTGTATTTTTTCATTAATTTACTATTCTTAAATTCACTTTGCAATACTCTTGCTTCATTCATCGCAGAAGAACCATCAGTATTTAATTCACAAAACTTAAATTGTTGATCATAATCATAGAAAAAATCAAATCTAGCTACAGGATACTCCATCTTATAACCAGGATTTATTAAAATTAACTTTTCCATTATTTCAGGAAATTTAAATCTTTTTCTAAATTTTTTATTATCAACAAATTCTTTTGTAACTTTTTTTAAAATTTTATTAAAAACTTCTATCTTATGCTCAAAATATAAATAATGATCTTCATTAAAAAGAATAGGTTTATAAAAAAATGAAACAGGTTCTCCGTGATAATAGGCAGAAGAATTAGCGATTTTTTCTTTCAATTTATTATATTCTTTTTTATGCACATCTTTATTATTGGCCATTTCCTTCTCTAATTTCTTGTAAAGTGAATCTATATCAATCAAAATATCTCCTCCTATTGTGAAATTTTTATTGTCTCCTACATTATTATATTACAACAAAAAAGTATAAATCCCTCTCAAAATTATCTAAATATATGTGCAAATTTTTTGATGCTTGTGCAAAAATTTTTTTCGCTTCTTAAATTAAAGTAAATTCATTTTCTGATATATTTATTTTTATTTTATTTTTTAAATAAATATATAATATTTTTTTCTTTCTTTTTAATTATTTCAAATATATTCAAAAATAAATCTTATTAAAAGCTGGAATAGTAGTTGCATTATTAAATATATCACAAGAAATAATTTTCTAAATAATCTAAACTATTAGAAAGGGAGGATGGAAAAATGGAGGAGTATGGAATTTTAACACTTTTACCACCTCTTATTGCAATTTTACTTGCATTTTTAACTAAGAGGGTTCTTATTTCATTATTTATTGGTATTTTTTCCGGAGCATTAATCATCACAGGAGGTAATCCACTGGCCGGAGTAGGATATACCTTAGATGCAATCACAGAATCAATGACAAGTAGTTGGAATGTTAGACTTCTATTATTCAACTTATTAATGGGTTCTGGAGTAGCATTTATCTGGAAATTAGGAGGTAGTCAGGCCTTAGCCACCTGGGCCCAAAAAAAGATTGATTCAAGAAGAGCAGCTGGAGTAGGAGCCTGGGTATTGGGTATGATAGTCTTTTTTAATGACTATGTAAATGCTGCTATAGTAGGTAATGCATTTAGAGACATATTTGAAAAACTTAAAATTTCAACTGAAAAACTATCTTATATTTTAGATTCCACTGCAGCACCAGTTGCAACATTTTTCATTTCGGACTGGATAGCTTTTCAAATTGGGATGATTAAATCTGGTATTGATACTGCAGGTATAGAAGGAGTAGACCCCTTTACAGCTTATATCAGAAGTGTTCCTTATAATCTCTATTGTATACTGGCTGTAATTTTTGTAGGTATTATAGTTATCTCTAACAAAGACTTTGGTCCTATGCTTAAAGCAGAACATAGAGCTATTACAGAAAACAAACAAACAAGAGATGGAGCTACACCAATGATGGATGTAGGATATGAACTTGGAGAGCCTAAAGACATAAAACCAATGTTAAAAAGTTTCTTTTATCCAATTATCGCTTTAATTGTTGTTTCTATAACTGGAATGTGGTGGACAGGTAGACCTGGAGAAAACATCATGGAGATACTAGGTAATTCTGCTCCAGCAAAAGCATTGCTCTGGGGAGCCTTTGCTATGACAGTAGTCGGTTTTGTAATGGCTTTAACCCAAAAGATTATGAATCTCGAAGAAACTATGGAAACTTTTATGGATGGTCTAAAATTAATGTTAATGGCATGTGTAATCTTGGTTCTTGCCTGGACTCTTGGCTCTATAACTGAAACTATGGACTTAGCAGGTTATATAGTAAGTTTATTAGGGGATTCTGTATCATATGCTTTCTTACCATTAGTTATTTTTGCAACAGGAATGTTAGTTGCCTTTGCTACAGGAACTTCCTGGGGTACTATGACTATTTTAACACCTATTGCAATTCCACTTGGTTTCCAAATCACAGGAGATCCACATAAAGCACTTATTTTAGCAGGAGTAGTTTTCTCAGGTGCTATTTTCGGAGATCACTGTTCTCCAATATCAGATACAACTGTACTTTCTTCTATCTTTTCTGGTGCAGACCATATGGATCACGTTTCAACCCAGATCCCATATGCAATAACAGTTGCTTCTGTAGCCGCAGTATTATATTTACTTTATGGATTCTTTGGACTCAGTCCTCTAATTTTAATTCCACTGGGAATTATTTCTCTAGTTATACTTGCTTACACTCTTTCTAATTACTTTAATCGTAAATATGGTTTACAAGATTCAAAATATCATGATTTAAAAGCTTAATCTAATATTCAATACTAAAAGGTGGGTTTTTAAACCCACCTTTTTATATTATTCAGATTTCAAATCATCTTCCAACCCAAAGTTAAATATAAAATCTTCCTGATCACTTCTACCTAAAGAAATATCATCTCCAGGGAAAATATCCAAACTATAAGTAAAAATTACTTCATTATTCAAATAATCATAACTTAATTTCACTTCTCTACAATGCAATCTTTTCTTTATAGATAAATTAGCTTTTTCAAGTCTTTCTGAGACAGATTCTTCAAAATCATAACTTATATTATTTTCTATATACCAGCCCCAGTCACCTGGAATTTCATAACTTATCTCATTTTCTAAAGTATTAAGTCTATTTTTATTTAAATCATATTCCAGTTCAGTATTAGCATTGATATTTTCTGTCTTATAATCACTTTTTACTATTAAATTTTCTTCAAATTCCTTTGAGTTCAAATTATATTCTGTTCCCAATGAAATAAGCCAACCTGTTAAAGGCCATATTTTTAAATTAGTTTCTAAAGGTAAATACTCCTGATTATATAAGTCATAACCACTTTCTAAACTAATATCTAAAAAATCATTTATATTATAATTCATACTACTTTCTATTTCTTCGCTAAATTCAGCCTGATCAAATTCAAATGGACTTTCTCCTCTATAAAGTGTTAGCTTATAATTGTTATTAATACTTAATCTATCAGTAATATTATTTTCCATTCCTAAATCACTATTATAAATACCCTGATAACGATTATAATTGTTATTACTTGTTTTTGATTTTAAATCATAAACTCTTCCTTTAATTTCCTGATCAATATTAAAACTAGTATTATCTAAAATCTGAAATCTGCGAGAATAGATAATATTTGCTGCTCCTCTATAACCTCGAGTACCAGAATCATCTTCAAAATAATTACCTAGCTGTAATTCATATTCAAAATAATTTCTAGGAGTATAAGTTATTTTTATTTCAGGCAAACGGTAAAAACTAACTTCATCTTCTTCAGTAAAAGCTGGATCTTCTCTTTCAATAATAGTATCAATCCTTAAATTAGAATATCTATAAGACAAAATAGATTCATAGTATTCTCTTGATTTTAAATTTTCATCTGTTTCTTTTAATTCTTCATAACCATAATTTGAGTTCAAACTCCAATTTCTTAACCATCTATAATTCAAATTATATTCTTGAGAGGTTCTTTCTTCTATTATATCTTGACCATAATCATAATCTAAATTTTGTTCTAAATCTATAGTAACATCTAAATTATTTTCAAAAGATTTCTCTAAATTTAAAGCCATTTCCATTTCTTTTTCATCATTATTTTTTGATTTAAAATAATTAACACTGTCCAGATTATAATCGGCATTTATAGAAAGTTGATTGGGGAAATCACGATTCATTTCCAGGCTAATATCATTTATTTCTTTATCTTCATTATTATTATCATAATCATAATTTTCATAGTTCATATCAAAATTAATATTTTGATCTTCTTTTTGATAATCAACTTTAAAAATTCCTTCTAAAAAATCATAGTTATTAAAGTACTTATAGTTCACTCTATTATTTGCTACTATATTATCTTTTTCATAATTATATTGAAGAGCCAAATGCTTATCAAATAAACTACTTAAATCAATATTATTTTCCTGAGTATAATAATAAAAATATCCCTGATGCTGATTATTATTTATAAAATATTGTTTGAAACCATAAGCTTCACCTGTTTTTTGATAATAATCAAAATATATTTGACCCGGCAGATCATAAAAAGAGGTATAATTAAAAATTAATTTTCCAAACCAACCTCGATTACTACTGTATCCAAACTCAGTAACCAATCTTTGTTTTTCTTCACTTAGAGAGATATATAAATAAGGAAGATAAAATAATGGTAATTTACCATTCAATTCATAAAAGACGACATTATATGCTTCTAAATAATCATTCGGCTTAATTTTTATTTTCTGTGCTTTAAAATAATAATGAGGTTTTTCAGCATCACAACCAGTAATATCACCTGGTGAAATTTTTATATTTTCTGGAGAAAACATCACCCCGGTTTGCTCTTCATTATTTTCTATTATTACTTCTTCAGCATGAAAATGATATTTACCATAATCAGCTTTTACATCTCCAGAGATAACCGTAGTATTTGTTTCACTATTATAATCTACTTTACCTCCAGTTATATTTAGTTTTTCCTGACTAAAAGCAGAAGAAGAAAAAGAGAAAATTGTAATCAAAATAAGCAGAGCTAGTATAAAAATATTTGATTTTATTTTTTTATTGATTATTGCCTCTTTATATTTCATCAGCTTACTCTCCTCATTATAATATTCTTCCCTCCTTTTATTATAAACCATTTAAATAATTCAATCAATTAATTTATATCTCTATTTATTTTCTACAAATTAAATTTTTTTCTTTTATTTATCAAACTGATCAAAAGGAGGTTCAGTATTTTCTGGAAGAGGAGTTTCATAATCCTTTCCCTCAGTTTCTTCATCAAATTCTTTTTTGGCTTCATCAATTAACTCTGGATCCTGATAAAGATCAAACAATGTTAATTTGCATTGGATGCCAGGTAATAGCAGAGTCTAAATCATCAAAAACTCCTAAAATAGGTTTGCCATTTCCGTATTCTGCAACAAAAGCAGACTATTATAGCCTGCATATACAAAAATTATTTTTACTTTTTTGTGACTTACTCACTATAAATCAACTTCTGCAATACTATTGCTATCCTATTCTTTGTTATTAAAGAAAATTAGCATATTTTTGCAAAATCAACTTTAAATCTGACAGATTTTCATTTAAAATTTCATAAACTCTTTTCTTATCTATATCTAAATAATCATGTACTAATATATTCCTAAAACCTATAATCTTTATAAATATATCTTTCATATTCTCATCTAAATAATTATTTTTGTATAAAACAATTGGTATATCCCTATATCTATCAACTTTTCCTAAATCTTTATCACTGATTATATGGTTACCTATATCAATCAAAGCTTCAATAGTTAAATGTAGAAATCTTTCTGTACTTCCATATAACATTTTATCTTTTACAAATTCCTCAACATTATAATTTTTGGAGTTTCCCCATTTTTTAAAACAGCAGTTGAAAATGAGTTATCAACAAGCAAAATGTAGGTAAATTGGTTTGAGAAACCTTTAGAATAAATTATCCACAGATTATACAAAAAAGGTGAAACAAGCTCCTAAATTTGGTATAATTAGTTTGCCAACAAAAAACACCAAAAAAAGGAGTTGTTTCACCATGACTAATTATACCAAACTTAGCTACCATTGAAAAGGAAAAATACTAATTTTTCTAAAAAGATTTCAAAAAACATCTCTAAACCTAAAACTAAATTTGTAACTCAAACTATTTATGGTCTTCTAAAAGGACAATCAATACTACTTAGTGATATTGCTCGTTCACTAAAAGAAAAAATAACTTTAAAGAAAACTATAGATCGTTTATCTAGAAATTTAAAGAATTTTGATGAACATAAAAATATAAAAGAAAATTATATCAATAATATTAGTTCATATATAACAGATAATACTGTTTTTTGTTGTGATAAATCTGACATCGCTAAACCATATGGCGAAAAAATGGAAGCCATTGACTATATAAGAGATGGCAGCAAAAATGAAAGAGCTAAAGGTTATGATACTTTTGAAATTGCAGCTTTGACAGATAAAAAACAATTACCAATAGGAATCTATTCTAAAATATATTCAAGACTTGAAAAAGGCTTTAAAAGTAGGAATATAGAAGCATTTAAAGGACTTGATTTTGTAGAAAAACATTTTAGTAATAAAGGTGTTTATGCCCTAGATAGAGGTTATGATGCAAACAAGTATTATAAATACTTTATTAAAGGTAACAAAGACTTTGTAATTAGATCAAAGAATAATAGAAATGTGATATACAAAGGAAAAAGCATAAATATCTTGAAAATAGCTAATTTATATAAAGGTAAATATGTTAATTATTACACTGATAAACAAGGAAGAAAAAGAAAAGTTAAATTCAGCTATGCACCAATAAAATTACCAGCATTAAAAAATAAAGATTTAACTTTAGTTATAATTCATGGTAGAGGAAAAGAACCTATGATGTTAATAACAAATATAAAACCTAAAGCCAAAAAATTAACTTTAGCAATTTTAAAAGCATATATAAAACGCTGGAAGATAGAAGAATATTTTAGGTTTAAAAAACAACAATTTGATTATTATGCAATAGCTGATGGAATAAAAGGAATTTTAGAAAAAACAACTAGTGGTATCAAGAAATTTTTAAAAAGTTATTATCTTAATCGGCAATCACACAACTTAAGATTGCTTTCTTTACCAATATGACAAATGTCATAAGTATAGCTGTTTTAAAAAATGGGGAAACTCAAATTATAATTTTTTTTGACATCTTCAAGAAATTTTAAGTATTCACGTGCTTTTTCTATTCTCTTCTGTAAAACTTCTAATTTAAGCATTTAAAATCCTCTCCTTAAGATATTCCCTCTGCACTTTAAGTAAAGGTTTAAAGTCTAAATATTTTCTAACAACTAAAGAAAAATAACTATTTGCATCGAAATCACTACTTTTATATAAAATTTTATTATGTTTAACTACTTCATATTTTCCCACAATTGATAGCCTATTTAAAATCACTAAATCAATATCATCATATCCAAGTTCAACTAAACCTTTTAACATATCTATTTTTATATTTTTATTTTTACAATTATTTCTTACTAATACTGCTATATCAATGTCACTCATTTTATTATTATTACCTGTAGCATAAGATCCAAATAAATAAGCTGCTTTAACAACATCAAACTTTGAAAAATATTTTTTTAGCTTTTCAAAATTTTCAATCATTATATCACTTCCTGATAAATAATTTCTATCTCTTTACTTTAATTATAAACTATTTAAATTATGTAATCAATTTATCTCTTTTTCGAATATTCTTCTAAATCATTTTGATCAAGATATTTTTTGATTTTTTCCATAAATAACTCTCCATATTTCTTGTACTTAACTTCTCCCACTCCACTTATATTTAACATTGTATTTTCGGTCATAGGATAATATTTACACATTTCTTTTAAAGTACTATCATGAAAAACTATATATGGTGGAACATTTTCTTCTTCTGATATCTTTTTTCTTAATGAACGTAAAATGCCAAAAAGTTCGCTATCACTGCTGACCTTTTGTTGTTCTTTTTCAAGGCGTTGATAAACTTCTTCTTCCCCTTTTAAAACCTGATAAGATTTTTGATTTAATTCTAAAACTGGATATTTACCACCTGATTGACTTAAAAATTTATCAGCAATCAGCAAATTTATCATATCTTTTATAGCTTTTATAGTATATTCTGACATAATTCCATATGTTGAAACCTCATTTAAATTATTCTTTAGTACTTTTTTACTTTTAGAACCTGCCAGCACTTTAGCCGTAACAGACATTCCCCATCTTTCATTTAATCTATATACACATGACAAAATCTTTTGAGCTTTTACTGTAATATCAACCTGTTCTCGCTCATCATTACAGTTACTGCAGTTATCACAATAATCTAGATTTTGATCATCATCAAAATAATCTAGAATATATCCTCGCAGACACTTTGAGGTATGACAATAATCAACCATCTCCTTTAATTTATTCAAATGTTTTTCTTTCCTATCCTGACTGGTTTCAGTTTGATCAATAAGAAATTTTTGAATGTGTTTATCATGAGGAGCATAAAGCAAAATACAATCAGCTGGCTCGCCATCTCGTCCTGCTCTACCTGCTTCTTGATAATATGATTCAATGTTTTTTGGCATATTATAATGAATTACATAACGGACATTAGACTTGTCTATTCCCATTCCAAAAGCATTTGTTGCAATGACAATATTAATATTATCATACAAAAAATCTTCTTGAGCTTCTTCACGCTCCTGATCAGATAATCCAGCATGATAACGACCAGTTTTATAACCTGCTTCTGATAAAAGTTTATCTATTCTATCAACCTCTTTTCTTGTAGCAGTATATATTATCCCAGGCACATCATTATTAACAGCAACATAATCTAAAATAAATTGATCTTTATCAATACCTCTTCTAAGTTTAAAAGATAAATTCTCTCGATCAAAACCTGTAGTATAGACATTAGGTTTAATCATACTTAACTGCTTACTGATATCTTCCTTTACTTCTGGAGTTGCAGTAGCAGTAAAAGCTGAGATTACAGGTCTATTAGAAAATTGATTTATTATTTTAGAAATATATAAATAACTGGGTCTAAAATCATGTCCCCATTGTGATACACAATGTGCTTCATCAATAGCCACCATTGAAATATTAATTGTTTCTAATAAACTAAGAAACTTCGAAGATTTTAACCTTTCTGGCGCAACATAAAGCAGTTTATATTTTCCCTTAGCTGTTTGCTGAAAACGTTCCTCCACTTCACTATAATTAATAGAACTATTTATATATGTTGCAGCCATTCCCATTCCTTCTAAAGCATCTACCTGATCTTTCATAAGTGAAATCAAAGGAGATATAACAATCGTAACTCCAGAAAAAATAACTGCCGGTATTTGATAACACAATGACTTTCCTGAACCAGTAGGCATAATTGCTACCGTATCTTTTTTATTTAAAATACTTTCAATAACTTCTTTTTGACCTTCTTTAAATTTTTGAAACCCATAATACTTTTTCAATATCTTTTTAGCTTTTTCTAACATTAATAAAGTCTCCTTAAATATTATATTCCCCTTTTAAAACCTCATAAGTTATAACTTCCTGGGGAATTCGCAGATTATTTTCCCATAAATATTTTATTGTCTCTCTAAAATTCTTGTCTTTTTTGACCTTAAATTCTTTTAAAATAGTATCTAAAACAACTTTGTTTTTATTTTGTTCAGTTTTTATTTCATAACCTTTGTTACCTCTTTTTATCATTTCTCTATAAAATTCTTTAAATAACTGCAAATTAAAGTCTTCATATTTCTCTTTAAGAAAATGATAAATTGAAAAACCAGCAGGGTCTATATCACCTACATAATAAATTTCAACTTCATTTATGTCAGCTATTTCCTTCAGAAAAGAAAGGCTTTTTACGATATGTTTACCTGAACCATAAATTAAAGTATCAGGAGAAAAAGAAAACAGGGGAATGTCATCACTTAATGCTCTTTTACAACTTATAAAAATAGAATGATTCTCTAGAATAAGTACTTTTTTTATCTTAATATTGTTTTTCCAATAAACAAACATCTGGCTATATTTTTCCGCTTTCAAGTCAGCAAGGGAAAGTTTTAATCTCCTCAAAAATCTTCTGCCTTCTTTTCTTGACAAAAATTTTTCATCATCAAAAAGTTCTAGGGATCTTTCCTCACGGCTGGCCCATTCTCGTTCATCTTTTTCTTTAAGAAACAGATAAACTTTCTTAAGCTTTTCCAGAAGTTTAGTATTTTGCAAATCTGGTCTTTTTAAATAATAGCTTAAATCCAGTTTTGAAGAAAGACAGAATATTTCTCTTTTATCCCATTTTTCTTTTTTATCTTTAACTAACTCCCACCTCTTTTTTAAAGGTGGATTCCTATCATTTAAAGAAGAACTTTTTATGGCTCTAATTTCATCAGCTTTTTCTTTATCTTTTAAAAGTTTATATAAAGTTTTATAGCCCCCTATTTTTGAATAAGCTTCAACCCCATTAACCTTTTTTATAATATAATTTTTAAGATCATTTAAATAAAATCTTTTCCTATGACTTAATTTATCTTTTTTGAATTGTTTAAATATATCAGAAAAATATTCTTTATTTTCCTGTAACTTTTTCATTATAAATCACCTTTTAAGATCCTCTTCTTCAGATATTCCCTCTGCATTCTGAGCAAAGGTTTAAAATCTAAATATATTCATTAATCATATTATAACATATGTTTTTAAGATTATTAATTCTGTTCTCGATTTAAAAAATGCTCAATATATTTTTAATTATAACAAATTCTAGACCAATTATAATTATACAGGTAATTAAAAAAACTTTTAATTTAAATTCCCCAAATATATCCTTGAAAAAATTGCCCTTAAAAAGAGAATAAATATCTGGTATAACAGAATACTTAACAGATTCTTTTAAATCATCTTTATCTATGAAAATTTTTCGATAAATCAACTTGAATAATGGAATATTTAAAAATAATAATATTAAAATTAAAATAAATTTCATTTTTATTCCTCCTCGAATTTTTTTATTAAAATTATTTCTTTCTTACCATATATTTATATATAAAACATATTTTCCCTTGAAAAATTCTCAATTTAATTTTCTTATAAAAAAAACCGCAGTTGCAAAATTACAACTGCAGTTCATAAACTTCTCTATCTAAATTTTTTCATCAACTTCTTTTAACACGTTCACCATAAATAACCTCTCCTTCAACTACACCTTTACCATTCTCATCATCATTAATTTCTAAAGCCCAAAAGACTGGGAACCTTCTGCTGATCTCAGTTTTGACAATTTCAGGAGCAGCAAAGGCAACAATTTGGAAGTTAAGTTTATTGGCTATTTCAAAAACTGGATCTAAGACATGTGCAGCAGAAGCTTTACCAAATGGGTTATCTAGCAACATAACTGTCCAGGGATTAGACTGAGCTAAACTTTGTTTTTTATAATTTAATAACATCATCATCATAAAAGCATTAATTGAAAGTGATTGACCTCCACTACCTTCAGGACTATCCCCTTTTCCTTTAATTACTGCTTCCCAATCATCATAATGATAGTCTTTTGGTCTAGCATATGAAAATTCATTTTTCTCAGTCATTTTATATACCTGTAATTTAGGGTATTGCCCTCTTATGACTCGAGAAAAAAGTGCTGCATCTCCAGTATATTTTTCTAATTCTGATTCTGTCATCTTATTAATATCTTTTTCTTCAAAATCATCTATAACCTCAAGAAAATATTCTTCTAACTCAGGTATAATATCCTCTTCTCTTTCTGGCAAAAAATCATCTCTTTTAAGTCTAACTAGAGGAAAACTGTGGCCATTTTGATTATGATAGACCATATTACTTATCATATCTTTCATAGAATTAACTAATCTAATAATATGTATGGCCGATCTTTCTGCCCATTGTTTTTTTGCTTCTTCTGCTTCCTCTTTATCATCTTTCATTTTCTTTAATTCATGATTTAAATATTCCTTAAAACTATTTAAAACTTCATAATTAAAATTATAATTATCCACTATGAATTCTTCTAATATTTTCTCTTTAATACTTGATTTAAGTTTATTATTTTCCACTCTTTCGTTTATATTTCTTTTAAATTTAGAAAAATCTTTTTCAGTTTTTTCTTTAAGATTAAATAGTTTATCTTTTATTTCTTTATATTCCCTAAACCAACTGTTAATTACTTCTTCTGGCTCTTTACGTATTTTTTCTTTAAGTAAATCATTTATTTCACCTTTCTCAGCTTCAAGATCATAACTATCTAATTTCCAAATTAATGATTTTAATTGGGCTAATTTATCTTTATAATCTTCAATCATTTTATTTAATTTATGCAAATATGAGCGGCTATCCTCTAAATCATCATCTATTTCAAATTCTCTTTGATCTAAATTTACTTTTTTTAAGGAACGAGGACTTTTATTATATTTTTCTTTTATTTCATTATAAACTTCATCTATAACTTTACTAGTAGTATTAATTTCTCCTTTAAGAACATCTATTTCACTTTTAATATTTTTTAACTTTGAATTAGTTATTTTCAAATTCTTTTGAACAGTATTTAAAGAAATCTTAACTTTTTCTAAAGATGATATAGTAAAATTATACTCCTGCCACTTTTCATCTATTTCTGAAAGATTTTCTTCTTTTTCTAAAATTTCTTTTCTGAGTTTGTTTCGTTCTTTTCTCAAATATTTTAATTCACTATTCTTTTCTTCCTCTTCTTTTTGCAGATCATCTAATTCCTGATAATAATAATTAGTTTCGGAATCACGATAATCAAAAAATTCTACTTCTTCTTGTAATTTAGAATTATTCTTTTTTTCCTGAAAATTTACTTCATCTATGAAATCTTCTAATTTATTCAAAAATTTCTTGGTTTCTTTTTTCCACTCATTATATTTATGTTCTATTTTTAACTTTAATGTATTATTATCTCTTTGTTTATCACTAATTTCTATTAGCTTTTCTTTATAATTATCAAGACTTTTTTTCACCTTTTTTATTTTTTCTTTTTCACTATCAATCTCTTTTTTCATCTCTTCAAAATTATTAATTTCTTCTAAATCATTTTTATCTCTTTCAATTTGACTTTTAAAATCTTTGTTTAATTTTTTTAATTCATCTAATTTATTTTTTAGTATTTCTTTTCTCTCATTAACTTCACTAATTTTTTCTTTATTTTTCTTTATTTTATCTGCCATTTTTTCTACTTTCATTTCAATTTTAAAGGACATTTCCTTTGTAATTAATTCTTCACTTTGATAACTTAACCTATTCATATTTTTAACTTTATTTTTTAAAGTATTAATAGTATTCTTTATTTCACTCTGTTTTTTTCTTAAGCCATCATACCATTTCTTAAAACTTTCACTATCAAAAATAAATTTCAATTCTTTTCCATGAATTAATTTTAAATAATCCTTATTACTTACTGTATTTCTCTGTTCATAATTAATAAAAATTGGAACAGGTGAACGTAACAATTCTTCTTCATTTAAATTATTTTTAACTTTTCGCCAATCTCCTTCATACATAAGTACAAGACTATGAATTAAAAAAGGATATTTTTTTATAAGTTCATCTTTATTATCAGTAATATTTAACAAAAAATCACTACCATAAAATACATCTATATCAAGTGCTTTTATCTTTTTATATAATCTTTTTTGGTCTGCATTTGCTATCCAGAAATTATTTTGATTTAAAGAAAGGTCAATCTCCACTTCTCTATTTTCATTTTCCAAACTTTTAATTTTTTCTTCTTTTTTAGAAATTTCGTTTTTTGCCTCCATACTTTTTTCTGAAATCCAATCCTTATCATATTTATCTCTAAAACTATAACTTTCATTTACTTTTCCTAAAGAAAGGATTTGTTTTAGTTGAGCAAAAATTTCTTTTTCCTCTGTTCTTCTTTCTTTATATTCTTCTTTTTTTCTATTGTAATCATTTTCTAATTTAGCGAGTTTCACCTTCAATTTATGACTCTTTTTTCTTGTTTCTTCGAGATTGTTTTCTTTTTCTTTGAATTCTTTATCAATTTTTTTCAATCTTTTTTCTTTATCATTAATCTTTTCTTTAAGTTCTTTTTTTATATAAGCAGGTGAACTCAATTGTAGATAATTAAAACGTTCCCCTAATTTTTCCTGCCACTTATTAAGTCTTTTTTCTTTTTCTTCAAAATTAACTACTTTCCTCTGTAAATGTTCAATATTATTTTTTATTTCCTTTTCCCGTTGAATAAGTTGAGATTCTCTTTGATTTAAAAAATTATGATAAGAATAATAATTTGCACTTGTCCTTTCTACATTTTCCTTTAAATCTGGCCAACTATCTTTTAACTTCTTTTTTACACTAGTTATTTTTTCTCTTAATCCACTTAAGTTTAATCTCTCTTTTAATTTATCAATCCTATTCTTTACTCGATTATATTTATTTTTCTTTTCCTTATAGGGAAGATAAATCTTATTTAATCTCAACTTTTTTTCTTTATCTTCTAATTTTTCAATCTTCTCTTCTAATTGTTTGTAATCTTTTTTTAGTTTACTTTGTTTTTCTCTATATTTTTCTAATTCTCTTAATTTACGTGCATATTTCAAATTTTCTTTTTTAAAATTTAATTTTCCTATTTTCTTTTCGGTTTTTTCTTTATCCTTTTCACTTTCTTTAATTTCATTTTCCAGAAAGATTCTCCTATTTTCCAAACTACGATAAAGATTATTCCCTCTATTTTGAATAGATTTTTTTCTTTTTTCTAAGGTAATACCATGTTCTGCATCTCTTATAAGTGGGTCTACCATATTATTAAGTCTTTTAATGTCATCACTTCGTGAAATAAGCTCAGGAAGATTTTTAGCTATTTTAATATTATTAACAAAAATATTCAAAAGCGATTTTTCTTCACTTTCATCTCTATTATTTATACTTTCACTGACCGCTGGAATAATTAATTTGTCAAAAAGCTCCTGATTATCTCTAGCTTGAGAAAAATATTTTTCCAATCCACCTTCTGAACGATTTATAGTTCGCATAATATCCCATTCAGATCTATAAATACCATGACTTGCGAGATATTGATAATAATCTGAGTTCAAGCTACGAACTGAATTTTTAGAAAAAGTTCTAAAATAATATTTATTTTCCTGTAAAAATCCCCAGAGATCATCATAATTTAAAGCTTTCTCTTCACTTGTATCATATAAAGGCAAATTCCTGAGACTAAATTTACTATCTCCTTTATATTCATGAGTATAAAGAAAATATTTCAACCCAACTTTATCATCATCTTCATCTGTTCCTTCTTTTTTAAGTGCACTTACACAAATTGCAGCAAGTAATTTTTTATCTTCTTCATCACTATCCAGATCCAATTCTAATCCTACATGAAAGGTATATGGACGAAAAGAATTATAGCGATCATAAAACATCCCTTCGAGCTTATTTCCTTTATTTTTTCCCCAGGCAGTACCAGGAAGAAGAATTTGAGATATAAGCTGAATCATTACTCCTTTACCACTTCCATTCTGTAGGGTAAATAAGCTGTGATCTCCTTTTTTATCAGGAGCAAGACTAAAAAGAGAATTTTTATGTCGTTTTTTGAATCCATCATATTTATTTCCACTAATCCTTATTAAATTTAATCTAGGCATTCTTTTTAGCCTCCTGTTCTTCTTTAGTTTTTTCAATTAAGTTTTTAAAATCTTTATATCTCTTTTGGCTGTGATATAATTCATCTAATCGCTCATAAAGTACAGGTTTAGGGATGATCTTTAATTCTTCTTTATTATCAATAATCAAACTTTGCTCTGCAAGTGGTTTTAAAGCTGTATTAATAAAACTTAATCTATTATCTTTTGTCCGAGTTACCTCAACTCTATCTTCTGTTTGACTCATTTTATACTCACTAAATTCTGTTAACCAGAGTTCAGCTACCTGTTCTATAGCAACTGACCATTCTTCACTAAAATTTTCTTCTTCCTGTCTTTTTTGCCAGGACTCAAGGATAGCTGTTACCTTATCAGCAAGTTTGTAATAACTCACACCTTCTTCTTCCCAGCGTATTCTAATATGTTTTTCTTTATCAACTTCAGCTAAAAATATTGAAATTATGATATTAGCCAGGTAGAAATATTTTTTTCTTTTGAGACCACTATATTTTTCTTTCATTTGAGTATATGAATTAGCAAAATTAGACCCCTGACCTTTACTTACAAGATGTATATGCTGTGCTGTAGAAAAAACATGTAATCCACCTTCAGCTGCCATAGTTTTTACAATATTACGCAATTCACCATCTCTCCGATACTTATCTGCAAGTGGATCAGCAATGGATATAATCTGTTCATTTAATAATCTAAAAAACAACGCTGAGCCATCTTCTATTTGTTCACGACTATAGGGCATTATTTTTCCTCCTCAAGATAGAGTATATAAGGGGATAAACGAAAATTATCATCCAAATTTATTAAATCTTGACTGTTATCAAGTTTTGATTTGATAATCTTCGTTTCCAGTTCTCGAAATTCGTCATTTTCTTCTATTAATCGATTATATAATAAAATTCTTTCATCAAGACCAGAATATTCTTTTTCAACTTCCTCTAATTTAATATCAGTTATAATAAACATCATAAATAATTCTAAATTCTTATCCTGACTTAACCATTTTTCTTTTTCTTCCTCTGAAAGATTTTCAAGATTTTTTAAAGGATATTTTCCTTCTTTCTTTAGTTGAGAAAATACCCCTTCCCATAATTCAAGAATCAAATTCCAATTTTCTTCTTTTTCTAGAGGTTTTTCCTCTTCTAAAAATTCTTCCTCATCTTCTATAAAATCATCTATATATGTATAAAGATGCTGTTCTGCCCAGGCCCAATCTAGAGGAAAAATAAATTCCTGTGTTGGTGAAAACAAGGGTGCCAAAAGGTCTGTAAGAAGTTCTATATCTGGCAATCCTTTTTTCAAAATCAAATTTTGCCAGAAATCTTTTTTATACGAGAGATTAGAAGTTTTCCAGAATAATTCTGGACTATCTGCTCTTATTTCCATCTCAAGAGATAAATTAGAAATGGCGAGTTCTGCTAATTTATCATGTAATTTTCTTGCTCTCTCAAGCTCTTCAAATAATAATTTACCTTCTTTTTTCTTTTTAGTAGGAAAACTTTCAAGGCGATCCTGCCAGCTAAACATATCTTCAAAAACTTTTTTTTCCTCTTTAAATTGTTCTTTTAACTCACCTTCACTCATTCTCTTAGATTCTTCTTTTGCTGAAAAAATCAAAGATGGATTGCGAAGTATATCCTCTGTTCTATCCTTTTCTTTTTTTATTAAATTTCTAACTCTAGCAATAAGATTACTTACACTATCTTTAGCTTCAATAAAGTTTCCATTTTTTATTAATTGTAAAGTATAAAATTGTTCTAAATCAAAACCAAATTCTTCTAAAACTTCTCTAGTTATAAAAATAATTTCCTGAGCAGTTTCAGTTAATCTATAAACTGTACTTCCACCTTCTTCCCATCTGGAAGCCTCTCTATCAGGAACTAAATAGCGAAATTTAAATTCACGGTGGCTATGAAGATTTTCATCATATAACATAACTGAAAAAGGAGCCTGTCTTTTGGGATCTCCAGAATATAAAACCCCATCTACCAATCTTCTTATCTGTTCTATTGAAGATTCTAGTTTCATCTCATTTATTATATGACCGGTCATCTCTATAAGGTCATTTTTACTCCGATTTTTATTATTATTTATTTCCCGGCGAAATACTTTTAAAAGAAGATAAAGGCATATTTCATGACTATAATCATTAAGCTCACCTACATCAAAACCTCTTCCTAATTGAGAAATAGCAGAAGTCTTTTTTAACCTATCATGTAATCCAGAACTTATATCAGTCATATTATCACACCTTTTAGCTTTATTATATTTATTTCTACAGAAAAAATTATATACCTGCAAAAAAATAACCTCCTATTTTAAGGAGGGTAAAATGATTATAGTAATTTATATTTAATTATTTTACTTTTTTTAAGCACTTCAATATCACGCATATTTTCTCCTGCCATTCTACGAACTGTTCCTAATTTCAAATCTAATTCCCCTAGATTTTTATCCACTTTATCAAAACGCTTTTCCATGTTTATTTTTTATCAGTCATTTTATTCACCTCTTGATTTAGGATAATCTAATTTTATCACATGAAAATTCAAATAACAAGATTTATTTAACATTTATTTCCATTTTGTTTTATTCTATCTTTTATTATCTCAGTAAATCTTTCTATTTCATCTAATTCTTTTTCTATAATAGATTTTACTATTTTTAAATTAATTTTCCGATATTCATGTACTGCTAAATTCCTAAAACCAACCATAGCTTTTAATTTTTCTGCTAACTTTTCATCAATGTACTCTTCTTTATTTAATATTTCAAAAGCACCTCTACTACTTTGTGGTACTCCTAAATCATATTTAGCAATTACATGCATTGCAATATCAATAGTAGCTTCACATAATCGTTGTATATTAAGTATAACTGAATCTTGTTTTGTATAATTTTTTAAATTTTGAAAATCATCATCATAAACATCATTAATTCTATTAATACATCTCTTAATTATTTCATCTTTATTAATTAAGATATCATCAGGCATATCAGTCATCTCCCCATCTTTTAGCTAATATTTCTTTTCTTTCTTCATTTAATTTTGCATATTCTCGAAAAGTTGTTAATTCAAAATTATCTTTTTTATAATTATCAATATTAAATATTAATTCTCCCTGTATAATTTGAACTTTAAATACAGTAGAAACTTTTTTTATATCAACTAAATCTACTTCTTTTCGTAATTTTTCTGCTAATTTTTGGGCTAATAAAAACAAATTATATTCGTCAACTTTCTTTTCACTCAAAAATGCTATATCTATATCACTATTATTTCTTTCACTATTTTTAGCATAAGAACCAAAAATATAAATTAATTCAGGGGATACTTTTTCTTTTAAAAAATCTATAATTATAGTTTTCTTTTCACTAGAAAGCATAATATTTCTCCTCATTAATTGATTTACAATTATATTATATCATTTTTATTTTTCTATTCCAATTTTTTGGTGATTCTTTTTGTATCTAATAATAACCAAAGAGCAATAACAACTTTAAACCCTACAGGTGCTAACTCACGCATCATTACTGGCATAACCCCACCTCTGCTACTAAAGGACATTAGTAAGTATTTCAATAGCTCAGGGATAGTTATAATTAATAATACTATAGCAACTACAGAATAAGCTATTATCTGAAGCTTTTGATAATCAATTTTTTCTAATTTTTCTTCTTTTTTATTAACTAAGTAATTAGAAATTTTATCTGCAGCAAACCAAATATATAAAGCGGCTAATAATTTAATCAATTGAGATAATATAATAGTTGTTGTCATCATATATCCTATTGATTGACCCATTCTAAAAATTCCAAACAACTGAGGAAAGCCTGAACTCAAAAATTCCACCAAAAAATATATTGCTAAAATACGAAGTGCTACCTTAGAAATACTTTTCATAATTCATCCCCTCTTTCTTTAGCATAAATCGACAAAAACCGGGAGGTACCCGGTACCATACCGGGTACCAAAAATCTAAAACTAAATCGAAGATTCTACGTATACTTTATATTGTCTTCTTCCACTACCTTCGATCTCACCTTCAAAATAAGATAAAATTTTACTTTCACTAACAATATTACTCCCTCTTATACCTAAATAATAGCCATAGCTACTCCAGTAATATTCTTGAGGATCATCAACTATATCAGCTTTAACAGGATTTAAATGAATATAACGACTTGTTAATAATTGGTAATAATCATTTTCTATGATGCTTGATCTATATCTTCCTTCAAAAACGTGACCAACCAAATCATATTTATTATTAAAATATTTCGCATAATGCAAATTAATCCTTCTCATTATTTTCCAAATCTCTATTTCTTCTGTTTGAAGTTGTAAGTGAATATGATTAGTCATAAGACAATATGTGTAAACTTTAAAATTATATTTATGCTTAGTCCCTCTAATTATTCCAAGATAAGTTTTATAATCTTCTTTATCCTTGAACAATTTTGACTTTCTGTTTCCTCGACTAGTAATATGATAAGTCGCCCCCGGATACCATATTCTTTTTTTACTAGGCATTATTTTTTCCTCCCCTTAGTTTTAAATTAATTATATCATTTTTATTTTATTTTTTCCATTTTTTTCTATTTAGTCAGGAGATAATCACTTCATATATCGACATATATCGGGGACTACCTGGTATGGTACCGGGTACCTTTTTAAATCTTTTTTTAAACTAAACTATCTTACCATTCACTATAGTATGAATTATATTAGTATCTTTTATTTCATCTTTATCAATTTCAAATATATTTTTATCAAGTACTACCATATCAGCTAGTTTACCTTCTTCTAAACTACCTTTGATATTTTCCTCAAAGGAAGCATAAGCTGCTTCAGAAGTAAAAAGTCTTACAGCTTCTTCTACACTTAATTTTTCTTTTGGTAACCAACCTTCTTCAGGTTCTCCCTCTTTACTTCTCCGAGTTACTGCATAATAAATATTTTCAATTATATCAAAACTTTCTACAGGAGCATCTGAACTGCCTGGAACTTTTATTCCCATATCTATCATACTTTTCCAGGCATAAGCTTTTTTCAATCTATCTTTTCCAACTCTCTCTTCAGCAATTTTCATATCAGTAGAAACAAAAACTGGTTGAATATAGGCCAAAATCTCTCCCTTTTTCATTTCTTTTAATATTTCCTCATTAGTAAATTGAGCATGAACTATTCCATGTCTTAAAGGGTTTCCTTCTTCTTTTTTATTTATTTTATTTATCAAATTTACATTTAAATCAATAGCT
>Ga0209936_1000150_pt1 | contig 44364 bp, 42 predicted proteins | sample SalPonR1_A_D1_MG_FD_185694 | JGI IMG/M metagenome (GOLD analysis project Ga0209936, IMG submission 185694) | Salt pond soil microbial communities from South San Francisco under conditions of wetland restoration - Salt Pond MetaG R1_A_D1_MG... ...
TTTTTTTATGTAACTACCTCAATATAAACACAAAGAGGGATGAGAACCGAAGCGATGGACGGGGTTCGAACGGCGAAGCCCTCACGAGCAACCTTAATATTAACATACATTCGATAAATAGTACAACTAAAAGAATATGAAAAATTAAATCGTTGAAGTACAATATGGCGAGTAATCCCTCTTTCTCCGCCAAAATTTTAAAGCTGTTCCATACCGGAGCAGCTTTTTTTTATGTAACTACCTCAATATAAACACAAAGAGGGATGAGAACCGAAGCGATGGACGGGGTTCGAACGGCGAAGCCTTCACGAGCAACCTTAATATTAACCTCCATTCGATAAATAGTACAACTAAAAGAATATGAAAAATTAAATCGTTGAAGTACAATATGGCGAATAATCCCTCTTTCTCCGCCAAAAAAGATTAAAGCTGTTCCTTACCGGAGCAGCTTTTTTTATATACTTAACCCAATATCAACTTAAAGAGGGATGAGAACCGAAGCGATGGACAGGGTTCGAACGGCGAAGCCTTCACGAGCAACCTTAATATTAACCTCCATTCGATAAATAGTACAACTAAAAGAATATGAGAAATTAAATCGTTGAAGTACAATATGGCGAGTAATCCCTTTCCTAAAATTTTAAATTTTCGTGGATGCTCAAATTTTGAATTATACCACAAACCTGACAGTCGCCAGGCTGGCTTACCCAAAGGAATGAAGAACTTGCCTGCTGCAAGCAGGGTTCCACAAATACTTTTTTGAACAGCCTCTTTTTTATGACCAGCTTTTCACCGCAATTCCGCCACCCAACAAAATATCATCATCATAAAAAACCACAGGCTGCCCCGGAGCTACTGCCCAGGCTGCATCTGGTAATTCAAGCTCCATCATTTCTGTCTGGACACTTTTTACAATGGCAGGTCTGGATGGATTAATCCCTAATCCGCGAATATTTATATGAATCGAAGAATTCTCGGATATTACTCCAGGATTTAACAAATGAATATTATTTAAAAGGATATGGCGATGATATAATGATGGTTTAGTACCAACTTTCAGTTCATTTTTTGTAACATTAATCTCGCTCACATAAGCAGGCCGGTTTATTGTTAATTGTAAATCCCGCTTTTGTCCAATCGTATAATAAACAAACCCTTCATGTGTTCCTATAATACGGTCGTTTTCATCTCTCACTATCCCTGGTTTAATATTTTCCAGCTGATTTGGTACATAATCATTAAGAAATTCCCTGTAATCTTTATTATGTAAGAAACACACACCCATACTTTCTTTTTGCCGCGCAAAATCTTCAAAACCATTTTCTTTGGCCAATTGCCTCACCTCATCTTTTGTGTAATCACCTAAAGGTGTAATCATTCGCTTAATGGTATCGGACTCAAGTTCCCATAAAAAATACGATTGGTCTTTTACCGGATCAATCCCTTTTTTTAAATAATCAAATCCGTCTATATTAATTTTTCGTATATAATGTCCGCTGGAAATAAACTCATACTTATTTTTATTGGCAAACTCAAGTAATTTCTTCCATTTGATGTGTTTGTTACAGAAAGTACAAGGACTGGGTGTTCGCCCTTGCAGGTATTCATAGGCAAAGTGCTGTTTTACCTTTTTAAAATCGTCATCAATCATTAGATTAATCAGAGGGATATCCAACTTTTGGGCTACTTTGCTTACCCTTTCATTATATTTTTCATGGCTAAAATGAAAATGCAAACCGGTTACATCATAACCTTGTTGTTTTAACAGTAAGGCTGCTATGGTACTATCCACTCCTCCACTTAAACCAATAACTACTTTTTTATTCATCAATTTGTAAATCTTAATATGATTATCCGTTTTTGTACCCAATATTTAACTTGATTCGTTACTGCTTTCAGTCATGAAAAAGTTCATAAATATAAAAAAGATACTATTTATGAATACGTAAGGATAAAAAATATGGCTTAGAAAGTTTCCATTCTGAACTGGCGGTAATATACTCCTTTTTGGGATAATAGTTCATCGTGTTTTCCCTGTTCAATAATTTCACCTCGCGCAATAACCAGGATACGATCAGCATTCCTGATGGTCGATAACCTATGCGCAATGGCTATCGTTGTTCGATTTTTCATTAAATTCTGAATTGCTTCACGAACCATATATTCGGATTCATAATCTAATGCCGAAGTTGCTTCATCGAGAATTAAGATGGGTGGATTCTTTAAAATGGCACGGGCAATGGTAATTCGCTGTTTTTCTCCAAACGACAGTTTATCCCCGCTTTCACCCAGATTGGTTTGATAACCGTGTGCTGTTTTAGAGATAAAATCATGCGCATTGGCCAGTTTAGCAGCTTTTTGAACCATCGTTAAATCAACTTTTTCATCCCCCAAAGTTATATTATGATAAATGGTGTCATTAAATAATACAGGCTGTTGATTAACATAGCCAAATAAATTACGTAATGAGGTAATCCTCATATCGGTTATTGGAATATCATCAATTAAAATTTCCCCTTGATCAGGATCAAAGAAACGGGGTAATAAATCAACAATTGTTGATTTCCCTGAACCGGAAGCTCCGACAAAAGCGATGGTTTCTCCTTTATTAATTTTTAAATTAATATTTTTAAGCACATTTTTTTGCTCTGTTTCATAGGAAAAATAAACATTACTAAATTCAATTGATTGCTTAAAATCATCCATTACAATTGCATTCTCTTTATCTTTAATAGTATAGGTATGTTCCAGTAAGGAGTTCACCCTTAGAATAGAAGCCATTCCTTTTTGAATATTGTAATATCCGTTAGAAATAGATCTTGCCGGTGCAATGACCTGAGTAAATACTGCCAGGTAACCGATAAAAACCTGCGAACTTAATGTAGCTTCTGACGATAAAACCATTTTCCCGCCAAACCACATGATGGTTAAAATGGTAACCGTTGCAATAATATCACTTATAGGATTTGCCAAAGCCCTGCGTTGCCCAATCCTGTTAAATAATTGGGTAAACCGCTCATTCATTCCAACAAACCTGTTTTTAACGGTATGTTCTGCATTAAAAGCTTTCACAATTTTAATTCCGGATAAAACTTCTTCGAGCATCCCCATCAATGCGCCCATTTTCTGCTGTCCGCGGAAAGATTTTGTTCGCAACGATTTCCCTATACGTCCAATAATAATAGCAGATACCGGAAACAAGATAAGCGCAATTAAAGTAAGTTTAGCGCTCATCAGAAACAATACATAAACATACACCACTAATAAAACAGGGTCTTTAAAAAACATTTCCAGCGAACTTATGATTGACATTTCAATCTCTTTTACATCAACAATCATTTTTGAAATAATATCACCCCGCTTTTCATTGGAGAAATAACTTAAATCAAAATTCAGAATTTTCTCCATCAGTTCATTCCTTATATCCTTAATCACTCCTGTTCGGATATGAATGATCAGATATTTACCTATAAATAAAAAAATATTTTTCAGCAATGTAAAAGCAAGCACTATACCTATAATAAACAATAAGGCATTGATTGTTCCATACTGATTGACAATTTGACCGAGGATATAATTAAAATTATGTTGCACTGACTCAACTGACAGCTCAAAAGGAATAGGATTAGGATTAAAATTCTGGGTTGAAAATAATATGCCCAGAAAAGGAATTACCATGGTAAAAGAAATCACTGAAAAAACCGCAGCCAAAAGATTACACAAAACACTTAACAGAGATTTTCTCCAGTATGGAATCAGATAGCGTAATATGGCAAAAAATTTTCTCATAAATAGAGTTATCCATTGATATCCTATCAAAGGTAAAATAAATTGGGCTACTTTTCGAAAATAAAATTAAATACCGGTATAATTAAAAGGAGTAATATTGATTAATTCTCTTTTCATGTCCTCATTCAGCTGAAGACTATCGATAAACCGATGAATACTTTCTTTTGTAATTTTCTCGCCGGTACGGGTAAGTTCTTTTAATGCTTCGTAAGGTTTTGGGTATCCTTCGCGACGCAAAATAGTCTGTATTGCTTCAGCGACTACTGCCCAGTTTTCTTCCAGGTCATTTTCAATAGCCGATTCGTTCACCAAAATTTTTTCCAATCCTTTTAACAATGATTGAAAGGCAATAATAGAATGAGCCACAGGCACTCCAATATTCCGCAAAACGGTAGAGTCGGTTAAATCGCGTTGTAACCTAGATATTGGCAATTTAAGCGCTAAATGTTCGCACATCGCATTAGAAATTCCCAGATTGCCTTCGGCATTTTCAAAATCGATAGGGTTTACCTTGTGCGGCATGGCTGATGAGCCTACCTCTCCTTTTTTAATCTTTTGCTTAAAATAGTTCATCGAAATGTACGTCCAGAAATCGCGGGAAAGGTCAATAAAAATCGTATTTATTCTTTTTAAGGCATCAAAAAATGCAGCCATATTATCGTAATGTTCAATTTGGGTAGTCGGGAAAGACCGATTAAGCTGCAAAATATTGTTAACAAAATGATTTCCGAAATTATTCCAGTCTACTTCAGGGAAAGCCACATGATGAGCATTAAAATTACCCGTTGCCCCGCCAAATTTTGCAGAGAAAGGAATGGATTTAAGTTGCTCCAACTGCTTTTCCAATCGTACCACAAAAACAGCAATTTCCTTTCCTAATCGTGTAGGTGAAGCGGGCTGACCATGAGTCCGTGCAAGCATAGGAGTTTTTTCCCAGTCTTTACTCAATTGCTTGAGCTTATTCATTAAATCGTAAAAAACAGGATAAAAGACATTTTCCATCGCATCACGCAACGAATAAGGTGTAGCTGTATTGTTTATGTCCTGCGATGTTAATCCAAAATGGATAAATTCTTTATATGCCCCGAGTTGAAACTCTTCAAATTTTTCTTTTATAAAATACTCAACCGCTTTTACATCATGATTGGTAACTTTTTCAATATCTTTAATTTGTTGAGCATCTTCAATCTTGAAATCCTGATAAAGTTTCCTCAATAACGTATATTTATTCTTATCAAATCCGGATAGCTGATTCAAAGGAATTTCGCATAAGGCGATAAAATACTCAATCTCAACAAGTACGCGATATCTTATCAATCCAAATTCTGAAAAATAGGTTGCAAGATTTTCGGTTTTGTTTCGATAACGTCCGTCAATAGGCGATATGGCCAAAAGTATATCAATATTCATGATTTATTTTTTTACCTTTAAGAAATCACATGCAAATTAAACAAAAACAATTTATTTTCTATTATAATATTTGGAGCAATTGTATCTTTGTTAGGATAAAATTTAGTCTAATGAGTAAAATTAAAATATCAGCAGTATCTTATACCAACACTTTCCCGTTTATTTACGGGATTGAAAATAATGCAATTATTCAAAAAATAGCTTTAAGGAAAGATGTCCCATCGGCTTGTGCACAAAAACTGCTCAACAACCAGGTTGACATCGGACTTGTTCCTGTGGCAATAATTCCTGATTTAACCTTTTCTGAAATTGTTACCGATTATTGTATTGGTGCATCCGGAATCGTACGGTCTGTTATTTTAGGCTCCAATCAACCCCTGGGAAATATCAAAAAAATATATCTTGATTTTCATTCCCGCTCATCGGTTATGCTTAGCAGGGTTTTAGCCAAAAATTTCTGGAAAATTAATGTTGAGTGGGCGAGCACTTCCGAGGGATTTATTGAAAAAATTAAAGATAACGAAGCTGCTGTAATTATTGGTGACAAAGCCCTTGAAGCAGAAACAAAATTCCAATACATTTATGATTTAGCCGAAGAATGGATGAAATTCACCAACCTTCCCTTTGTTTTTGCGGCATGGGTAGCCAACAAGCCGATCAACGATTCATTCAAAAAAGAATTTAATACAGCCTTACAATACGGATTACAGCATATTGATGATATGCTTAAGGTATATGATGTTTCGTATCTCCCAAAGCATATTAAGGCTAAAGATTACCTGGAAAATAATATTGATTTTCACTTGGATGATAAAAAACGAAAAGGAATGCAACTATTTTTACAATATGCCCAAGAATCTCAATAATATTTCGGAAATTAGCCTTGACTAAATTTAATCAATAATGAAAAGACCAGTATTAATCCTCCTTATTTTGGTATTTGCCTTTTGTAATGCGCGGGCAAACTCAGATACAACAAGTGTTACAGACACATCAAAAAACATCGTTTATGTTTTTAGCATCAAACAGGATATTGCCCCCCCTGCATGGCGATTAACACAAAAAAGCTTTGAAGAAGCTTATGCCCTAAAAGCGAATTACATTATCATTAAACTGAATACCTATGGAGGGATGGTTAACATGGGAGATTCCATCCGAACCAAAATACTGGAAAGCCAGGTTCCGGTTTATGCTTTTATAACCAACAATGCAGCATCAGCCGGTGCATTAATAGCTATAGCAGCCGACAGTATCTACATGAAAAAAGGAGCCAAAATTGGTTCTGCTTCGGTGGTTGACCAAACCGGGAAAATTATGCCCGAAAAATATCAGTCGTACATGCGCTCAACCATGCGCGCTACTGCCGAAGCACACGGAAAAGACACTATAATCAAAGGCAATGACACCATAGTAAAGTGGCATCGCGACCCGGTTATTGCAGAAGCTATGGTTGACCCTTCAATCTATATCGAAAATGTTTCTGATACCGGAAAGATTGTTGCCTTTACCGCAAGCGAAGCCATGGAAAACGGATACTGCGAAGCTTCTTTAGAAAGTATTCAGGAAATAGTAACCTATGCAGGAATAAAAAATCACGAAATTTATGAGTATAAACCAACCAGCATGGATAAATTTATCAGCTTCCTGATAAACCCTGCTATTCAGGGTATACTAATTATGCTCATTGTAGGTGGTATTTATTTTGAATTACAATCTCCCGGAATTGGTTTCCCGCTGGCTGCTGCAATATTAGGAGCTATCTTGTATTTTGCCCCGCTATACCTGGAGGGATTAGCAGAAAACTGGGAAATGGTCATCTTTGTGGTTGGTTTAATTCTGATTATACTGGAAATATTTGTTATTCCCGGGTTTGGAATAGCCGGAATAAGTGGTGTTATACTTGCATTTGCTGGGTTAGTACTTAGTATGATCGATAATATCATCTTCGAATTTGAATTTCATTCTATGGAGGCTATAGGAATGGTATTAAAATCCATTATGATAGTAGCTATCTCAATCTTTATAGCTTTTATCTTATCACTTTATCTGAGTCAAAAAGTGCTCACTTCGAATACTTTTTCATGGATAGTGCTCAATTCAACCCAAAAGAAAGATGAGGGTTATGTTGGCGTTGACAGCAAGCAAAAAGATGTGATAGGACAAACAGGGATAGCACTTACCAATTTAAGGCCCAGCGGCAAAGTAGAAATTGAGGATGAAATGTACGATGCAAAATCTGAAATTGGTTTTATAGAAAAAGGTCAAAAAGTGAAAGTAATTAATTATAGCTCAGGACAAATTTATGTTGTAAAAGTTGAAGCATAATTATGGATAAAAACTTTGTAGTAAGAGACTATCAAAATAACGATTATAAAAAATTAAAGGAATTATGGGAAGTTACCGGTTTGGGAGGTAGTCATCGTGGTGATGATGATACAATTATTGCTCATAGCCTGGAGATCGGAGGAAGATTAATTGTGATTGAAAATACCGAAACCGGTGAAATCATCGGTTCATCCTGGATGACTTTCGACGGACGGAGAATCCACCTGCATCATATTGGTGTGAAACCCGAATTTCAAAATCAAGGTTTGGGAAAGTTGCTTACCAAAGAATCATTAAAGCATGCCAAAAATAAAGGATACCAGATAAAACTGGAGGTACATCAAACGAATAAAAAAGCTGTAGAGATTTATAAAAAACTTGGATTTACTTTTTTAGGTGATTATGATATTTATATTGTCAGAGACCTGAATTCACTTTCATTTTAATGTTAAAATTTCTTAAAATCAAACTTAAATTTTTTTCTCCGGGATTAATTAAGTAATTTTATAATCAGTGTCTAACTAAAAACAATCCCGTTATGACAATAACATTCAATGAGTTACGAAAGATTAAAGACCGTTTACCCCATGGTGCAATTCGAAAGATTGCCAGCAATTTAAACCTGAATGAAGAAACGGTAAGGAATTACTTCGGTGGCACAAATTATCGCGAAGGCGAAAGTGCCGGAATCCATTTTTCACAGGGACCCGATGGCGGAGTCGTAAAAATTGATGACACGACAATACTAGATATGGCTATTAAAATGACCGAAGAAAAACAATCTAGAAACTAAATTTTTAAAAATTCCTTCAAAAAAGCAGAAAAATTAACTTTTCTGCTTTTTTGTTTTTAAAGGGTAGTATTTTTGTTTAAAAAAGAAATACCTGGATGAATGACCTGAATTACATGATAATAAAAACTGAGAAGAAATGGCTCCATCAGCTTTATCGCTTTTGCCAGTCACTCTTCTCAAATTCGAAAATTCCATCACACGACCATAATCACCATTACCGAGTATGGAACTATTGCAAAGAAATCCTTACTACTCTTCATCCAAGCATCCCTATTAATTATGATTTTATACAAGGCTGTATGATAGCCTCTTTTTTTCATGATACCGGTTTAAGCAATACTATCGATGAATTTCACGGACAGGAAAGCAAAAAAATATGTCAGGCTTATTTTAGAAATCAAAACCTTGAAATACCCAAAAATTTTAGTGATATTTTGTGGGCTATAGAAAAACATGATGACAAAAATTACCAACCGGAAAAACAGAACCCTGATTCTCTTTTGTCCATTATTTGTAATGCAGATGATTTGGATGCTTTTGGTAATATTGGAGTAATCCGGTACACCGAAATTTACCTGCTAAGAGGAATAGAGATAGACCAGCTTCCAGCGTTGGTTATCCAAAACATTGACAATAGATTCCGGCATTTCAAACTAACGTATAAGGATTATCCTGAATTCTACAATAAACACCAAACCCGTTATTTAATAACCAGAGAGTTCTTTAAAAAATTAAAGGAAGAATTTATTTAATGACAAAATCCAGCATTTTTTCATCTTCGATATAGGCTGTAAGCCTGTCACCAATTTTTACTGGACCAACACCGGCAGGAGTACCCGTAAACAATAAATCGCCGATTTTGATGGTTGTAAATTTCGAAACATAAGCTATCAGCTGGTCTACCTGGAAAATCATATCTTTAGTATTAGCCTGTTGTACGATATTCCCATTTAATTCAAGCCGAAAATTAATAGCATTAATATTGCCTGCTCTTTCCATTGGTAAAAAATTACTTATTGGAGCAGCTCCATCGAATGATTTGGCAATTTCCCATGGCAATCCTTTTTCCTTGCATTTTTTTTGCAGATCACGAGCAGTGAAATCTATCCCCAAACCTATTTCGCTGTAATACCTATGCGCAAATTCGGGTGCAATATTTTTTCCCAACCGGTTAAATTTTATCACAACCTCTACCTCATAATGAATATCGGTTGAAAAATCGGGATAAAAAAAGGGTTGATTTTTCCGTAACAAAGCGGTTTCGGGCATCATAAAAAATACCGGTTCTTTAGGAACAGGGTTATTAAATTCCTTTGCATGGTCGATATAATTTCTACCAATAGCAATTATTTTCATGATATCTTAATTAAAAAAATCCTCCCCTAAGTCATTTATTATCGCGGAAAACAATTTTGTAAGGCCTTACTTCACTTTTTGATATTCCATTTTTTATAGCCGGATCATTATTTACAATATCCATTAATTCATCTTCACTTTCCACATCAATAACAAACATTCCTCCTCGTTTTTCATCCAAAAAAGGACCAGTAATGATAAGTTTTCCTTTGTCAAATAGTTCCTTTAGATATTCAACATGAGGCTGCATCATTTCTTCCGTTAAATCTTTTTGTAACATATGATGGATTACTACATAATTCATAGGAATTAATTTTAAATTTCTATTCTACGAACGATTCTTGTCCAATGTACCGGTTTAAATTAATTATTAAAGTTTCTTAACTTAATAGCTGTTAATACTTTTTTCGTGTACAAAGGAAAATCACTATTTATTATCCATCCAAAATATCCGGGATCTTTATCAAGCACCGACTCAACGGCTTTTCCTTTATATTTTCCAAAATTAAATACTTCCTGACCTTTATCATTGTATACAATACGACCTGCAAAATCAGCATTGGTGTTATGGGTTGAAAATTTAGACAATTTCTCAACATCATTCTCAAGTTCAGTATAACGTTCGAGCTGAGCTTTTAAAATTTCAAATGTTGCTTTTGTATCGGCTTCGGCGCTATGGGCATCTTCCAAAATCTTATTACAATAAAATTTATAGGCCGCGCTAAGGGTTCGTTGTTCCATTTTATGAAAAATCACCTGTACATCTATTGACCGCATTTTTTTTAAGTCAAATTCAATTTCGGCACGAATAAATTCTTCGGCAAGTAAAGGAATATCGAACTTACCTGAATTGTATCCTGCAATATCACATCCCTCAATAAACTGAGCGATACTTCTTCCTACTTCGTTAAAGGTAGGTTTATCTTTTACATCCTCATCTTTGATGCCGTGAATTTCTGTTGATTGGGGTGGAATAGGAATCCCGGGGTTAATCAACATGGTTTTCATTTCTTCCGAACCATCAGGAAATACTTTCAGCAATGAAATCTCCACAATTCGGTCGTTAGCAATATTAACTCCGGTAGTTTCCAAGTCAAAAAATACAATTGGTTTTTTTAAATCTAAATCCATTATTTCGATTTTTGCCCTTTACAAAAAAAGAGTTTCACTCCGAAACTCTTTTACAAGGTATTTATACTATATTTTTTTATCCTTTAATCATCATTGGCATTAACAGCATCAGCACATCTTCATCTTCGTTTTCTTTTTCTGCGGGAAAAAAGATTCCTGCTCTCGATGGATCTGAAAACTCAGCTAAAACATCGGTTGATGTTAAATTAGAAAGTATTTCGATAAGGAAAGATGATTTAAACCCAATTTCCATCTCATCTCCTTCATACTGAGAATTTAATCGTTCATTTGCAGAGATTGAAAAATCAATATCCTGAGCAGAAACATTCATCTGATTATTTTTCAACTCTAATTTCACCAAATTACTTGCCTGGTTAGAGAATAGAGCAACCCGTTTTAGTGCATTGTATAGTTCCAACCGATCAATCGTAAGTTTATTTGGATTATTGGTTGGGATAACTGAATTGTAGCTTGGATAATTACCTTCAACCAATCGGGAAACTAATTTATAATTTGACAACGTAAAGAATGCATTTTTATCATCAAACTCAATTACCACATCATTTTCTTCTTTAGGCAAAATCGCTTTTAAAAGCGATGCGGGTTTTTTAGGTAAAATAAATGATGACTCCTGATCAGCTTTAGCATCCATTCTTCGATAACGTACTAATTTATGGGCATCAGAAGCAACAAATGTCATACTATCAGTAAACAACTCAATATAAATACCATTCATTACCGGTCGTAACTCATCATCTGCTGTAGCAAAAAGAGTCTTTGTAATTCCATTTAATAATAATTCAGAAGGTAACTGAACAGAGGTCTTTTGCTCGTCTTTAATAATAGGCAACTGGGGAAAATCTTCACCATTTTGTCCAACGACATTGTATTTCCCGTTTTCGGTTGTAATAACCACCCCAAATGATTCCGTATTGATATCGAAAGTTAATGGCTGATCGGGGAATTCTTTAAGGGTATCCGTTAAGATTCTGGCAGGAATAGCGATACTGCCTTCATCTGTTACATTTTCTAATGCAATGGTTGTAATCAGGGTTGTTTCCAAATCTGAGGCGGTAATTTTTAGCTCATTATCTTGTAACTGAAATAAAAAATTATCAAGAATCGGCAATGTATTTTTGGCACTAATTACCCTGCTAATAGCCTGCAAATGACTCAATAACTCTGTACTGGATATAACAAATTTCATTGGTATTTATTTTAAATTTAATTGGTTTTTTTATGGTTGATTTAAAAATCAATAATACAAAAAAAAAATCAAGTAGCCAATATGGTTAAAGGATTTTTATATTAGCGAAAATAATCAATTTCTTTTAATAAAGGATCGAAAATATAATATTGAATAATGATTAACTCATTATTTTGATTAAAAATTGCATATGCCCTGTTATAGTCAAACGTTATTTTATTCCCAAATTCATCAAATTCCTGTTCAGCTGGTTTTCTAAAAATAGTTATGCTGTTTGTATAATTTTCGACATCGGTAACACTGATTTTACAATAAGGCGCTGACATTAAAAGGGAGTCTTTTTTATGTTCCGATAACTCCTTCTCAATACGTTCAAACGCTATTTTTTGAAAATAGGTAAAATACCGAACCACTTTCTTTACCTCAAAATCTTCCACAAATATATTCTCAGCTTCATTTTTTAAGGCAAAGGTACCATCGCTCAAGTGAATCACCTCAAATGAATTAGAGGGTTCTTTTGGGTATTCAACATGAATAGCTTTAATATTTTGTGGTTGATAATCAAAAATCGTTTTATCGCGCCATAAATTCTCATCCGTTATAAACAACTCAGCTACCAACCCTTTAAAAGAAGGAATACGCACAACAATCGGCTCACCCCTTTTAACCATCATCATATACGTTTTATTTGTATTTATATCGGGTGTACTTACATAATATTTTCTTAGCGTACGCTTATTACTTAAAATCTCAACCAATCTTCCCTCCTTTTCCAATATCTCGGCAGTTTGTTTCTTTTCATTAGCTGATAGAGGGGTAGAAATTTGAATTCGGTTTAATGCCATTAGAAAATTATCTACCAACCGTTGCCTGGCGATGTATTTACCATTAATTTTCCATTGAGCGTTTTCTTTAACAAGGGTAAGTTTTTGGTTCGCAGAAGAGATTTTAATTTTATCGATTTTCTCGGTTGATTCTACTGCAAAATTAAATCTCCGCTGACTAATTGTTCCTTTGTTTTCGGTAAAATAATAAATAGCAGCTATTATGAATAATACAAGAGCAATAAAAAAGATTTTATAGGTATTATCCAGATTTTTCAATGGTCGTTTCATCTAAACGGTATATTTTCTTTTTCTGATATAAATTAAGATTCCGCCAAAAATAAAAATAAAGATAACCGGAATAATCGTATTCATAAGTTGCCACCTCAATCTTTCGTCAATTATTTTAGCTTTATCCAGCATACGAAGCTTAAATTCACGTGAACGTAACTCGAGTAATCCTTTTTGATCAACCAGATAATGTACGGCATTCATAACAAATTCTTTATTCCCATAAGTTTGTTTGGTGTATCTGTCGTAACCCAACGGAGAGATAAAAACTCCATCGGCACGCTCTCTCACCTCGTTGCGAATGATATCCGCGTCAGCAACGACAATCATTTCTGTACGTTTGCTCGTTTCTTTAATAGAAACGTCACTTTCACCAACAATATTCTCAAGATACCGGTTTTTAAAAACCGATTCAAAGGAACCTTCCAGCAAGACAGCTATGGGTAAATTAGATTGATGAAATGCTCCAGGATTAATTTGCTCCTGTACCTGGGCCAGATTAACCAATAAGGGAGCATCTAAAACCCGTGCATGGGCAGAAGATGATAATAGTATTTTTTTTGTTATATCATCTCCAACACCAACAGTATCAATAACTCCAGGAAATTCAGTTTTAATTAAATTCAAACTTTTTGTTACAGGGTGATTATCCGGCGGGATAAGTAAAGGATAATATAACCAGGGAGCGGGAACAAATTTGGGTTGTGCACCACCAGCTGCAGTGTTAACAGGAATTAAAGCACATTGTACATCCTGAATAACATTAGGATTAATACGTACCCCATATTTAAAAAGCTGATCATTAAGATTAACATCGTTAATTAATGCAAAAGTAGAACTGCCGGTTGATAAGCTATCCATATTTACAGATACCGCATCAAGAAACCAAAGAACTTTTCCTCCATTCATAATATACTGGTCAAGAATAAACTTGCTTTTCTCGGTGTACTTTTCTTTAGGTCCTGCTATTATAACTGCATCATACGGATCAAGGATACCTAAATATTCTTTAATGGTTAGCCTGTCGATAGAGTAGTACTCTGCCAGTTCACGGGTAATATCACCTGTTTCATATTCATCCAGTTCGCTTTGCCCTTCGATAAAAGCTATCTTTTTGTGCTTTTGTGATGTAATTTTCCGAATAGCATCAACAAAAGCATATTCCAAATCCTGAATTGAATTATTAAGATTAACTTCTGTAGAAAATGCAGGATTATTTTTTAAAAAATTTACAGGAGTTTCTTTACCCCCATAAGTAATTATTGCTCCGGGAAACAAAACCTTTTGTGCCATACCTCCTTCTTCATCTCTTTCCTTTACATTTGAAGGCTCTAAACCTCTTTCATATAAATCCTGATATAAAGCGTTTCGTTTCGATTGATTAGTAGATTTTGAGGGGTTAATAAAAGAATAATGGATATTTCCTCCGGCAATAATCTGAAACTCATCAAGCATCTCTTTAATTGATTTTTGCATCCGCTGAAAACCAATGGGCATATCACCCTCCAGGTATATTTCAATATAAACTATATCATCAAGCGAATCGAGCAATTCATGGGTTACCTCTGATAAAGTATATCGTTTATCAGAGGTCAAATCCAAACGAAAGAACGTTTGGGATGAGATATAGTTGATGAGTAATATAACAATTAAAGCCAGCAATAATTGAATAATATTTTGTTTCTTATGATTTTTCATTTTAGATATTATTTAAAAGACTACCACTTCCTACTTTGTAAGATGGTTTTGGTAATTAAAAGGAAAAAAGCAATAACACTAACAAAATAAATTACATCTCTACTGTCTATTACCCCTCTGCTCATGGATTTATAATGTTCATTTATCCCCAGGTTAATGATAAAAACCTTTATTGATTCGAAGATTGAAAGCTCACTCATAAAATCAAATCCAATGTAAGCAATAAAGCTGAATAGCATTCCAAGGATAAAAGCTACAATCTGATTATCAGTAAATGATGATGATAACACACCAATCGACACATAAATAGCTGCCAAAAAAAACAGTCCGATATAGGATCCCCATGTTCCTCCTATATCAATATTGCCTACAGGGTTACCCAATTGATAAACCGAATAAAAATAAATTAATGTTGGTAATAATGAAAAAAGGACCAGTAGTAAAGCGGCCAGATATTTAGCAAAAATAATCTGAAAATCAGATAAAGGACGGGTAAAAAGCAATTCAATGGTCCCTGAATGTTTTTCATCGGCAAACATACGCATGGTAACTGCAGGTACCAGGAATAAAAATACCCAGGGCGCAATAGTAAATAACGAATCGAGGGTAGCATAACCTCCATCAAGCACATTATTTTGACCGGGAAAAACCCAAATAAACAAACTATTAACTATCAAAAAAACAGTAATAACTATGTATCCTGTTAATGAACTGAAAAAACTATTAATTTCTTTTTTTAAGAGTGTAAACATTTCCTTCCAATTAATTTGAACACAAATTTACTTTTTAAATGTTTTATTCAAAATCATATCAATTAAATTTATCATTGCTATTTTTGTAATACATTTCATTAAAGGGGTTAAATGCTTTTTAAACGATTTATTCTTTTAATCATTATATCTTTTTATGCCTTTTCGTGTTTAGGCCAAATAGCAGGGTTTAAAACAAACGGGTTAGGGATTGAAACTGACTATGGTTATGGATTTATGATGCCACACCATAAAATAATAGAATATTTTGTTGAAGATCATATTCAAACGATAGATATAAAATTTAATCAAGCCACCTATGGAAAAAAATACTGGAATCAACTTTACCGTTACCCCCATTATGGACTCGGATTTTATCGTTCAAACTTAGGTAACGATGATGTTTATGGGATGGCCAATGCACTGTATGCATACATAAAAGTACCTTTCCGGGGAAACCTGGAATCTTCAAGTCTTAGCTGGCAAATAGGTTTTGGGGGTTCATATCTGACCAAACATTTTGATATCAATGAAAATCCTCAAAATTTAGCCATTGGATCGAATTTAAATATTTATATAGATCTTAGCATTCAATCGCAAATCTCATTATCCAAAAGGATAAATTTAACCAACAACGTTAGATTTACCCATTTCTCCAACGGAAAAGTTAAATCACCCAACAAAGGATTAAATATAATATCCGGTTCGATTGGACTATTGTATCATCTAAACGAACCACCCGTGAAATATCAACTGAAACTACCCAACATAGAAAATAAAAATGAATATACGATAATTTATGCCGGGGGAATAAAAACAATATCAAGATATGAGCCGGGATATTTTTATGCTTCATCATTCATGCTGAACTACCATCATAACTATTCGTTGAAAAGACGCTGGAGTTTAGGATTCGACCTGTTTTACGATGAAACGAAAAGACAATACCCGGGGAACACTCAAAATGTAAATATTGTCAATCCTAATTTATACCAGATAGGCTTAAATATTGGTCATGAAATGGTTATGGGAAATTTAGCAATGATTATTAACCTGGGTGGATATATTTATGTTCCGGTTCAAGAAGATGCACCGATATACAGTCGTATAGGATTGCGTTATCGGTTTGCCGAAAAATATATTGCAAACTTAACCCTAAAATCACATTGGGCTATTGCAAGTTATATTGAATGGGGTATTGGTTATACTTTTAACTAAAATGTTTTTAGAGTATTGATTTTTAATATATAATATATGAAAAAACTTGTTTATTTAATTCCGATTTTATTTCTTTTTTGTTGTAATGATTCCTTATTTAATCAAGGACAAGTTATTACCCGGGAGATAAAAACCCAGTCATTTCATAACATTAAAGTCAATGATATTTTTGAGGTCTATCTATACCAGGATACTATTCAAAAAATAATTGTAAAAGGAGGAAGTAACCTCATACCCAATCTGACTTTTGAGGTTAATCAGGAAAAAACACTAATCATTGATAATTTGAATAATGCAAGATGGTCAAGAGATTATGACAGAATTGAACTCCACATTACCGTTGACACACTTCGTTTTATAACACTTAACAGCCCTTCCGACATTAAATGCATGGATACGTTAAAGACCAAAGAACTGCAGATCTTTTCTATAGCTGATTACTCAGAAATCTCTGTTTTAGTAAACTGTGACTATCTTTATTTGGTTAACTCAGGAACATCCGGCGGGCAAATTACTCTAAAAGGTAGAACTTACAGTTTTGAAGCATGGACCAGGGCATCTTTACAACTTTTTGCCGATGAATTTACAGCCCATAGAATCACCATTAAAAGCGAAAGCATCGGTGATTGTTATATTCATTCAACCGAATATCTTTCTGCAGAGATATTAAAAACAGGATTAATCTATTACCGGGGAGCCCCTGAAACAATTATATATGTAAATGAAGAAGCAAAAAATAAACTTATCAGGATAGATTAACATCCTTTTGCAAATAATTATAAAGCAATTTTGCAACTCTTTCTGAAGCACCTGTTCCACCTAACTCTTTACGTAGCTTTTCATAATTATCAAGCATTTCCTGCCGATAAACGTTATCGTAAAGGAGCTTATTTAACTCCGTTTCTAACTTATCTGCATTCATATCAAACTGAATTAACTCTTTAACTACCTCGGCATTCATTACAATATTTACCAATGAAATATATTGTGTTTTTACAAACTGCTTTGCAATAAAGTAAGAGACATTCCCCGCTCGATAGCAAACCACTTGTGGAACACTAAATAAAGCGGTTTCCAGGGTTGCTGTTCCAGAAGTTACGAGGGCAGCCTCAGCATGTTTTAATACATCATAGGTTTGATTAAAAACTACGTCTACTTTATTGTTTTGAACAAACTTCTGGTAATAATAAGGTTCAATAGAGGGAGCAGCAGCAATAACAAATTGATAATTCTTATATTGATTAATAATCTCGAGCATCACCCCCAGGTTTTTGTCAATCTCTTGTTTACGGCTTCCGGCTAATATGGCAATAATTGGTTTATCCTTCAGTTTGTTATGATGTATAAATTCATCGAAACTCCCCTCTTCATTTATTTTTTCCTGCACAGCGTCAAGCAAAGGGTTCCCTGCATAGTCAACCGGATAGTTATGTTTTTTAAAATACTCTACCTCAAATGGAAAAATCACAAACATGCGGTCTACAAAAGCTTTTATTTTTTTTATTCGGGATTCTTTCCAGGCCCATATTTTGGGTGATATGTAGTAGTATACCTTTATTCCTTTTGATTGGGCAAATTCGGCTATACGCAAATTAAATCCCGGATAATCTATTAAAATCAATACATCCGGATTATATTCCAGAATATCTTTTTTGCAGGTTTTAAGAGAATTATTGATTTTACGAAGATTTAAAACTACCTCCAGGAACCCCATGATAGCAGTTTCTTTATAATGCTTAACCAAAGAGCCGCTTTGCTGTTGCATTAAATCACCTCCCCAAAAACGAAATTCAGCTTCGGTATCAACTTTTTTCAATCCTTTCATTAAATTCGATCCGTGTAAATCGCCGGAAGCTTCACCTGCAATTAAATAATATTTCATTTTTTTTTGATAAACTTATAAAGCAAACTTTGTAACAAACACAAAGATAGCAAATACTATTGTAGCCATTAAGACACCCCGTGCCGAATACAAATAATTTAACCAGATAAAAACAAAAAAGAGAATCAGGTTTGGAATAACACACAAGCTCATAATTTTGGTAAAAACCTGGGTATCGATTAAATAATCAATTAGTTCTGTGAAAAAATATTGAGTAAACTTAGAATAATAGACAATCAACATCGTAACAATGGGCGCTAAAAAACCCAGAATCAGCCCTAAGGTAAGATTATTTAGTTTAGTTCTAAATTTCATATTTCCATTGCTTAAAGAAGTCCATTTTATCGTAGGCAGTAAAATCAATTTCTATAGGCACTATCGAGACAAAATTATTCCCCAATGCCCATTCATCAGTATCAGCAGAACCATTCTCTGTGTTTTCAAAATATCCGGTAAGCCAGAAATATTCACTATTACGCGGGTCAACTCGTTTTTCAAACTCCTCTTTCCAAACCCCTTTAGCCTGCCTACAAATTTTAACTCCTTTAATTTCTTCTTTAGGTACCGGTGGAAAATTAACATTAAGACAGGTACTTTCGGGCAATCCGTTAATTAATGTATTTTCAACAATTTTACGTCCATATTGGATTGCAGCGGTAAAATCAGCACTGCTTGAATAATCCAGATGAGAAAAACCAATGGATGGAATTCCATAGATACAACCTTCGATCACAGCACCCATCGTTCCGGAATAAACAATGCTTACAGAGGCATTGGAACCGTGATTAATTCCAGAAACCAACAAATCAGGTGTCCGATGAACAATTTCACTCATGGCCAGTTTAACTGAGTCAACAGGTGTTCCGTTACAACCATATATCGTTACGTTATCTTCTTCTTTTAACTTTTTATACCGAATAGGAACCTTCACCGTTATGGCATGAGCCATTCCTGAATTTCCATGTAAAGGCGCAACAACAATAACTTCTCCATAAGGTTTTACCATCTCAATGAGTGCATGAATCCCTTTTGCATGCACTCCATCATCATTTGTAACTAGGATTAAAGGCTTATTTTTTTCCAATGTTCAACACTTTTTTAATTTATATTTACCATTGCAAAGATATTCAATTCGCCCGAGTTTCCATACAATCATTTTTTAAATTACAGTTAAATTAGCTATAATCATTAACATACGATGTATTAATAACAAACGCTCATTATTTTTGTCAGCAGGAATTTATCCGGTTCAAGGATTAATACTTACTCATTTTTTTATATTTTTGCTCTTTATTTAAATTCGTAAATTAATTTAATCATATGAAGATATCATACAACTGGCTCAAAAATTATATCGATACAGATTTATCGCCCAGCGAAGCAGCAAAAATTTTAACCAACACGGGATTAGAAGTTGAAGGTATAGAGCATTTTGAGTCGGTAAAAGGAGGACTAAAAGGGTTAGTCATTGGTAAAGTTACATCCTGCAAAAAACATCCAAATGCCGACAAACTAAGTATAACTACTGTAGATATTGGCGAAGGGAAAGAACTCCCCATTGTTTGTGGGGCCCCCAATGTAGCGGAAGGACAAAAAGTAGTTGTGGCAAAAGTAGGTACAATTTTATATTTTGGTGAGGATGAATTAAAAATAAAAAAAGCAAAAATACGTGGAGAAGTTTCGGAAGGAATGATTTGTGCCGAAGATGAAATTGGATTGGGCACCTCACACGAAGGAATCATGGTTTTGGATAACTCGGCAAAAGTAGGCACGCCTGCCAATCAATATTTTGAGATTGAAACCGATACCATTTTCGAAATCGGGCTTACCCCCAACAGAATAGACGGCGCTTCGCATATTGGCACGGCCAGGGATTTGGCTGCTTATTTAAATCTTAAAGAAAAAACCGGTATCAAAAAACCATCGGTAGAACATTTTGAAACAGATAACAACAACCTACCCATTGATATTGAGATAGAAAATACGGAAGCCTGCCCACGATATACCGGAATTACCGTTTCTAACATTAACGTAGGTCAATCGCCCGTTTGGTTACAAAATAAGTTAAAAGCTATTGGACTAAACCCTATTAATAATCTGGTAGATATTTCCAACTTTGTATTACACGAAACCGGTCAACCTTTACACTTTTTCGATGCCGATAAAATTGAAGGAAATAAAGTAATCATAAAAACTTTAAGAAAAGGTTCTGTTTTCACTACCCTTGATGAAAAAGAAAGAAAATTATCAGCCGATGATTTAATGATTTGCAACCAAAAAGAAGGAATGTGTATTGCCGGGGTTTTTGGAGGAATAAAATCAGGAGTAACGGAAAACACCAAAAATATTTTTATCGAAAGCGCTTTCTTTAATCCGGTATATATTCGAAAAACAGCTAAGAGACATGGTTTACATACTGATGCATCGTTCCGTTTTGAGCGTGGTGCAGACCCAAATAACACGATTTACCCCCTAAAAAGGGCAGCTCTTCTGATTAAAGAAATGGGCGGTGGAGAAATATCTTCCAATATTGTTGACATATACCCCAATCCGGTTAAAAGCTGCACTATTGAATTAACGCTTAAAAACTTACAACGACTAACCGGGAAAGAGATAGAGAAGGATATCGTTAAAAAGATTCTTGAATCGTTGGATATTAAAATTACCCATGAAAAAGAGGAGCTTTTAACCCTAGAGATTCCAACTTACAGGGTAGATGTTACCAGAGAAGCTGATGTGATTGAAGAAATACTTCGAATTTACGGATATAATAACATTGAGATTTCTGAACATGTAAATTCAAGTATCTCCTACTCACAAAAACCCGATAAAGAAAAAATTCAAAATCTGATTTCAGAAACTTTAACAGCCAACGGTTTTCATGAAATCATGTGCAACTCGTTAACCAAAGCTGAATATTATACTCATTTAAAATCCTATCCGGCAGATCATTTAGTACCGATTTTCAATCCGCTTAGTAACGATCTAAATGTAATGAGGCAAACCTTATTATTTGGTGGACTCGAGTCCATTGCTCATAATATTAATCGGCGTAATCCGGATTTAAAATTATACGAATTTGGAAACTGCTACTACAAGAAAAAAACAGAAAGCGAAAATCCGCTGAAGAAATTTAACGAAAACCGGCAAACGGCACTCTTTATTACCGGAAATAAAACACCCGAAAGCTGGGTTAATAAACAAGAACCGACCACCTTCTTTTACTTAAAATCATTTGTTGAGAATATAGTAGAAAAACTAGGCATAGATCTAAACCAGATTCAACAAAACGGAGTAAAGAAAGATATCTTTACCGACGGGTTAAATTATTCATTAAATAACCAAATTTTGGTTGATTTTGGTTTTGTAAAGAAAAAAATTTTAAAAACATTTGATATTGATGTTCCGGTATATTATGCCGAATTCAATTGGGACAATCTGTTAAAAGCAACGGCAAAACACAATATCAGGTTTACCGAAATACCCAAATATCCTGAAGTAAGACGAGATCTTGCCCTTTTAATTGATAAGGAAGTGCAATTCAGTCAAATAAAAGAACTGGCCTACAAAACAGAGAAAAAACTTTTAAAACAGGTTTCGTTATTTGATGTTTTTGAAGGAGAGAAACTGGGTAAACATAAGAAATCATATGCAGTAAGTTTTATCTTACAAGACGAAAACAAAACACTTACCGACAAGCAAATTGATAAAATTATGAATAATTTTATCAGGGTTTTTGAAAAGGAAACTGGAGCTCAAATTCGATAATTTATATTTTGATAAAATGAAAAAAATAACCAAAAGAGAAATTATTGCATTCATTTTAGGCATACTTTTCAGTTTATTGCTTGAGGTAATATTTAACTGGGATACCCATGTAAGAGCTTTTAAAGAAGGAATGGAAAATGCACAAAAAAGTTCAACAACCGAACACCTAAACGTTTAAAACCATGTCAAAAATTGAACTTATTCAGGACGACATCACCAAATTAGAAGTTGATGCCATAGTAAATGCGGCCAACAAATCTCTGCTTGGCGGAGGGGGTGTAGACGGCGCTATCCATAGGGCTGCCGGAGATGAGCTGCTTGAAGAGTGTAAAACGTTAAACGGTTGCGAAACCGGGGAGGCCAAAATTACCAAAGGTTATCACCTTCCTGCCAAATTTGTTATCCATACTGTTGGACCGGTTTGGCACGGTGGCCAAAATAATGAGTCCGAATTACTCGCTAATTGCTACAAAAACAGTTTAAACCTTGCTTTAGAAAACAACATTAAAACCATTGCTTTTCCAAACATAAGCACGGGAGTATATGGTTTCCCGAAAGATAAAGCCGCTGAAACAGCCATAAAAACAGTTACCGGTTTTTTGGATAATACTAATCAGATAGAAAAGGTATACTTTGTTTGTTTTGACAATGAAAATTACAATCTTTATCAAAGACTACTCAAATAATTTAAAATGGTATAAGCAAGCTGTATTGCTAAATGGATATAACTCAATTTTATGATTAAAGAAACGCAAACTAAAGTTAAAGATTTCCTTTCCCTCGTAAAATTCAGCCACACTATTTTTGCCATGCCTTTTGCATTTATCGGCTATTTTTTAGCCTTATATCAAACCAATGCCCAATTTGAATGGAAACTGTTTGGACTTGTTGTGTTGTGTATGATTTTTGCCAGAAATGCTGCCATGGCATTTAATCGTTTCGTTGACCGGGAGATTGATAACAAAAATCCCCGTACTTCGTTTCGCGAAATCCCTTCTGGTATTATTAAAGCAAAGTCAGCATTAATTTTTGTAATTATTAATGGTTTACTATTTATTTTAACCACCTACTTTATTAATAAAATTACGTTTTATCTTTCGCCTGTAGCCCTTTTAATTATTTTAGGGTATAGCATTACCAAAAAATTTACGGCTATATGTCACTTAATCCTGGGCTTAGGTTTGTCGCTTGCACCAATTGGTGCATACTTAGCAGTTACAGGGACATTTAACTTATTACCTATTCTTTACTCCTTTGTGGTGCTTTTTTGGGTTAGCGGATTTGATATTATTTATGCTTTACAGGATTTAGATTTTGATAAGGAAGAACAATTAAAATCATTCCCTGTATTTTTTGGACGAAAAGGTGCAATAAGCGCTTCTATCCTATTGCACTTTTTATCGGCAGCAATTGTAATCATTGCAGGACTAATTGCCGGTTTTGGATTAATGTACTGGATAGGCAGTATCCTCTTTATCATTCTGTTAATTTACCAACACCTGTTAGTTAAACCCAACGATTTAAGTCGGGTTAACCTGGCCTTTTTTACAACCAATGGAATTGCCAGTATCATCTTTGCAGTATTTACCATTACCGAACTGGTATTGGATATCTGGTTATTATAAATATGCCCAAAACGACATTTTGACATAACCAACTTTACTCCAATACGTTGGCACAAAATTTGAACTCTATCTTTTACAAACTGCTTATGGCTTTAAATGAGCAAAAAGAGTAATCAATAATTAAAAAAATAATGGTTATGGCTGAAGAGTTATTTTTTAAACCTTCACATTCAATTCTTGGCGGTTATTACATTCCGGTGAGGAATGACTGGAATTACCATATCAAAAGAAGACATCTGACTGCAAAAGAAAAAGAATTATTTGAAAAAGAAATTGGTGAAAAGATAATTACTGACAACCAATACTTTAAATGGTGGAAAAAAATACATTCTATTCACTAAAAAAGAAAGGAGGTAATGATGAAAAACAAAAAAACATTATTGCTTATTGTTACTTTTTTAATGCTAGGGACAATTTCCGGTTTTTCAGTCAATCTAAACAAAACCCAATCGGATAAGAAAGATATACCACAGCAAGATACCTTAAAAACAAATCCAAAGATTGATATTAAAGTTAATAAAGCCTATGATGATAAAGGGGACATCATCCGATACAACTCCAATTATTCATACATTTAAACCCACTCTGACAGTAAACAGAGAAATATAAACATTGACAGTCTGTTTCGAAGTTTTCAACCCAAGTTTTTTGACCGTAGTCCTGATATAATAAAGGATTCTTTTAAGCAATTCTTCGAAAGAGATTCCTTTTATGAAAAACATTTTCTTGAGCATGATTACTTTATGCAACAATTTCAAGAAGAGAGATTACAATTTGAAGAAATGATTAAACAAATGGATTCATTAAGAAACCAACTTTTAAAAGAACGCTATCCTGAAATTCAGCAAAATAAGACCAAACCAACAACTAAAAATCTAATAATACCTATGAAATTTAAAGGAGCTGTCCAAAAAGTATTTAAAAATGGTAAATTGATTATTCATTTGCTTAGCGAAACTTCACGACTTCCCTGCCATGCCGGCAGGCTGGTTTGCGATGTTCTGCATATCAATATTTTATGATTATACCACAAACCTGCCAGCCGGCAGGCTGGGTCACACAAAGGAATCACGAACTTGCCTGCTGCAAGCAGGGTTCCACAAATACTTTTTGGACAACCTCTTTTTTATAAAACTTCATGGTTAATTCATAAATGAAACTATATTTGTATAGTTTTTACTTATTAAATAATTGATTTTAAGTAAAATTATCAACCTTTAATCATAAAAATCCGAACAAAAGATTTTTTTTAAAAAAGAAGTTTTAAATTTGAATAAACATTCAAAACTCATAAAAATGCTTTGATTAAAAGCAAAAAAAAATATTAAAATGAAAAAACTGTTTTTGATTACATTTTGTTTGTTACTCTTCAAAGTATCTTATTCTTTCGAGCCAACCCTGTTAGGAGATAATACAGAAAACCTACGTTCATCACTACAATATAAAAACGCTCAATTTGCATATAATGCAAATTATCAGCAATTTAAAACACAACTTCTTAACCTTGACATAAAAGAAACCCAGGATTATGCCAGGCTAAGAAGAAGAGGAAAAGACGATTATTTAATGTTATATGTTGCCGGAGGTATTGCAATTGCATCAGCTGCGCTAATCCTTACCAACAACCCGGATAACTTTATTTCAAACTCATCTGGCGATGTAAATACAGGAATAGCAATAGGAGGAGGGATTGCCTGTGGCTTAATAATAACTAAATTTATCATCGATCGGAACAGATAATTCTTAATTAGGGAAGCATTTCTTTTATGGTCTTTTATAAATTCATAATCAAAGGGTTAATCTTTTTGCTAATCATTTTCCAGGGTTATTGTTTTTCTCAAAAGGATAAACATATACGAACTGAACTTAAAAATCATTCAGACGAAGTACATTCAGTCTGTTTCTCTCCTGATGGGAAATCTTTCTTAACAGGTTCGTCAGATAGAAGTTTCATCATTTGGGATTTTAATACTTTAAACCCGACAAGCATCATTGAAAAGCATCACGGCCCGATATACGCTTTAGCATATACCCATGACGGAAAAAATTTTTTAAGTGGGGGTGATAATACCATTAAAATATGGGAAAAAGATGGAACCTATATAAAATCTTTAAACGGTCATGCAACAGCCGTTTGGTCTATTGGAGTCTCAAAGGATAATAAGTATGTAGTTTCCGGCTCATTCGACAATTACTTCAGAGTTTGGGATATTTTCAAAGGAGAGACAATCCATGTTTTCGATATTGATAAAAAAAGCATTCTGGCTACAGCAATAAATCCTGTTAATAATTTCATTGCCTGTGGCAGCAGGGATGGAACTATTGCATTATTTACATTTGACAACTTTAAAATAATCCATACATTCAGTGCTCATGGAGGAAATGTATATGCACTTGATTTTAGTCCGGACGGAAAATTATTAGCTAGTGCAGGACGTGACGGAAATATTAAAATCTGGGATATAAACAAAAGAGAAATCTTACATCTATTAGATAAACACGAAAGAAGTGTGATGGATGTAACATTCAGTTCAGATGGACAATATCTGGTTTCTGCTTCTTATGATGCAACGGTACGATTATGGGATGTAAAGAGTGGCGAACAAATACATCTATTTATTGGACACAAAATGCCTGTAAATGCAGTAGACATAAGTAATGACAACAAACATATCATTAGCGGTTCGAGTGATAAAACAATAATCATTTGGGATCTTCATCCTGAAATTTTAATTGATTATTATTATGAAGATGAATTCGCCAAAGAATTGGAAGAGTCGGCATTATTTGCACCTAAAAGAAAAAGCGAATCCAGATCTGACTACAAAGAAAGACAGGAAGAGGCAGAGAAGTTTAAAAACGAATTATACAAAAAATACATTAAACGGTTAAAAAATAAACAATAATCTCCCTTTTTAATAATTCCCTAAAACAATAATGCAGTTTTTTATTTATATTATTTTCTTAATTTCAATTTATATTATTGCAATAATTCCTTTTTGGTTTCTATATCAATTTTCGAATTTATTAGCTTTTTTATTTTATTATGTTTTTCAATACCGAAAAAAAGTAACCCTAACTAATCTTCGGAGTTCATTTCCTGAAAAGTCTGATAAAGAAATAAAAAGAATAGCCAAAAGAACTTATGTTAATCTTACAGATATTCTTGTAGAAAGCATTAAAGGATTTACTATTTCTGATAAAGAAATAAAAAAGCGCTTTAAAATTAATAACCCGGAATTATTAAACCAATATTATTACCAGGGAAAAAGTATTATTGGTGTTGCCGCACATTACGGCAATTGGGAATGGGGTGCTATTGCCGGCAGTTTACAAATAAAAAATAAAGCAATAGCTTTTTATAAGCCATTAACGAATAAATACATAGACCGGTTCTTAAAAAAAATTAGAGCTGAAAATGGGACGTTATTAAAATCCATCTATAAAACATCAGCGACCTTTAAGAAATATAAAAATCAATCATGCATTTATATTCTTGTAGCCGATCAAAGTCCTTCGTCGCTAAAAAAGGCGTACTGGGTAAATTTCTTGAATCAAGATACAGCATGTTTGCATGGGCCCGAAAAGCATGCAAGAAATAATAATTATCCTTTACTTTTTTTAAAAATTCAAAGAGTAAAAAGAGGGTATTACGAACTTACGGCTGAAAAATTAATTGAGAAACCAACCGAAACCAATGAGGGCCAAATTACTGAAATATACATGCATAAGCTGGAAGAGATTATTAAAGAAAATCCGGAAAACTGGCTTTGGTCGCATAAAAGGTGGAAAAGAAAACGAAATAGTCCAAATAGATAATACACTGACTACGCTGTCATATTTTTCAAAAATTATAAGAAAAACCAACTCCTATCACCTCTCTGAACTGTACCCCTTTGGTTACGCCAACTTGTTCTCCTCCTTCAAATACAGGAATATCTACATCATCATCATAAATGATTTGTGTATTTAATGACATATTGATATAACGGGTAAGCTTCATCTTAATATTTAATTCCCAGTCAACATCAATATTTTGTGGATTATTAGTATAATTGGTAAAAAAGTTAATCTTATTTTCCATGAAAATATCTTTGGTAATGTTGTATTTCCAGATAGCCTTAACATAAGCACCAATCTCTTTTCTTATTTTCTCATCTGCCCCAACACCAAAACGGGTTTGATCATAATTTGCTGTATCCGATACAATCGTAAATTTCGATGTAATTGGTGAAATTAGAACTGTTAAATTTTTATTGGGTTTGTAATCCAAACCCAGCGAAAATACGAGATGCCCCGGAGACAGAAATTTAGAAACAGGAACCGAATCATTAGGATAATCATATCCTTTTAAAAATTGGGTTTTAAAATTAAATAACAAACTATAATACCAGTTATTAAATGCTGTTCGTCCATATTTAGAGTTTAACTCAAACCGATCATCATTTTTTTGTAAAGGATTGTCTCCCGCTTTGAGATATCCTAATTTATATTCAATATCCGTATCCCAGATGCGTTGCTTTCCATAAGTATATTCGGCATTAAACCGGAGAATGGATAATGCAGATAAATTATTTTCACCTCCTTCTACCCAATTTGACTGATACCCCTGGTTAAACGTAATATCGGCAGTGCTACCAATATCCCATATTGGAACAATAATATCTACCTTACGAACCTTTTTTAAATGGCTCCGGATTTTATCAGTATCTACCTCCCGCGCTATTATTTTTTGCTGTTTAGCTTTTTCAATATAAGTACCATCTTCTAAAATTAAATCATATTCCTGCTCATCCGTTTTTTTAATCCATAAAAGGGCATATTCTCCCCTATTATCATAAATTTTAAAATGTATAGAATCAATCTGTTCTTTGGCTGTTTTAAATTGTATTGAATCTTCAACTGAATTTTTAAAAATAAGTTTACTTGAATCTTCAGGGATACTATTTAAAATATACCTGATGGCATTTTTTATAGAATCATTGAATAAATAAGCAGTTGTATCTTCCGATAAAAAATAAAACTCTTGCTGCTTATCCTTTAATTGAAGAAAACTTTTGACCGAATCAATATTTTTATAGCTGTGCTTATACCGAAATAGTTTATCTATGGCTTGTCTTATAGTATCATTTCCTTCGTACAAATCGTTTGTTAATAGTTTCTGAATATTTCGGATAACATAATATGAACTGTCCGGTTTATCAAAAACTAATGAATCCTCAAGGTGATTCATATATTCTTCATAGGTCATTTCTTTTGTTATTACTGAATCATCTACAAAAACTGTATCTATATGACTTACGGTATCTTTTAAAATAAGGGTATCTCTTATAAAAATAGTATCCCTGAAAAGTATAGTATCTCTCACAGCGGTGGTATCGACCTGATATATTGTGTCATTTCCTGTAAAACCTAATGAATCATTTACTGGAATAGCCTTCTTTTCTAATTCCGAAGGCTGTGCTAATTGAATAGTATCTTGAGTAAAATGAATAGTGTCATCCTTCGGAATGGTCTCTAATGTACGATTCTTATCATCGGAGTTACTAATACCTAAAATTTGCATTAAAGTGTCTTTAATGCGTTCTTCATTATTTAGTTTTTCATAAGATTTTAAAGAATCTGTAGTCGTTGTATCTTTAGTAAATTGATTTATAAATGCTGAATTATTATCCTTGAAATAAGTATCGGCAGAGCCAATTCCTTGATGAAAGAATAAAAATAAACCTACAGTTAAAATTAAAAAATATTTCATAAATACCGAATGCCCTTTTTGAATATATACTCATTTATCTGATCATTAAAACGTTATCCGGTTTAAAAATCTGATAAAAAAACACAAAAATAATATATCTTTTTCACTTGAAGAGATTTAAACACTACTTTATTTTCTCTTATGCTGTACAAAAATATTTATTTTTAGCTTATTTCTTTTGAAACTTTTATATTTGTAACTGAAAAAATTACAAAAAGGTTACATGAAAAACTTGCTCGACATATTAAGAGTAACCAATAAGTTTATCTACCTCAATATTAAAAAAAGAGATTCTTTCTTTTTTTAAAAACCCTCCCCAAAAAATTTATTTTCATTTTTATAATCAATTTGTTTAATCATAAATCTTATATATTATGGAATTACCATTTGCAGAATCGTATAAAATAAAGATGGTAGAAACCATCAAAAAAAGCACACGTGAACAACGCGAACAATGGATAAAAGAAGCAAAATATAATTTATTTAATTTAAAAAGCGAACAAGTTTTTATAGACCTTTTAACCGACTCAGGGACAGGCGCTATGAGCGACAAACAATGGTCAGCTTTGATGCAAGGTGATGAAAGTTATGCCGGTGCCTCATCTTATTATAACTTAAAAAATACCATAAAAGAGCTGCTTGGTTTCGATTATTTCCTGCCTACACATCAAGGGCGTGCTGCGGAAAATGTACTTTTTTCAGTACTCATTAAAGAAGGAGATATTGTCCCCGGAAATTCTCATTTTGATACTACGAAAGGGCATATTGAATTTAGAAAAGCCAAAGCTGTAGATTGCACTATTGACGAAGCCTTTGATACAGAGCTAGAACATCCTTTTAAAGGAAATATTGATTTAAAGAAACTGGAAGAAACCATTAAAAAACATCCTAAAGAAAAAGTTCCTTTTATTGTGGTAACCGTTACCTGTAACTCATCAGGCGGGCAACCGGTTTCTATGGAAAATATGAAAGCAGTAAGAAAGCTTGCCGACCAACACGGAATACCCATTATTTATGACTCAGCTCGCTTTGCCGAAAATGCATATTTTATTAAAAAGCGTGAAAAAGGATACGAAAACAAAACTATCAAAGAAATTGTAAAAGAGATGTTTTCATATGCCGACGGAATGACGATGAGCAGTAAGAAAGATGCGATTGTGAATATGGGTGGTTTTATTGCTTTAAACAGCGAAGATATCTTTAAACAAGCAACCGTTTTTAATATCATGTTCGAAGGATTTGTAACTTATGGCGGAATGTCGGGTAGAGATATGAATGCTCTGGCACAGGGACTTGATGAGGGAACTGAGTTTGATTATTTAGATACGCGAATCAAACAGGTTGAATACCTGGGTAACAAACTAACTGATTTTGGCATCACGGTACAAAGACCTTATGGAGGACATGCCATTTTTGTTGATGCAAAAAAATTCCTGCCCAATGTCCCTAAAGAGCAGTATCAGGCGCAAACTCTGGCTGTAGAGTTATATCTTGAGGCCGGAATTCGCGGGGTAGAAATTGGAACCTTATTGGCAGATCGAGACCCGGAAACAAGAGAAAATCGTTATCCTGCTCTTGAGTTGTTGCGGTTAGCCATTCCCCGAAGAGTTTATACCAATAATCACATGGATGTGATAGCCGTAGCGCTAAAGAATGTTTTCGACCGAAAAGACCAAATAACAAAAGGATTGAAAATAGTTTCCGAGGCACCCATTATGAGGCACTTCACTGTTGAATTAGAAAGAGCCTAAACAATTAAAAAAAGCCTCGTAAAACTTACGGGGCTTTTTACTAAACAATTGTACATTTTTCCTGTTAGTCTTCAAAATTGATTTTGATAATCTATTTTATTTCATCATTTTTGCCGCGATAAAAATCACAAATGAAAGATTTAACACAGGGAAAAGAGGGACCGCTAATATTAAAATTTGCGCTTCCCATGTTGCTTGGGAATGTGTTTCAACAACTTTATAATATTGTCGATAGCATTATTGTAGGTAATTTTATCGGTAAAGAAGCATTGGCTGCCGTGGGGGCCTCATTTCCCATAATATTTGCTTTCTTATCACTTATTATTGGCATTGCTTCGGGAAGTATGATTGTCATTTCTCAATACTTTGGAGCTAAAAATATTGAAAAAGTAAAACGTACCATCGACACCCTTTTTATTTTCTTGTTTTTTGCTTCTATCACGATTAGTATTATTGCCATAATTTTTAGCGAAGATATTTTTAAATTCTTAAAATTACCTGAAGAAATTATTCCTACGGCTAAAATCTATTTTAACATTTTTATGGGAGGAGCAATTGTTTCTTTCGGGTTTAATGGTACAAGTGCAATATTAAGAGGTTTGGGCGATTCAAAAACACCCATGTATTTCTTAATTATCTCAACCTTTATAAATATCGGTTTAGATTTGTTATTTGTCGTTGTATTCCACTGGGGAATAGCAGGTGTTGCTATTGCTTCAGTAATTGCACAGGGAGGAGCCTTCTTAACTGCTATCATTTATTTAAATAAGAACCATAAAATCATTCATTTTACATTTAGAAACCTGATTTTTGATAAAAGTATTTTCAAAAAAAGTATTCGTATCGGTTTGCCTACAGGTTTACAACAAACATTTGTTGCATTGGGTATGATGGCTTTAATCGGTATTGTGAATACGTTTGGCACCAATGTTATCGCAGCCTACTCAGTAGCAACAAGGATTAACTCACTGGCCTCCTTGCCAGCCATGAATTTTGCTGCAGCCTTATCAACATTTGTTGGGCAAAACCTGGGTGCAAAAAAAATCGAAAGGGTAAAATCAGGCTTCATTGCGACCTTTAAAATGTCTTCCGTTATTTCTCTTACCGTTACTGCTGCTGTTCTTCTGTTTGGAAATTTTATTATGGGTTTATTTACGAATGATAGTGAGGTTATACGTATCGGACAAGAATACCTGGTAATTGTTGGATCCTTCTATATCGTTCTCACAGCAATGTTTTCAATTTCAGGCGTAATGAGAGGTGCCGGTGATACAATTATTCCCATGTTTACTACATTGATTTCATTATGGGTTGTTCGTATTCCCGGGGCATTGATATTATCCAAACACTTTGGCGAAAAAGGAATTTGGTGGGCTATACCTATAGGATGGATGATTGGTTTATTATTAGCTTATATTTATTATCTTACCGGTAACTGGAAAAAGAAAGTAGTTATTTAATTTTTAATTATCCCTATTAACTTTAAACAAACTTAATACCTGTTAACTATTTTTCTTACCTTTGCCCTATAAATTCGAACCTTTTGAAAAAACATCATGATAAAATCAATGACCGGCTATGGAAAAGCCGAATGTGAATTAAAAGACAAAAAAGTAACGGTAGAAATAAAAACCTTAAACAGTAAGAACCTCGATATATTTCCAAAAATACCCGGCATATATCGCGAAAAAGAACTGGAAATCCGCTCGGAAATTTCAAAAACTTTAGCGCGAGGAAAAGTTGAATTTGTACTTTATTATGAAAGCTCTAACGACAGTAAATCTACTACCATCAATACTGCAGTGGTTAAAAATTACTACGAACAATTAAAAACCGTTGCCGATGAATTAAACCTCAACGCTCAGGAACATATGTTGCAAACCATCATGCGATTACCTGACACGCTGGATGTTGAACATGAAGAAATTAATGATGAAGAGTGGAAAGTAATTTTAAAGACCATTCAAAAAGCGATAAAGCAGGTTAATGAATTTCGTTTACAGGAAGGTTTGCATCTGCAGAAAGATATGGAACAAAGAATACGATCGATTGAACAGTTAAAAGAACATATATCAACCTTTGAAAATGCCCGTATTGAAAAAGTTAAACAACGGCTAAAAGATAATATCAAAGCACTTTTAGAGGATAATGAAATGGACAGGAACCGCTTTGAGCAGGAAGTGATCTATTATCTCGAAAAACTGGATATAACCGAAGAAAAAGTACGATTAACGAACCACTGTCAGTATTTTATAGAAATGTTAAATCAAGGCAACGCCATTGGTAAAAAATTAGGATTTATCGCCCAGGAAATTGGACGGGAAATAAATACCGTTGGTTCTAAAGCAAACGACTCAGATATCCAAAAAGATGTTGTTTTGATGAAAGATGAGCTGGAAAAAATAAAAGAACAGGTTCTAAATATTTTGTAATGGAAGGGAAGCTATTTATTTTTTCGGCGCCATCGGGTTCTGGTAAAACAACCATTGTAAAAAAACTATTGGCTGAAAATATCGGATTGGAATTTTCTGTTTCGGCAACAAACCGGCCCAAAAGAGAAAATGAAATACATAGGAAAGATTATTATTTTTTAAGCACCGATGATTTCAAACAGAAAATAGAAAAAGATGAATTTGTTGAGTGGGAGGAAGTTTATTACAACCGCTTTTATGGTACGCTAAAAAGCGAATTACAAAGAATTTGGAATAAAGGAAGACACGTAGTGTTTGATGTGGATGTTGTTGGTGGATTAAATATCAAAAAAAAATATCCACAAAAAGCGCTCTCAATATTTGTAATGCCACCTAATATAAAAGTGTTAGAACAAAGATTAAAAGACAGGTCAACCGATAGTAATGAAGATATTCAAATTAGAGTTGCCAAAGCAAAAAAGGAACTCGAATTTGCCCATCAATTCGACCTGATTATTTTAAATAAAGACCTTGGGCAAGCTGTAAATGAAGCTAAAAGGGCTGTAATCAATTTTATAAATCAATAATAACCCATGAACATCGGATTATTTTTTGGTTCTTTCAACCCCATACATATCGGGCATCTGGCCATTGCCAATTATATCGTTGAATTTGGGGACCTGGATGAAATTTGGTTAATCGTTAGCCCCCACAACCCTCTAAAAAAAGAAGAAACCCTGCTGGACGAAACCCAACGATTAAAAATGGTTCAACTAGCGTTGTCCGATAATTCAAAAATAAAACCATCAACGGTTGAGTTTAATTTACCCAAACCATCGTACACCATCGATACATTAAACTATTTATCGGACAAATATCCCGATAAGCAATTTAAGATCATTTTAGGTACCGATAATTTTAAATCATTCCATCAATGGAAAAATTACAAGAAGATATTAGCAAATTATGATATTTTGGTTTATCCAAGGGCAGGATATGATATCGGTGAATACAAAAATTATCCGAATATATCATTGATTGATGCACCCTTAATGGAGATATCGTCCAGTTTTATCCGTAAATCATTACAAATTGGTAAAAACGTACAATATTTTTTACCTTGCGGAATATCTGATTACATCAAAACAAATCATTTGTACAAAAAATAAAAAATGACAATGGGATTATTGTTTACCTATTTATTTGTAGCCTTATTTTTTTCTTTTTTGTGTTCAATACTTGAAGCGGTATTATTGAGTATTACACCAAGTTATATTGCCTCAAAAGCAAAAGAGAATAAGAAATATGCCATAAGGTTACAACAATACAAAGAAAAAATTGATCTTCCTTTAGCTGCTATTTTAACAATTAACACATTTGCCCATACCATTGGAGCTGCAGGAGTTGGCGGACAGGTTCAAATATTATGGGGCAATGAATTTGTTAGTATTGCTTCAGCTATTTTAACCCTTATAATTTTAATTTTTTCGGAGATAATACCTAAAACACTTGGGGCAAATTACTGGAAACAGTTGGCTCCATTTGCTGCAACCACATTAAACATTATGATCTATTCGCCACTTTATCCTATCATTTGGTTAAGTAAACTAATTACTGTTTTATTAAGTAAGAAGAAAACCGAAAGCGTACTTAGCCGTTCAGAATTTCATGCAATGGCTGAGATTGGGGTAAGAGATGGAATTTTCAAAGAAGAAGAATCCAAAATTCTAATGAATCTCATGGTATTTAACCATGTTGTGGTTAAGAGTATCATGACACCCAGAACGGTTGTTTTAGCGGCTCCAGAAGATATTACCATAAAAAAATTTTATGAACAAAACGAAATCATCAGATTTTCCAGAATTCCTGTATTTAAAGAAGACATCGATAATTTTACCGGATATGTTTTAAAAGACGATATAATGCATGCAATCATCGATAAAAAAGATCAGGTACTTCTAAAAGATATCCTGCGGGAGATAAAAGTGGTTAATGAAAAGATGCCTATTATTCGATTGTTTTATAAACTGATTGATGAAAAAGAACATATCGCTATGGTAGTTGGCGAATATGGGGAAATGGCAGGTATCGTAACCATGGAAGATATTATTGAAACCCTGTTGGGAACAGAAATAATGGATGAACTCGATAATGTTGAAAATATGCAGGAGCAAGCTAAAAAAATCTGGGAAAAAAGAGCAAAAAAGATGGGTTTAATTTAAAAGCTCACAAGAGTAGATCCCTTGTGAGCTGAAGGCATCTTAACAGTATAATCTTACTTGATAATTCAAACTTCGATACAATAAATAAATTAATCAATCATCAACATTAATCAATTTATACTCAATCAACCATTACTGTAAGATGCCTAACCACAACAGCAACTTCAAATTGTTTTATTTACTCCCCTAACCTAATCGAATTTTTTTAAATTAAAGCTGCTGTTGATTAATCTATACAAGAACAAAAAAATAATTTCTAAATTATTAAGAAAATATTTCTGTCAATTTAATTAACAACACCTTGAAAAAAATGTTCATTTTACATTTGTATCCGGGAATTAACTTTGCGAACTCAACCGAAAACCACGAATAAATTTTACATTTGTAAGGTTTGAATACGATGTATTAAATCTTTAAAAAAAATGTTCACTAAATATTTAACCGAACCAACACTTATTCTCGACCAGCAAAAATGCATAGCCAATATCAATTTTATGGTCGATAAAGCCAAAGCAAATCATTTAATTTTCCGACCACATTTTAAAACCCACCAATCGAGAACCATAGGGAAATGGTTTGCTCAAGCGGGTGTTGAAAAAATTACTGTTTCGTCGGTACGAATGGCTCAATATTTTGCGAACGACAATTGGAAAGATATTACTATCGCTTTTCCTGTAAATATTCGCGAAATACAAACATTAAATGAGCTGGCCGAAGAAGTTCAGCTAAATGTTACGGTAGAAAATACGGAGTCTGTTGAATTCTTATGCAAAAAATTAAAATTTCCTGTAGGTTATTTTATTAAGATCGATACCGGTTACCACCGGACAGGAATTGAAGCTAAGAATATTCCGTTGATTGACAATATCCTATTCCAGGCAGCTGCATGTGACAACCTGTTTTTTAAAGGCTTCCTGGTACATTCAGGAGATACTTATCATGCAAAAGACAAAAATGAAATAGAGCATATTTTTAACCACAGCGCCGAGCAGTTGAAAAGCTTAAAAGACAGGTATATTAAGGATTATCCGCAAATAATCATTTCAACCGGCGACACCCCATCATGCAGCCTGTTAAATGATTTCAAGACGATTGATGAGATACGTCCCGGAAATTTTGTTTTTTATGATTTAATGCAATATATGCTGGGGACATGTGAATTTAATCAAATAGCTGTAGTTGTGGGATGTCCTGTGGTTGCCATTCATGATGAAAGGAAAGAAATAGTCGTACATGGTGGCGGTGTACATTTTTCAAAAGATGCTCTCGTAATCAACAATCAACAAGTTTACGGACAGGTAGTAACATTCAGTTCAAAAGGCTGGGAAAAACCGAATGAAAAAATTTTTGTGACCAAACTTTCGCAAGAGCATGGAACGATTCAAGCAACAGACAAATTGTTGAAATCGGTAAAAATTGGAGATATGATTGGAGTTATCCCAATCCATTCATGTTTAACGGCAAACCTAATGAAATCATACTACACAACCAACGACGATACGTTAGATCATTTATCAGGAGTAACAATATAGCAAAAAACAGCCCGGGTTTTTCCCGGGCCTTTGAGCCGGTGGAACTTCCATCCACGTACGTTTATGTACCCTTTGTGGCGACTTTTTTCTTTTTTTATCCCTCAAAATTACAAATAGTAATTGAATTTATGCGTAAAAATTATGATTAATATATTATATTCCAAAGCTTAAAAATACAAACTAAATATTGCCCCATTTCCAGGGCTTGAATTAGCCGCTATTCGACCATTGTGCAGAATCATCACCTGACGAGCAAATGAAAGTCCAATACCAGATCCTCCTTCGGTTGTAGAGAAAAATGGGATAAAAATTCTATCCAGCAACTCATCAGGGATTCCGGCTCCGTTATCCTTAACCTGAATCCTAACTTTGTTTTCATTATAATAGTCTGCGCTAAGCTCAATGGCCTTTTCCTGCCTCCCGGCAGGCACAGCTTCTTTTTCGTTAAGCGCTTTTACAGCATTACGAATTAAATTAATTAAGACCTGAGTAATCAGCTTTTCATCAGCAACTACAGAGATTTCATCAGCAATCAATATCTTTTTCAAATTAATCTTATGTTCTTTTAACTCGCTAAACAGTAATTCAGTAATATTATCAAACAAATGTTTAATATAGACCCGTTGATAAGCAGGTTTCGGTATTTGGGTAAGATTTTTATACGACTCAACAAAACTTAATAAACCCCGGCTTCGGGTCTCAATAGCGTTTAATCCTTTTAAAATTGGCGCTTTATCAACTTCAGATTTTTCATCTGCACTTAATTTCTTCTGCATACTGTAGGTAAGCGATTTTATGGGCGTTACCGAATTCATGATTTCATGAGTTAGCACACGAATTAATTTTTGCCAGGCTTCAATCTCACTTTCTTCCAGTTGGGTTTTAATATTTTGTAAAGTAATGATATTGATTATATTATTATCCTGTTTTATTTGAACCGATTGAGCTAAAATCTTTAGTTTTTCAAGATGAGACTCAATAGTAAGGATTCGTGTTTGCCTGGGTTTTATGTTTAATAACCTCTCTCCTGCTTTGCCAAGTTTACTTACATGCTTTAACTGAATAACATTAAAAATATTTTTCACAGCCTGATTACAAAATTCAACATTTCCATCCGTATCAAAAGCTAACACTCCTACCGGGATATTCTCCAGGGTATATTTGAAATATTGTTGCTGCTTCTCTTTTGCTAACCACGATTGTTTTAGTTGTTCGGTTATTATATGATAGGTTTCATTTAACTGACTGTAAGACAAGTCAGATGTTTGCTCATTTAAAATATAATCAGGGTATTGAATGGTTTCTAAGAATTTATTCAAGTCACGATTCGTTTTATTAATATAGCGAATAATATAAATAAAAAGCAAAATAAAAATTAATGCAAATGCCAACTTCGTTATAATAAGCTGACTTGCCCCTAAAGACCAAAAAAAAGAAAATCCTGAAAAAGAAATAAGAAGTAACAGTGCAAAAAGTTTAATGCTAAAATTATTCAATTTCATATTTTTTCAGTTTGTTATACAATGTTTTTCTGGATACACCCAACTCTTTGGCAGCTTTAGAATAATTCCCTCTACTTTTTTCAATGGCTTGCATAATTATTCTTTTTTCATTTTCAGATAAATCAAGCGTGTCATGTATTCTAAGTGGATGCTTCGGAAGAGATGAAAACCAAAAATCATTTTCATCTAACACATCATTTTCGCTCATAATAACTGCCTTCTCAACAATATGTTGCAATTCACGGATATTTCCCGGCCATTGATATTTCATTAATTTTTCTATTCCTGAAGGTTCAATTGTAAAAGTTGGTTTATTATATTTTGTTTCGTACTTCTTTTTAAAAAAATCAACAAGCAATGGAATGTCTTCTTTGCGGTCTCTGAGAGGGGGCAATTCAATCTGTATCGTATTTATCCGATAGAGTAAATCTTCCCGAAACATTTCATCGGCAACCATTTCGGGTAAAGGTTTATTTGTTGCACAAATTAACCGGATATCGACAGGACTCTTATAATTTGCTCCAAGCCTGCTTATTTCTCTGTTTTGTATAACAGAAAGCAATTTAGATTGAGAGGTTAACGATAAATTACCAATTTCATCCAGGAAAAGTGTTCCGCCCGAAGCCAGCTCAATTCTGCCGGGTTTGTCGGTTTTAGCATCGGTAAAAGCGCCTTTTACATATCCAAAAAGTTCACTTTCAAAAAGAGTATCAGGTAATGAGGCTACATCAAGATTTACAAATACTTCGTTTTGCCTATTCGATAATTTATGGATTTCGCGGGCAACCAGCTCTTTCCCGGTACCATTCTCACCTAAAATTAATACATTGGCATCGGTTTTTGCTACTTTTTGTATAATCTTAAAAATATGTTGCATAGGAGCTGATTCGCCAATGATCTTGGGAAACTGCTCTGAAATATTTTGAATTAAATGCTGTTGCTTTTGTTTCAAATAGTTTATTTCATTTTTGGATTGACGAAGCTTGTAAGCATTTTCGATAGTTATTAAAAATTTTTCATCATCCCAGGGTTTTTGAATAAAATCAGTACCTCCTTCACGAATAGCTTTAACTGCCAATTCTAAATCACTATAAGCAGTTATAAAAACAATAATGGCGTTCGGATCAATCTTTAGAATCTCATGCATCCAAAAAATTCCTTCATTGCCCGTACTTCTACCTGCTTTAAAATTCATATCCAGTATGACTACATCAAAAACCTCCTTTTTACAGATTGAAGGTATAAGGTTGGGGTTTTTTGCGGTTTGTACCATAAATTTATCGGAAAGCAGCATTTCCAACGCCACTAAAATTTCATTATTATCATCAACAATTAATATTTGTCCTTCTTTTTGCATTGTATAACTTCTTCTATAATCATCAAATCTACATAAAATGAGTAATATTTATACACCCTTTTGAAATTTTTACACACTCTATTATTATTAAATACTCACAACTCGTTAATTATCAGTTATTTATTTTTGTGGCATAAGCATTGTTTCCATTATTACCATTGAATTAAAATAATAATTAAATTTACCAGACATGTTTAAAAATTACTTCATTATAGCTATCCGCAATTTAGTAAGGCAAAAAGGATATTTCTTTATTAACCTTTTAGGCCTAACCATCGGTTTAACCGCATGTTTATTAATTACATTTTATGTAATTGATGAATTAAGCTACGACAGATTTCACGAAAATGGTGATCGAATTTACCGCGTAGGATATCAAGCCAAAGTACCATCAGGTGAAATACTTAAAATACCAACAACAGAATATCGGCTAAAAGATGCATTTGAAAGCTATTTTAATCAAATTGAAGAGTTTGTAAGGATCAGTATGCCCGGTTCGTTTTTTATTGAATTTGACGATAAAAAATTTTACCAAACAGGAGTTTCTCTTGTTGATGAAAACTTTTTTGATGTTTTTACCTATGAGTGGATTGCCGGTGATAAAAAAACAGCTTTAGGGAAACCTTTTGCCGGTATAATAACCGAATCGGTTGCTAAAAAATTCTTTGGACATACCAACCCGTTAGGCAAAAGTATGCGTATTTACCACGAAACGGGTGAAGCTGAGATGACTATTACCGGGGTAATTAAAGATATGCCGGAAAATGCTCATTTCCATTTAAGTATTATAGGTTCGATGAAAACCGGAAAATATATTTATAATGAAATGGCATTAAACAATTGGGGAGAAACTACTCAATTCAGTTATATTTTGCTACCGGAAAAAGTTTCTATAGAATCATTAAAAAAATCGTCGAAAGATTTCTTAAAAGAAACCAGAGATTTAACAGATGCTGATTTATTATTTCAACCACTATTTGATATTCATTTAAAATCGAATACCCGGTTTGAGATGGAAACAAACGGGAATATTAGAAATGTAATTATCTTTTCCATTATAGCATTATTTATTCTTTTAATTGCTACGATAAATTATATGAATTTAGCTACAGCTCGTTCTACAAAACGTGCAATGGAAGTAGGTATTCGAAAAATTTTAGGTGCTAAAAGAAAGAATCTTATTTTCCAATTTATTGGCGAAGCTGTTATTATTTCATTTATCGCCATTTGGCTTTCGGTAGCTTTGGCTGATTTACTTTTACCCAAATTTAACCAGCTGGCAGGAAAACAGATAAGTATAGACTGGATGAATAATCTGTGGATAATATTACTAACTTTTGTTGTCTCCATTATTATAGGCATTATCTCAGGAAGCTATCCCGCTTTTGTTTTAAGTTCGTTTAAGCCTTTAAAAGTGCTTAAAGAAAAAATAAAGTTTTCTTCCTCCAGCTCATTCCTAAGGAAGATATTAGTGGTTTTGCAATTTACTATATCTATCACTTTAATTATTTGCACCCTTGTGGTTTTTATTCAGTGGCGATATATGCAAAATAAGCCGCTGGGTATCGATCCCTCAAATATTGTAATGATACGAAATCCGGGGGTAGAACAATACGAAACTTTTAAACAGCAGTTGTTAAAAAATCCAGATATTCTTTCAGTAACCGGCTCCAACAAACGGCCCACTCATAATTTAAACAGTAATCTTCCCTATAAGGCCGAAAATGTGGACAGTGAAGATAAATCCATTAAGCTTGTTACGGTTGACTATGGTTTTTTCGAAACACTTGGCAATGAAATTGTTCAGGGAAGAAGTTTTTCCAAATCGATAAACTCCGATGAGCACTCATCGTTTATTATTAATGAAACAGCCATGAAAGAATTCGGGTGGGAAAATGCTGTGGGAAAAACTTTTGAAACGCAAACAATAGACTCCAGTGGCAATAACTGGCTTCCAAGAAGAGGACAAATTGTGGGTGTAGTAAAAGATTTTCATTTCGAATCGGTACATCATAAAATTGCTCCCATTGTATTTTTCATAGATAAAAACTGGCGTGATTGGGTATCCATAAAAATAAGCTCAACAAATACGCACACTACCTTAAAATACATAAAAGAGATATGGAATACGATGAACACCGAACGTTATTTCAATCCTGTTTTTTATGATGAAAGTATTGATGCATTATATCGTTCAGAAAAAAGATTTTTCATCCTATTCATTATCTTTTCCATTCTAGCTATATCCATAGCATGTCTTGGAATATTTGGTTTAGCATCATTTACTGCAGAGCTGCGGACCAAAGAAATCGGAATCCGAAAAGTTATGGGTGCATCTGTATCGACCATTATTAGTCTGATAAATAAAGAATTTATTAAACTTGTAATTTTATCAAATATAATTGCCTGGCCTATCGCCTGGTATTTTATGCGTAACTGGTTAAATAACTATACTTACAGAATCGATTTAACTATATGGCCCTTTATTATCAGTGGATTAATTGCCATTGTTATTGCTCTGTTATCTGTAAGTTACCAGGCATATAAAGCCAGCAGAACCAATCCGGTGAATGCTTTACGATATGAATAATAAAGAGTTCGATTTATATATTTATAAAAAAAAGATGGAGGCAAGTAAAATATTTTAAAAATGCCAGCTTCCTGATTTAAATACTAAACTCACGGTCGATTGCCTGGTCTAAAGAAATAAAAGTTTCTGTCCGGGCAATTCCGGGTATTTTTTGCATTTTATTTACCAAAACATTCATAAGATGCTGATTATCGACACAGTACATTTTCACTAACAAAGACCATGTTCCGGTAGTAAAATGACATTCAACGATTTCAGGAATCTTTTCAATTTCGTGAATCACTTTATCAAACACATGACCTTTATCCAGCATAATCCCCACGAAGGCACATATATCGAAACCAACAGCCTTTGGTTTAACAATAAATTTAGAACCACTTATTATTCCGGCATCTTCTAGTTTTCGGATTCGTTGATGAATGGCCGCACCGGATATTCCACAATTGCGGGCAATTTCAAGGTAGGGAGTACGAGCATTCTTAAGCAAATAAGCTAATATTTTTCGATCAGTAGTATCAATTTGAAACTTTTGTGTCATAATTAATTGCTATTTAAAACAATAAACAAATATACAGTAACTAAATAAAAATAACTGCAAATGTTTAAAATCCTTATAAAAAAAACATCCGAAGACAAATGTTTCCGGATGTTTAGATTATAAAGAAAAAAATTCAATTAATTAAGTTTATGGATCTCCTGAATTATTTCAGTTCCACGTTTAATTGCTTTTTCGTTAACCGGTAAAAGATGATGATATCTTTCAGGTAATGATTTTCTCAAGCCCTCAATTACATTATCCATTTTTACAATCGGTTTTATTTTAAGAAATCCACCCAAAACAATCATATTAAATGTTTTGGTTGTTTCCATCTTGGTCGCTTCTTCAGCAGCATCTACCCGGTAGATATTGATATCTTTACGTTCAGGATGGCGAGTAATACCGTTTCCATCGTAAACTAATGTTCCGCCAGGTTTAACCATTTCTTCGAATTTATCCATCGATTGTTGATTAAGTATAATTGCGGTATCATATTCGTTAATGATGGGAGAACTGATTCGTTCATCGCTAAGGATAACCGTAACATTAGCAGTTCCTCCTCTCATTTCAGGTCCGTATGATGGCATCCAGGTAACTTCCTGTCCTTGAACAATTCCTGAGTAACATAAAATTTTACCCA
>Ga0209936_1000152_pt1 | contig 44151 bp, 35 predicted proteins | sample SalPonR1_A_D1_MG_FD_185694 | JGI IMG/M metagenome (GOLD analysis project Ga0209936, IMG submission 185694) | Salt pond soil microbial communities from South San Francisco under conditions of wetland restoration - Salt Pond MetaG R1_A_D1_MG... ...
CGGCCAATGCGCTGACCGATGCGCTGACCGATGCAGAGCGTGATGAGATCCTGCGGGTGTGCAACCTGCCTTCGTATCGCAGCCTGCCACCCACGCAGATCGTGCCGCGGCTGGCGGATGCCGGCCAGTATATTGCCTCGGAATCGAGCTTTTATCGGGTGCTGCGCGCCGCCGGCCAGGTCAACCGCCGTGGCGCTGTGGAGCAACCTCGGCAGGTGGCAAAGCCAAAGGGCTTTTGTGCCCGTGCGCCGAATCAGACCTGGACCTGGGATATTACCTTCCTTGCCAGCAGCATACGTGGGCAGTTCTACCGCCTGTACATGATCGAGGACATCTTCAGCCGCAAGATCGTCGGTTGGGAGATTCATGCGGAGGAACTGGCTGACCATGCCAGCACACTGATCAACAAGGCGTGCCTGGCAGAAGGGATTCGCCGTGGCCAGCTGGTGCTGCACGCCGACAACGGGAGTCCCATGAAGGGCGCAACGATGCTCGCCACCCTGCAACGACTGGGCATCGTCCCGTCGTTCAGCCGCCCGTCGGTGAGTGACGACAACCCGTACTCCGAGAGTCTGTTCCGAACCCTCAAATACACGCCGGCCTACCCACGCAAGCCCTTTGACAGCATCGACGCTGCGCGTCGCTGGGTCCATGAGTTTGTGGCCTGGTACAACCATGAGCACCGTCATAGCGCGATCAAGTACGTGACGCCAGCTCAACGCCACGCCGGTCTGGACAGCGAGCTGCTGCGGCAGCGCAAAGCGCTTTACGAAGCAGCAAAGGCGGCGCGTCCTGAGCGGTGGTCTGGCGCGACGCGAAACTGGGATAGAGCCAATGAGGTCTGGCTGAACCCACCAAAGGAATTGTGCGCCGAGGAGCAATCGATGGCCAAGGCTGCATAATCAATGAACGCGACATCTTTGTTGACAAACACCGCGGCCGTCTCCTGAGTGCGTTTCTTGCGCTGTTTCATGTATGTTCGCCTTTGCTGGTCCGTGATGGGTTTTCCTGGCACATCCTTGCTCCGATTGGCGTCGAAGCGAGGGAGTGTCGCCCATCGCGGGCCAGCAACCCACTGACAGTGTTGGCGTCAGTGCGGTCGCCGAACCGGCCATCGTAGTTGTCGCTGACCGGTCACGTTAATTGTCGCTCTACAGTTATCGTCGGATCCGGCGCTGCGCGTGACCTACGCCGACCACCCCGATGACCTTGCTATGTCGCGCTTTTTGCAACCGAAAGCAGTTGAAATCCTGGAGGCCGCCGGGGCTCAGCGAACCTGGGCCAGCGCGATAGGCGAAGAAGTTGTCGGCGCCCACTTACTTGGCACCTGTCGCATGGGCGACGACCCGGCCACCTCGATCGTGGACCGCTGGCACCGCAGCCACGACATCAACAACCTGTTTATCTGCGATGGCAGTAGCCTGGTCACCTCGGGCCGCGGACAGCCGACGCTGACCATCCAGGCACTGGCATTTCGGGCCGCCGACTACATGTCTCGGGCTGCGCGGCAAAACACCATCGCATCGGCATGGTAAAAGACACTGCAGGTTCAGGCAGTAGCCTCTGAATTTGCCGTTAGCGCCCTCCACAACCTCGCGCAGTAAACATCCGATCTCCAGTCGCAAACCAGGCACGCGGTTCACCCGCTGGCCGCTGTCTGGGACGACCACGAGTCGCTTGACAATCCCTGGGCAGGGCGCAGCAGGAATAACCAGGACGATCTTGCGGACAAACACCCCGAGGTACTCTGGCCTTCGGCTCGCATAACGACTATCCACGTCTTGTGCTCACGCGCACTCAGGCAGTCGCAGACGCGCCAGTCAGCCGCGCCGCGTCAGCCCTGGTTGACAGGCTCAAGCGGGGCCAGCGTGGCCAGCGCGTTTTCAGCCTGCTCCGGCGCTGCCCGTATAGCCATTACGGCGGACCTCTTCCTGAGCAAAATGTAGATAAAGCACGCGAAATAGAGGCCGATAACCAGCGCGCCCACCCACTCAATGCGCAGGAAGTCGAGTTTGAACAGCAGGGTCAGCCCCACCAGCGCCAGCACGTTGAGCGCCAGATAACGCGGCATACCCAGCCGGCTGGCTGTGAGCCCGAGGTTATCGGTGTACAGACGAATCAGCGAGTCAAGCGAGTTGATCACCATCAGCACGCCGACGCTGATCATCGCCATGCTGTTCCATGCGGTAATCTCAAGCCCCTCGGTGTGATAGCGGTACAGCACTGCGAACCACACACCAATAGCGATGGACGGCACAGCCAGCATGCTGACCAGCAGTTGCCAGGTGCGCAGACCGCTGACGAAGCGCGCGGTGAACTGGCCGATCATAATGCTCCAGGAGAACCACCAGAACAGATAAAACGCGTGATAATCGTTGAGCGGCAGCATGAACTGCTGAATATGCGTGAAGTAATCGCCCAGCAGCCATGCCGTGTCGATAAAGTCCGCCGGTGCGCCATCCCCCAAGGCAAACGCGCGCAGCCACATGCCGGCAATCAGCCCGATAAACAACAGGCTGGAGCCCACGCTGAGCAGCCGTAGATAGCGGATTTTTGAACTGGAATAGACAGCCAGACCAATTGCCGTGAATACCAGCGCATAAAAGCCCGGCTGTATGGTCTTCCCATCACCCAGCTGCGGCAGGTACCAGGGCAGATTCACCAGCAACAGATAGGCGGTGAAGGCGCAGGTGCCGATGATCACGGCGTTGTTGATCACACGAACGATGGGCAGCGTAAAAAAGCCGACCCGGGGTTCAATCATCGCGAAATAGAAACAGGTGAGAAAATAAAAACTCCAGATCAGGAAGGCCCAGAAGCCGAATTCAATGGCCAGCGGGTTAGCAAAGCCGTACTCCGGATTCTGCACCAGGTCGGCATAGCCACCGAACTCGGTCAGCGGAAACATGATCAGGCCCACATCCAGACCAGATGTGAACAGGATCGCCAGAAAGGTTGCGGTCGGAACCGGCATCACGCCAATGCAGCGCACATGCCACCATTTGTACAGAACCAGCACAATGGCACTGAAAGTGAATATCAGGCCACCGGACAGCCAGAGCGTCATGCGCCTTCTCGCCCGAGGTAGATCACGCAGGCCTGCGCTGAGCAGTACCGGGACGCTGGCGCTCGCGCCACTGCGCGTCCATCAGCACGGGCACATCGGCGGCCGGCAGCAGCTCATGACCAAGAATCATGTCGGCCGCGCGCTCTGCCACCATGATGGTGGGCGCGTTGAGGTTGCCGTTCGGTATCGTCGGGAAAATTGAAGAATCCACCACCCGCAAACCCTGCAGTCCGCGGACACGGGTTTCAGGGTCTACCACGGCGAGCGCATCAGTGCCCATCTTGCAGCTGCAGGAAGGATGGTAGGCGCTCTCCACCGCTCGCCGCACGAATGCATCAATGGCCTCGTCCGACTGGACCTGTGCACCGGGCTGAATTTCTTCGCCCCGATATTTATCCATGGCCGCCTGCTGGATAATTTCCCGGGTAAGGCGAACGCAGTCGCGAAAGCCCTGTCGGTCGGCTTCATGCTGCAGGTAATTGAAACGGATTGCCGGGGGCTGCCGCGGATCGTCGGAGCGCGCGTGCACGGAGCCCCGGCTATGCGGCTTGTTGTGCCCGACGTGCAGCTGAAAGCCGTCGCCGTTGAACGCCTCTTTGCCGTCATAGCGCATTGCCGCCGGCAGGAAATGATACTGCAGGTCCGGCCACTCAACGCCTGCGCCGGAGCGAATGAAGCCGCAGGACTCGAAATGATTGGTGGCGCCAAGGCCATCCTTGAATAGTAGCCAGCGCAGGCCAATGCCGAGCTTGTTCCACCAGTTCAGTCTGCCGTTCAATGACACCGGCTTCAGGCAGCGATACTGGAAGTAGAACTCCAGGTGATCCTGAAGATTGGCACCCACGCCGGGCAGCGCGTGCTTTACATCAATCCCGGCGCCGGCCAGTGTTTCAGGACAGCCGATGCCGGAGAGCTGCAGCAGATGCGGTGAACCGATGGAGCCCGCCGCGAGAATGACCTCACGCGCCGCGTGGGCCGTGTGCACGCGGCCGCGGCGCTGATAGCGCACGCCGGTGGCCGTATTGCCTGACAGCAGCACTTTTTGCACCAGCGCATGCGTAACCACATGGAGCGTGTCACGCCCGAGCGCAGGGCGCAGATAGGCGTTGGCGGTGGACCAGCGGCGCCCGCGCTTCACCGTCATGTGCATGGCGCCAAAGCCTTCCTGCCCGGCGCCGTTGTAATCGTCCGTCTCGACATAACCCGCCTGCGCGCCGGCGCGTATAAACGCCCGGTAAAGTGGGTTGCGCATATTGTTGCCGTTGTTCACGCACAGCGGCCCGGCATCACCGCGGTAGTCATCACCACCAAAGGACCAGCATTCGGCCCGCTTGAAGTAGGGCAGAACGTTCCGGTAGTGCCAGCCTGTTGCGCCACCGGCGTCCCACTCGTCAAAATCGCGCGCGTGACCGCGAACATAGACCATGCCGTTGATAGAGGAGGAGCCGCCCAGAACCTTGCCGCGAGGGCAATGCATCCGGCGATTATCCAGATACGGCTCGGGCTCCGACTGAAACTGCCAGGCGTACTTGCGGGTGTTCATCGGAATGGACAGTGCCGACGGCATCTGGATGAAGGGGCTGCGGTCACTGCCGCCCGTCTCGAGCAGCAGCACGCTGTGGTCGCCCGTCTCGGTCAGGCGGTTGGCGAGCACGCAGCCGGCTGAGCCGGCGCCGATAATGATGTAGTCGTAGTTTTGTGTCTGCATAACGGATGACTCGGCCTCAGGCGGCGTGTGGTCTCGGCCCCGCCCGCCAGCCTGTTGGCCTCGGTTAAAAGGGCGCTTCCAGATCCTGCATACCGACGTATACGGACTTGATCTGCGTATAGTGCGCCAGCGTCTCCCGCCCATTTTCCCGCCCGATACCGGACAGCTTGTAGCCGCCAACCGGCATCTGCGCCGGCGAGATGCCGTAGCTGTTGATCCAGCAGATACCTGCGTGCAGCTGGTGGATCACCCGATGGGCACGGCGGATATCCTGGCTGAACACCCCGGCGGCCAGGCCGGTATCGATGTTGTTGGCGCGGGCGATCACCTCATCCTCTTCGTGGAAAACCAGCACGGACATGACCGGCCCGAAGATCTCCTCTCTTACGATCGTCATGTCATCGCTGCAGTCAGAGAAAATGGTGGGCTCGAGAAAAAAGCCACCCGCGGCGCCAGCTGGTGCCAGCGCCCGACCACCGTAGCTCAGCGTGGCACCTTCGGCCACGCCGGCAGCGATGTAATCCAGCACCCGCTCCCGGTGCGCCGCGGAAATCAATGCGCCGAAGTTGGTATCCGGGTGCATCGGATCGCCCGCCCGGATGTTGTTGCGCGTGCGCTCGAGAAGACGCGCCATGAAAGCAGCGTGAATCGCTGCGTGGACGAATACCCGGGTGCCGTTGGTGCAGATTTCGCCCTGAGTGTAGAAGTTCGCCAGCATCGCCGCGGATACGGCGTTTTCCAGATCGGCATCGTCAAAAATGATCAGCGGGGACTTGCCACCCAGTTCCATGGTGACATCCTTGAGCGTGCTGGCGGAGGCAGCCATCACCGAGCGACCGGTCGCCACCTCGCCGGTAAATGACACCTTGGCGATATGCGGATGACCGGTCAGCCATTGGCCGACGTCTGCAGCGCCCTGCACCACATTGAATACACCGGCCGGGACGCCGGCCTCGATGAAGATTTCCGCCAGCCTGACCGCGCCCAGCGGGGTTTCCTCCGACGGCTTGAAGATCATCGCGTTGCCGCAGGCCAGCGCCGGACCCGCCTTCCAGCAGGCGATCTGCAGCGGATAATTCCAGGCACCGATACCGGCGCAGATCCCAAGCGGCTCCCGGCGCGTGTAATAAAAATCAGCGCCCAGGTCCTGCTGGACACCCTCGATGGACGGCGCCAGCCCCGCAAAGAACTCGATCACATCGGCACCGGTAACCACGTCTACCGCCTCTGCTTCCTGCAGGGGCTTTCCGGTATCGCGCACCTCCACTGCCGCCAGCGCGCTATTACGCTCGCGCAGCAGCGCCACGGCGCGGAGCAGAATGCGACTGCGCTCTGTGGACGTCATCGCCGACCAGGCCGCAAACCCCGCCCGGGCACTGTCAATCGCGGCCTGCCGCACAACAGCATCGGCGACCTCTACCGTATAGATAGTTTCACCAGTACCCGGGTTGACTACCGGAAAGCGTTCACCGCTGTCGTTTGCAAGAAAACATCCGTTTACAAAATTTCGCAAGACAGGCAGCGGAGTAGACATACAGAACAATCACTCTGGCATGGCGTGTGGACGCCATCGGCGGATGGCGGCGCAGGACAACGCCGGCCTACGTCCAAAACCGTTATCATCTCATAGAGGGCCGCCGGCAAACAAAAAAGACCATGCCCTTCAGGTACTGTGAGTTACGGAAAAAGCACTGCGAAGCATCTTCGCTGCTTCGGAAAAATCAAAGCGCCTAATCGCTCGCTGTATGTCACAGAAATGATCAGGCACGGCTAGACGCAGGCGAACCAGATGTTGCGCAAGCCACCGATTGACTGCCGGATCTCCAGCATCGAGAAGCTCGCAGGCATGCTGTACCTCGGCAGACGACAGTTGCGACCCGCTGGCTCTGAGTTCCTCTGCGCTGGACAACACCGCCCCCATCAATGCCAGCAAGGCATCAAGATCCACAGGCTTTATCGCGAACGCCACCATTCCCGCATCAAGGGCGCTTAGTCGATGCTCTGGCGTTACGTTGGCAGTGAATGCTATCACCGGAGGCGCTTCATCGCCCAGCGCCGCCCGAATAGCGCGGCTTGCGGCCAGCCCGTCCATGTCAGGCATTTGCATGTCCATCAGTATCAGATCGGGGACAACGCCGCCATTCAACAGATCCAATGCGCTCTGGCCGCCATCGGCGGCGCTCACTGTGATGCCCCGGGAGCCGAGCAGTTCACCGAGGAGCTCGCGGCTGAAGATATCGTCGTCCACAACGAGGACTTGTATACCCGTCATATCGCTTGCCTGCGCTTCCAGCTGCGGCTCGGCCTCAGGCGCACTCGCGATGACGGCCTCACGCAACGAAGATCGCCGCAGGGGCTTCGCAAGCCTGCGGGCACAGGGCAAATCCCGATTCACGTGTGTCGGGTCGTCGGTATCTGACAGGCAGTAGAAACGGCTGTCGGGAAGTGCCGACATCAAGAACTGATCATAGTCCGTCCTTGCCGCGAGGAGCCTGTCATCAATAAAAACGGCATCAGGCCGGCTCTCGGCCACCAGAAGTGCCGGCACCCATTCGTCCGGGTCAGCGAAAGCTACAGCAAAACCGACGGCTTCCAGCTGGTACTGCAAAATGCCCACCATTTTCGAATCAAAACCCAAAATCACGGCACGCTGCTGCAGGTCGAGGGTCGGCGCATCCGCTCCGGAGGTCTCCAGCGGTAGGACACACTCGAACCAGAAACTCGAGCCTTCGCCGAGCTCGCTTTCGACGCCTACGTTCCCTCCCATCAGGGCAGCCAGGCCTGCGGATATTGACAGCCCCAACCCCGTGCCGCCGTAGGTGCGTGTCGTCAGACTCTCAGCCTGTTGAAAAGCACCAAAAATATGCTTTACTAATGCGTAGTCAATACCAATACCCGAATCACTGACAACAAACCGCAGCCAGACTTCCTCATCGCCACGCAGCTCCCCATCGACACGCAGGCACACAAAACCAGATTCGGTAAACTTTATGGCATTGCTCAGAAAATTAATGACGATCTGGCCAATCCGCTGTTCATCGCCGCACGGAACAACACCCACAGGCCAGCGCTCGTCGACCAGAAGTTCAATGCCCTTTGCTTGCGCCCGATCACTGAACAGCACCACGGCTTTTGAAATCATGGCATCGAGGTCCACACGGCGCTCTTCAATTTGGAGCTTGGCGGCTTCTATCTTGCTGAAGTCGAGAACATCGTTGATGAGTGACAACAGATGATCGCCCGCGCGCCGCAGATTGCTCAGCCAGCGCTTTTGCCGCTCAGATAACTCGGAGCCTTCGAGCAACTGGGCCGTGCCCAGAATCACATTCATCGGGGTTCTAATTTCGTGGCTGATGTTGGCGATAAAGCTTGATTTTGCCATGTTCGCTTGCTCGGCCTTGTCTCTGGCGCTGGCAAGCTCCTGGGTCTTCTCAAGGACTCTGTCATCGAGACGGTCCCGGTGGCTGATCAACTCCGTCTCACGTTCAACCCCCTCCGTAACATCGTAGCCCGCACCGCGATAGCCGGCGAAGCTCCCCGCTAAATCAAAAAACGGTTTTCCGACTAGCTCGTGATACCGAACGGCGCCCCCTGACTTGAATGTATAGCGAAATTCGACGTTCTCGCGCGCAAGCAAACGCGACTGCAGGGCTTCCCAGCTATCCATGGGCTCTAGAGCATCAACATCCCAGAGCCGGAATCCCTTTGGCACAAGATCATTGAAGCGGGAGTGTCGCAGCGTGTACACAACAATCCGATAGTCCGAGTCGGTTTCCCAGAACCAGTGCTTGGCGACATCGGCAATATCGGCGAGACGGGCACTAGCAACGGCACGCTCCCGTTCCGCCCGACGCCAGCCTTTGAAGACAAATTCATGGAGGCCAATGCCGGCCAGCAGCGCGCTGAACAGACTCACACCGATAACGAAAAAGAGGAGGGGCAGGCGCGCCCTGAGGGAATGGCTAAGTGCAATGTACAGCTTAGGGAGTTCCGCCAATGCAAGTTCTTGAACGACACTGACCGCGGGTTTGTCCTGCGTTGCACCATACCTGTAAATCACATCGCCGGAGCCGTCGCTGAGGGTCAATAATGTTCCCTCGCCGACAAGCGCCCTCATAGCGCTGATCATTATAGGATCCGGAGCATGCAAGGTCCCGGACTCGTCAACAACAAGCTCAGGTCGCTGCGACACGAAGCGTGTCAGGAACGCTGCCTCGTCTTCGAGTTTTGCTTGCGCCTCGATAAACTGGCGAACAGAAAAAACCGTGGACGGCGTTACTAGTATAAGCACGATTACTGCGATTACCACGGATTCAAGTCGGCTCAGCAAACCAATAGCGCCCTTGAACAGACCCTGCTGGCCCTGGCTGATTATTTCTGTTTCCATGCCCGACTACTTTTTTTCGCTCAGCGGACATTCAACCTAAAAATTGATGACGCGTCTACTTTGGAATCTCCACACAAATGACTAGAGTCCAGCGGTCATCCACGACACATTTTTTGTCGGTTTTTTTCTTTTTGATTCCGCCATGTGTAGCCGTGTCGCAGGCCCAGGTTCTGGAAGAGGTCATCGTTACCGCAGAGCGCAGGGCACAGAGCCTGCGAAAAACGCCTATCTCCCTTATAAACCTCAGCCAGGAAAGCCTTCAGGCGCGAAATTATCGCGATTTAAGCGACCTGCGGGGGGCGGCACCAAATCTCCAGCTTATTCCCCATCCGAATGCGGAAAGTACGCTACTGCTGTTTATGCGAGGCGTCGGCAATCCTGACGAACAGCTTACCCAGGATCCGTCCGTCGGCGTTTATGTTGACGGTATTTACCTGTCGCGCAGCCAGGGACTGGCCACAGAGGCAGCGAGCATTGAACGCATTGAGATCCTGCGTGGACCTCAGGGAACGCTATATGGCCGTAATGCCACCGGCGGCGCGATAAACCTGGTTACCGTCGCCCCGGACCCAAGCCAGTTGAGCATCAGTCAGACATTGCGCACAGGCAGCCGAAACCTCCTGCGTAGCCAAACAGCAATTAATGTGCCCCTCACTGAACGATCGGCAGTACGTGTCGGCTACGTCCGCTCGCTGGAGAACGGCGCTATTGAGAATCCAGGGACGGGTAGCAGTCGCTACGGCGATCGCGATCGGGAGGCTTTGCGCGTCGACCTCGCCTGGCACGCCGCGGAATCACTTAGCCTGCGCTACAGCGGCGACCGCGGAGAGCTTCACGATACCCCGGCCTACCTTGGTGCCGTGCCCCTAGGGCAGTCATCGCTCAGCAGACCTGACGCCGGGAACCCGGCAGTCACTGGGCTGCAGAACAATTCATTGGTGAGCACGGGGCATCAGGTGACCGTTGAATGGGCACCCGTGGAGGGCGTCACCCTTCGATCTCTCACAGCGCGCAGGAAAATTGTTGATGAGCAGTATCAGGACTGGCACACGGGCCTTCAGGGACCGCAGCCATTGCTGGTGACTAGTGCGCAGGGGGCACAGACGCAGTGGAGCCAGGAGCTTCAACTACTTGGCAGCAGTGCCGACGAACGCTGGCAGTGGATCGCCGGCCTCTACTGGCTGGAAGAAGAGATCGAGCGTGACGCGCAGAACGCTATTCCCCCTGCCGATCAGACCCGGCGCGTCTTTGGCCGTAATATTCGCAACGAGGCGCGGGCAGCCTTTGGCCAGGTTAGCTATCGGCCTGCACGCTGGCAGGAAAAGCTTACAGTGACCGCGGGCCTGCGCTGGTCCGAAGACCGCCGCAAAGCGGCACTCTTGCGCGGCCTTCAAGTGCCGATCGATGGTCCACTGCGCCTGCGTCCGGAGCCTGATTTCGGCGATCGGCGGTTTTCCGATGTGAGTCCGGCGCTGACACTGGAATACGACGCCACGGATCGCATCCGTTTCTATGGCAAAGTAGCTGAGGGCTACAAAAGCGGCGGCTTTAACGCCCGCGCAAGCAGCGCGGCCCGGTTTTCCCAGGGCTTTGATGACGAGAACGTTCGATCCTGGGAAATGGGTATGAAAGCCGAATCAGCCGAACAGAGAGTCCGTCTGGACGCGACGCTGTTTCGGAGCGATTACCGGAATATCCAGCTCAACGTGCAGTCAGATCCCACTGACGTTGTCGTTTCTGACGTGCTCAATGCAGGCAAGGCCACCATAGATGGCCTAGAGCTTGAATTGACCACAGCCATTACAGAAACCCTGCGCCTGCAGTTCCGCTATGCCTGGCTCGATCCACGGTTCAACACAATCTTCGATGCAACCGGCGCCAACGTCAGCGATCGTTACCGCTTTATGGGCAGTCCGGAGCATAGCCTGTCCGTCGATCTACATTGGGGTCTTGGGCGTGCCCTGGGGTCAGCGCTGACCCTGGACGCCAGCTACAGCTGGCAGGACGACAGCGTCGGCAACACCACGACCGACGCAGGCACGTACATCATACCTGGCTACGGTCTTGCCAGCGGACGCCTTAAGGCAGTAAGGGCTGCGGGAGACGGGGAGATAGCCTTCGCGGTCTGGGCACAGAATCTGACCGATGAGAACTATTACATCGCTCATTTCAACGGCGGTACGGGCCGCATTGTGCCCACGGCAATATGGGGTGCACCGCGGAGTGCCGGTGTCGAGCTTCGCTACCGGTTTAGACGCTGAGTCCCGGTCTGCATTCAGGATCCCTCCGGGGCCCCAAGGAGAGTCGACAGAATTTCGTCAATCTCATCAATATTCAGCGGCTTGACCAATGTCTCGTCAGCGCCCATGGATTTGGCCATTTGCAGGTAATCGATATGCGATGAAATCATGATGACGGGCAGCGCTGGCGACGCTGCCTTAATTTCCATCAACGTCTCCATACCTTCCTTGTCCGCCATAACGATGTCCAGCAGGACAGCGTCCACGCACTGCGCTTTGATTTGCGCGGAAACCCCTTCACCCGTCACCGAAAGCATCACCGTCCAACCCAGTTTCTCGAGGCCTGCGCCAAGCATGGCGCGGACACTTTCGTTATCATCAACTACCAATACCCGGCCTTTTCCTATCACTTCTCGAATCCACCTTCTGTTAGCTGGCAGTCACTTGTGCTGCCACGCTTTTGAATATCTGACAGTATAAGCTGAAGCGTACTTGCAGCATCTCTACAGTGCTGGCTGACGCCAGATATCAACGCTGCCGCAGCTTCCCGCGAGGGTCCGTCGAGAAAAGCGCGCTCGGCCTGAGCGGCAGCGGCGTACAAAGCCTGTGCCCCAAGCAGGGAAGCACTACCCTTCAGCTCGTGGCTCAGCGCAGACGCACGTTCATCGTCAGCATCGGCCACAGCCTGCTGAAGTGCCGCCAGGATGGCTAGATAACCGTCAACAAAGGGTTGCGCTGACAGGGCATAGACCTCGAGGTTTCCGCTCATGCGTGCAACTGCGTCGCCAAGTTCGAAACCCGGGTAAGTAGCTGACTCTTCGGATTCCGCTATTTCCTCACGCACTTCAGGTGGGAAACCTGCCGTGTTCTCCACAACCCGACGTATTGTGGTGCAAAGGCGCCGGAAATCCACGGGTTTCGCGAGAAAATCGTTCATTTGCGCTGCGGCGGCAGCGTCTCGATCACTCCGCGTGGCATTGGCAGTCATCGCGATAATGGGCAGCCGCTCCGGCGAATAACGCTTGCGAATAATGCGCGTGACATCAAGACCACTAAGCTCGGGCATCTGCACATCCATCAGGACGACATCGAAGGCTTCGTCGGTGGCGAAAATTTCCAACGCCTCCCGGCCATCGCCCGCCATCTTCACCCGCGCGCCCTGTTGCTCCAGAATAAGTCGCGTCATTGTCTGCAACGACGGATTGTCCTCGACCAAAAGAATGCGCAGGTCTGCCAGCGCGCAGTTCTTCGACAGATCGATCATCGCGTCTTCCGGCTCGCCAAGGAGCGCCAGCTCTTCACCGCGGGTGAGCGCGGTCAGCGTCACACAAACCGTAAACAACGTTCCTTCTCCCAGGACGCTGGACAACGTGAGCTCGCCCCCCATCAAGGTCACAATGTGACGCGCGATGGCCAGTCCAAGGCCCGTGCCGCCGAAGCTCCGCGTCGTGCTGCTCTCGGCCTGGGAAAACTCCTCGTAAACCATGTCCAGCTTGTCTTGCGCAATCCCCACGCCGGTATCCTGAATCTCAAAGCGTATCGCACAGCTGCCATCATCACGCTGTCCGTCGAGCCTTGCCCGCAATTGAACCGTTCCCTGGTCCGTGAATTTAACGGCATTACTCAGCAGATTCATCAATACCTGGGTCAGGCGCGTCACGTCACCTCGCACCCACTCAGGGAAGTTTGGATCAGGGACGACGCTGAACGCCAGCCCCTTATCCTGCGCCTGCCCCTCGAACAGAGTCTCCATTTCTTCCAGCACGCCAAACAGGTTGAAGGGTTCGTCTTCAAGCTCCATTCGCCCCGCCTCGATTTTTGAAAAATCGAGGATGTCATCGAGCAGACGCGCAAGGACCTTGTTCACCATCCATGCTTGTCGGATGTAATCCCTTTGCTCTGCTGTCATGCGGGTGGTCTCGAGCAACTGCAGCTGCCCCTGCAGCGCATGCACCGGCGTGCGTATCTCATGCGACATATTTGCGAGGAACGCACTCTTGGCTTTTGCCGCAGACTCTGCCGCAGCCAGCGCCGTACTTAGCTGCCCCGTTCTCGACGCGACTTGCCGCTCAAGGCTCTCGCTCAAGGTCTGATAGCGCTCCAGCAAAGATTTCGTTTCCTCGTTATTGTCCCGGAAAACAGTTGCGGCGCGACTGAGCTCACTGAGCTCGTCTTTGGAGTCAAACACCGGAATGGACCCTTCGCTATTACCGACGGCGAGCTGTCGAAAAACCGCGGTGATACGCTCAATCGGCCGGGAAATACTTCTGCCAATTACCGTAGCCACCAGGAGCATCAACAATATCAGGGTGACAAAAGAGACCCCCATGATAGTGAGGGCGCGCGGAACCGCTGCCACAATCGCAGCTTCGTTGGTCTCCATGGTGCTGTTGGCAAGCGTCGCCAATGTGTCAGCCTGATACAGTATTTCGTAGGCCTCGGCAGCGATCACAACATTCAACAGGTAGGTGTAACCGCGAATACCCTGTACAGCCCTGAGTACCTGTTCCTCATAAACATCAAGCGCATCGATGGCCCGCCCTGCGTTCTCGCGGACGCCAAGCATTTCCCTTGCGCGTGACAAGGCTTCCAGCGCCTTATCAACACGCGCGCTGGCCAATGAATCAAAGTAGCGATAGATGTCGGCATCGGCAGTCAGGAGAAGATTTCTCGTAAGCAAAGTGCTGTCATCACCATCCGGCTCAAGGACGCTGATCAGCCGCAGCAACTCAGCCTTCAAACCGGGAATTGAATCCTCAAGCAACATTATTTGCTGCGAGCGAAGCTCTTTGGCCTCGAGGAATGTAGCGTAGTAATTACTAAGAAGCCGTCGAATTTCGGCGAAACGCGTGACGTCTATCGTCTCCACAAACCCATCGGAATTAACAAGCGCGTTCAGCTGGTTGTAAAGGGTATCGACTTGGTCGGCAGCGGAGGAATGCCCCTGGTAGATATAGGCCTGCACCGCGCGCTGCATGCTGACCATGGCAGACGACACCTGCAGACCCAGGCGGTAACGATTACTGGAGTCCGAAAACAGCGCAAACTGACCACCAATGCGCTGCATGGAAACAAAGGCCAGTGCCAGTACAATGAGAGCGAGACCACCCACCGCTGCATAACCAAAATATATCCGGCTCCTGAGGCGGGTTGCGTTGGCGAGACGATTTACCACTGGATACTCACGCGAGCAGGAATTCGCCCCATTTGCGGAGCGTATACTCGTAAACCGGCATCACGGTATTCCATACGGCAATATTCGAGAAGCGACGCTCGTAGCTGCCACCGGTACGCACCTCACCCGCCTGCACGGAAATGTTGCCGTCGGTGCCACGCAAGGGCTCGGCAGCCGGCTTTCCCTCATACCAATAGTCCCATTCCGCCGGCGACATAAACGTGCGGGACCGCTGCGGATTGCTGATGTAATATCCTTGCCTGGCAATAAATGCGCCGGGCCAGCCAGACAGCCACCAATTCATAAATGCGTAGGCGGCCTCCTGCCGCTCGCCCTGGCAATTCCGCGACATACACATAACGCCATGCCACGCTCTGTAGCCTTCTTTCGGCGCCGCGTAGATGCAGGGCACGCCCATGCCGTTGAGGGTACTGACACCCGGCGAAAACATGCTCTGCACAACGACTTCGCCCCGAGCCATAAACTCCACGGACCTGGGCACCGAGTACCAGAAACCGCGAAAATGACCCTGCCGCTTAAAGCTGGAAAGTATTCTGAAAAGCTCGTCGACTTCAGCGATTGTCATGTTTCCAATATCGGCGAAGTCCATCAAGCCACGACCCTGCGCGGCGAGGGCAAGGTCGAAAAGGCCGATCGTCGGCTCGTTGACAATTGCAACACGCCCACGATGGCGCTCGTCGAGGAGCCAGCCCCAGGACTCGGTTTCATAGGGTATCCCCGGTTCAATGACAGCGGCGTTATAACCGAGAGAGTCTGTGTTGTGCACGTAAGGGAGGTAACTTATTTGGCCAGTGTCATTGGCACTGAGACTGCCATCGGGCTGAATGAAAAGAATCCTGTGGGGCGAGTCACCGGCCCCGAGACCCGCGTCTGGCCTTAAACGCCCGGTTTTGCTGAGACTGTTGATCTCGTCCCAGTAGGTCAGCCGGCGCGTGTCAATAGGCTGAATTGTGCCCGCCTGCCACAGTACGCGCGTGCTGTTGGACCACTGTTCGTAAAGATCGAAAGCGTCGGGATCAAGAGAGGCCTTCAGAAGAACTTCTGCACTGCCGCCAGGATAGAACTCGATGCGAATTCCCAGATCTTCCTCTGCTCGCTTGCGAATGGTCTCCTGCAGCGTTACGTGGGTTCCCACCACGCGAATTGTAGGCGGCGTATTAAGGGAGCGCACAATTGCAGGAAATCCAACGGCACCCGTCGCCAGAACCTGACCTGCTCCCTTTATAAATTTTCGACGTTGCATAAACGCCCCGACAACTCTAGCAGCGAGGCAGTATGCCACAGTCCTATGGCTGAACCACATCTGGCCACGCTGCTTGGCGGCAAGATAGAGTTCGATTGCAAACTCGCTGAGGGCTCCACCTTCTGGCTGGATCTCCAGCTGCCGCTGTGGGAGCGTACCGCAAGTGAACAGTTTGAAAATCCACAGTCCAATGCAAAGGTCACTATAAGCGGCGCCAGAATATTATTGGTGGACGACACGAAAACCTGCCGTCTTATCATACGAGCCCTACTTGAAGCGGCAGGGGGCATCGTGGTGGAGACAGTGCATAGCTATTTATAATGACGACACCACACCACCGGGAAAAACGATAGTGATGTAAACCCCTTCAGCCGTCCGCTCCGGGGGGGCTACTCATGCGTCGGAATACCGCTGCGCAATGCCCTGAACCTCAGTCTGTATCTGTAAAAACACATCCACCATTACCGGGTCAAAATGCTTACCCCTGCCATCTTCTATGATGATCACGGCTTTCTGATGACTGAATGCCTTTTTATAGACCCGTTCGGAAATCAGCGCATCGTATACATCTGCCACTGCCATGAGCCTCGCTGACAAGGGAATCGCTTCTCCGAACAGACCCTGAGGATAACCGGAGCCATCCCACTTCTCCTGGTGGTAAAGCGCAATATCCTTTGCACAATCGAAGAAGTTGAGATCCATCCCCAAGGCCTGCTCCGCATTACAAATTGCCTCGTAGCCCAAGGTAGTGTGTGTCTTCATAATCTCAAATTCTTCAGCTGTAAGCTTACCCGCCTTTTGCAGAATACTGTCTGGGATAGCCACCTTGCCAATGTCGTGGAGCGGCGCAGACTTGTAGAGTCGGTCGATATACGCGGGATTGAGCTGTGCGGTATAGTGCCCGCGCGCCGACAACTCCTCTGCCAGCAGCCGAACGTAATTTTTTGTGCGCAGAAGATGATTGCCGGTTTCATTATCCCGCGCCTCTGCCAACGAAGCCATTGCATGTACTGCAACATCCTGCATGGCAACCGCTTCCCGCGTACGTATTAGCACTTCCTCTTCAAGTACAGCGGCTCTATGACTCAGAGAATCCTTGGCCGCCTTAAGCGCAAGGTGGGCACTAACACGGGCGTGCAGGACTGACGCATTGATCGGCTTGGACACGTAATCCACAGCACCAAGTGCCAGACCTTTCTCTTCGGACGTGCTGTCAGACAGGGCCGTCACAAATATCACCGGGATGTCATCGGTGGTCGGCTTTTCCTGAAGCCGAGCCAGCACATCATAGCCATCCATGCCCGGCATGTTCACATCCAGTAAAATCAAATCCGGCTTGCGCGAACCGTTTGCCAGCTCGAGAGCTCGCACACCATTGGTAGCAACCGTGAGACGGTAGTCATCGAGACAATCTGACAACAGCTCCAGATTTTCGGGCACATCGTCCACAAGAAGAAGCAGCGGCACATAGTCCCCGAACAAGGTAATGCTCATAGGTGTTGTCTCTTGCGTATCAGCGGCAGCAACTTGCCGCATTTTGCGTCATTACCCGGGACGGGACTTTCCAAGTGATAAACTAACATTTGCGCACGCAACTGGAAAGCAACCCGGAAGCAACGAATATGCCAACGGGATAGCCACTGACACGCCCTGGCAATGCCGGAGATCTTCCTCACTGTTCGCTGCAGCGCCGCTTCAGCGCTTGGCTGCGACATCACGTCTGACGTTTGTCTAGCTGGCGGAGTTACAGTAAACGGCAAGTGTTCAGCCAAAATCCTAACTTTAATAAACTAAGTTGTGTAATGTAACATTATTTGGGAGCTATCAATGAGCGACGCATCTTCTGGCCCCGGTTTCTTTTCTGTTGCGCCTCTGCACACGAATGAAGAGGAAAGGATTGCATCCCTGCGAAAAACCGGCCTGCTCGACTCCACGCCGGATCCGCGTTTTGATGACATAACAAAGCTGGCAGCTTCAACCTTTGAAGTGACAACCGCTGTCGTGTCCCTGATTGATGTCGATAGGCAATGGTTTTTATCTTCCTGCGGGTTAAGCGCTAGCGAAACATCCAGAGATGTGGCGTTTTGTGCGCATACGATCAACGAGGACCAGTTCATGGTCGTGGGTGACGCACAGGCGGACCCCAGATTCATGAATAACCCCCTCGTAACCTCCGACCCTTATATTCGGTTTTATGCTGGCGTTATCATCAGTGATCCAAGCGGGCTGCCATTGGGTACCCTGTGCATATTTGACCCGAAACCACGCATGTTTGGCATGCAGGAGCAGAACACCCTGCGCATGATGGCCAAGATGCTGGGGCAGGAGATATTCAAGCCCGGGGGAAATTGAGGGCGCAGCAGCGTTATGATAATCAGACCGCGCGTGCTGGCATGCCATGTCGTTATAAAAACGCGGGCTATTCGGCTGCAGCTCTGATCAGCGCTACCCGATGGCCCCATTAGCCAAGGGTAGCGTCGAGAAACATCATCACCGCGAAACCTGCCATGAGTGAAAAGGTCGCCACCGTCTGGAAGCCGCCCCGGTGGGTTTCCGGGATGATCTCGTCGCTGATGACAAACAGCATGGCCCCCGCCGCGAAGCCCAATGTCCACGGCATTAACGGCGCAGCCAGCGACACCGCTGCGCCACCGAAAAGGCCACCCAGGGGCTCGGCCAGTCCGCTAAGAAAAGCCACGAGAAAGGATTGTATACGCGTGTAGCCGGCCGCCAGCAGGGAGACGGCGACAGCCAGGCCCTCGGGGATGTTCTGCATGCCGATGCCGGTGGCGAGGCTCATACCGTTAGGTATATTGCCATCGGCGAAGCCCACACCCACCGCCATGCCCTCGGGAAAATTGTGCAGGGTGATGGCGACAATAAACAGCCAGATCCGCGCCACGGCAGCAGCCTCGGGCCCCTCGCGACCGGTAATAAAGTGCTCGTGGGGCGCGAATCGGTGAACCAGCTGCAGCGCAACGGCTCCGAGCAGCAGGCCTGCCGTCACCACGGACACCGCGATAACACGACCGCCGAACTGCGCTTCGCCGTGATCAATAGCCGGCAAAAGAAGAGAAAAGAAGGTGGCCGCCAGCATGATGCCGGCAGCGAAACTCAACATCAGATCTTCCAGCCAGTCCGACAGGCGGCGGATAAAAAACACACCGGCGGCACCGACACCGGTTGCGAGCCCGGCGCCAAGGCTGCCGAGAAAGCCGAGCCAGATGACGTTACTGGCTGCCGCGGGGCCTACCATCGCGTAGCAGCATCCTCAGAAGGGCTCAATGCAGTGCCTCCCGCAGCCTAAAAGTCGGGGCTAAGGCGGCCATCCTGCACCCAGACCTTGCCATCAATCGTCACCGTGGTATCCGTGAAGAAATTCCAGCGCACGTAGCCACCGCTTACCTCGCCTCCAAGCTCTGTGTTATCGCCGAGCGACAGCCGCACCACGCCCGCGCCATAACCATAGTAGGGCACCCAGGGATGCTCCTCGGGTACGGCGAGCAGTGGGTTGAAGCCCAGCGCGAACTCGCGGAACGCGCGCCCGGCGCTGCCCGCAGCGGCCATCTCCGCCTTGACGAACTCCTCGCCCTCCTCGGCCCTGACGTCACTCACCACGCCCTCGTCGAACGTCAGAACCAGCCCCGAGACCGGCTTGCCAGACCATTGCGAGGGCGGAAACGCGATGGTCCCACTGATGCTATCTTCAAGCGGTGCCACGCGCACCACGCCAGACGGCAGCTCAATCTCACGATCGACCAGCACGCGCGCGGCCGCCATGCGCGCAGGGGACGCATCGCCGTCCTGGCGATTCACCGGCCGATCGCCAATGCGGAAGCGGATATCGGTACCGGCGGGGCTGGTCACACGGATCTCGCTGCCGCGCATGGCGGCCTCAAAGCGCTGCAGCGCAGCGCCCAGTGCGGCGTAATCCGTTTCCAGCAGGGCATGCTGGTAGATCGCCTCCAGGCGGTGAACAGGCGGCAGAGGCTGCCCGGCCAGGGGCACCGCACTATTGTTGCCCAGCCAGTGCAGGTGAATTGTGCGTCCCCGGCCTGCACGCAGGTTGTCCTGAATAGCGGCATAGGCAGGGTGGCTGGGTGACGTCCCGGGCAGCATTATCGAGGCGTCTACACGCTTGAACAGTTCAGCCAGCGCCGGCCTTGCTGCGCGCCCGGCGCTCTGCAGAACATCCGGTCGCCAGCTTTCGGGCACCGGCTCGGCCAGTACATCAATCACGCCGAGGTCAACAGCGCCGGCCTGCATCACTGCATAGCGCAGGTGCGGAATCAGCGCCTCGAATATCCCCGGGTGCGCCACCGCGAGAAAGGTTTCGCCCGGCTGCAGGTCCAGGCGCTCCACGATACGCGCAGCGATAGCCTCGTACTGCAAGGAGAAGCGCGGCGGCGCCGTCTGCGAGTGCACCGTCACCGACAGGAGGAGAACCAGAAAAAAAGCCAGGCTACGCATTGTTATCATCCTCACGAATATGAGGATAGGTTACTCTATCCGCGATATGAATGGGTGAGACGGGGGACACTATGACATTTAAAAAAAACATCGTTATTTTTCTGCTCTTTGCGCTGTCCACAATGGCGGCAAAGGCCGAGCCATTCAGGGTCGGCACCCTTGAAGCCCCGCGTGGCGAGCGGGTATCCGGCTTCCTGCCAGTGCCTGAAGGCGTTGACGAGGGCAGCACGATACCGGTAACGATCCTGCACGGGGCCAACGACGGACCGGTTCTCGCCCTGATTGCGGGCACACACGGCTACGAATACCCGCCGATAACAGCGCTGCAGTCCCTGCGGGATACGATAGATCCGGCTGTCCTGCATGGCACCATTATCATGGTGCATATTGCAAACATGCCGTCGTTTCTGGGGCGCACCATTTACTACAGCCCGATTGACGGCCAGAACCTGAACCGAATGTACCCCGGGGATGCGGGCGGAACGGTGAGCCAGCGCACTGCCCACCAGATCACGACCCTGATCATTGACCAGGCAGACTATCTGATTGATCTGCATGCGGGCGATGGCAATGAGGCCCTGCGCCCCTATGTCTACATGCCGGTCACGGGTAATGCAGCACTCGATGCTAAAACAAAAGACCTGGCGCTGGCTTTCGGTCTTGATCACATTGTCATCGATAAGCGCCCGACAGACGCACCCGGCCCGACACGCTTCACCGACCAGACGGCCCTGGTCCGCGGCATACCGGCCATCACCACGGAAACGGGGCAATCAGGTTCCAATGACCCGTACTGGGTTGAACTTGCGCAGGCCGGCGTAGAGAACGTATTACGCCACCTCGACATGGTTCCGGGTGATGAACGCGTGAATACAGGCGTTACCTGGCTTGGGGATTACCAGGTCATCGCCAGTCCACAGAGCGGCATTTTCAGACCGGCAATCAGGGATGGCTACGTCGTGACGGAGGGGGCCCTGCTGGGTGTGCTCGTTGATTTCTTCGGTGATGAGATAACGGAGATACGCGCACCGTTTTCCGGCGTCGTCAACTACGTTATCAGCACACCGCCGGTGAGCGAGGGTGAGCCCGTCGCCATGATCAGCAAGATTCGCAGACACTGACGGTGCAGGTCGATGCCGCGGGCGGAGGGCGGTCTGACCTAGTCAGGCTCCATGCAGTAGCGATCGCGGCCGGCAATCTTCGCCTCATACATCAAGCCGTCCGCTCTGGCGAGCCAGCTGTCAAGTGTCTCCTCGCCGCGGTAGCGCGTCACGCCACAGCTGACGGTGGGCCGGTAATCTTCGGGCAGCCCCGCCACCGTCACATCGCGCACCGACGACAGCAATCGCTTCGTCGTCATTTCTGCCTGCTCCCGGCCCTCGTCCACGATCAGCAGCGCGAACTCCTCGCCCCCCAGACGCGCCAGCACGTCTGATGCCCGAAGCGCTTTGCTGACAGCGTTGGCGACGGCCCGCAACAGAGTGTCACCGACGCCGTGACCAAACTGGTCGTTTACGGCCTTGAAGCGGTCAAGATCCCAGTACACAAGCCACAAGGGCTGTTCGTAGCGGTCTGCCACCTCCATCATATTCTCGGCCAGGGCAATGAACAGGTAGCGATTCATCAGCCCGGTCAGATTATCGTGGGTGGCGGCGTAGGTCAGTTCCCTGTCTGCGATCAGAAGTTTGAGGGTGAGCTCGACCACCGACTTAAAGTTTTCGAGGAGCTCGTAATCCAGAGCGGACGGTTTTCGCGGCTCTCGGGAGAGGATGCATAAAGTCCCGAAGACGGCACCGTCGGGCCAGTTGACCGGCATGCCAAAGTAAGACGCCAGGCCGAGTTCGACATCCGGATTACCCCGCCAGAGCGGGTCTTTTTCTGCATCCTCAACCACGAGACTGGCTTGGTTTTTTATCACCGCCTCACAATACAGCCTGCCTTCCCGGGGCGCCGTTTCACCGCGTTGGTATGGCGTCTCCTCCAGGTCGGACGCGGCCATCACCTCCATGGAATCGGGATTTTCGCGCATGACCAGCGCTCCCTCGACGTTGCACGCCTTTGCGAGAAGTGTCGTGACCGCCTGCCACTGATCAAACACCTCGCGCGTTGGATCAGGGTATCCGACAGCGGAAGAAATCCTGCGGGCGAGGGCGTCCAGCGAGGTTTTCACGGACGTGTGGGTCGGCGCCCATTCCGCTTGATCCTGCGACGCTCGCGACGACCTCGATTGCGAGGAGCGCCTGACATTTCTCTGATCCATAGCGAGGTTTTCATCGTGCCGTAATGTATCAACGGCGAATGATAAGCGGCCAGGAAACAAATAAACAGAGCGAGAAAGTGCACCGTATTGTTGCACCAGCACCCCGTTACTGCCGCCAATATATGCCTGTGGACGCCGCATGCGGTGGTGCTGGCGCGCACCCGATCTGCCGACTTGGTCACACCAGTGCCAGCCGATATACTGCGGTCGTGACGCGGTCCGTCACCCGACAATAATCCAGAATAAAAACCCAAGAGGGATCATCATGCGCCAACGCACCACACTCGGCCCTGCCCTGGTTCTCATTGCAGCCATGTCAACACTGCTTGCCTGCTCCGGTAGCGAGAGCTCGGCACCACTGCCGTCGGTAACGCCACCGGCAGCCCCCCAGTCACCGGAACCACCCCCCGAGGAAAGCCCTGAAATCACACGCCTCCACGATGAACGCACCTTTGCACCGGCCGCAGATGTTTCGTTCGAGCCTCAGGCTGGCGCGCAGGCCTTTTTTGGCGTTTACGAGGGCATTCAGGGCGACGCGGTCTATTCGGCGGAAATTCCCGACGGATGGAACGGCGGCCTGATCATGTATACACATGGCTTTCGGGGTAACGGCGAGAGCTTGACCGTCTCCATCCCCGATCCCGCCTGGCGAGGCACCGTGCTTGGCGCCGGTTATGCCTGGGCAGCCTCGTCGTTTTCTGCCAACTACTACGATGTACGCGCCGGCGTGGAGGACACCAATCGACTGGCTATCGAGGTCATGGACTACATTGAGCGTGATTTTGGCCAGCGCTTTGACGAGCCCGGCCAGCGGCTGATCTCTGGCTACTCCATGGGTGGACATATCGCGGCCGCCGCCGTTGAGCGCGAGACGCGCGACACCGCCCGCTTCAGTGTGGACTACGCCGGCGCCGCACCTTTCTGTCAGGCCGAGCAGAATCAGTTTCAGTGGCTGGGTGACTATCCGTTGCTGGCACAGACCCTTGCCGGGCTCGGCGACCAACCGCGTGAAGACTTCCTGTCACTGGCGCCACAGATCATCGGCACACTGTTCAAGCTGGACGACAACAACAATTCGACCTGGGTCCCGGCCAATGCAGAAGGCGAGCGCCTGCGTCAGGCCGCCATACAGCTCACCGGCGGCGAGCGCCCGATCTTTGCCGACTTCGGCTTCGTGCAGAACACGTGGCAGGAAGCCGTGCTTTCCACCGGCGGGGCCGACGGATCGATTGACGGCATCCTCGCGGGCAACATTTACGACAACACGCAGCGTCAGTACCGCTTTCGCCGCGGCGGGGAACTGCAGGCCGATGAGCAGGCGCTGAACGACAGTATTGAGCGCGTGGCCGAAGATGAAAATGTCAACGCGCTGCGCGAGGACGGTGTGCGCTGGCTGCCCCTGGTCAAGGGTGAATTCGACGTACCGGTACTGACGCTGCACACGCTCGGGGATTTTTACGTGCCCTTTCGCCACCAGCAGCTTTACCGTGAGCGCGCGCTCGACAGTGGCGCCGACGGTCTGCTGGTACAGCGCGCTATCCGCGCACCCGGGCACTGCGACTTTACCGGTACCGAAATCATTACCGCACTCAGCGACTGGCTGCGCTGGGTGAACGGCGGCCCCACGCCGGCCGGCGATGACGTGCTGGACGCGGAGGTCGTGGCTGACGCTGACTACGGCTGCGCGTTCACCGTTAACGACGGAACGCGGGATCGCTCGGCTCTGCCGGCGTGTAGCGCGCCCTGATCCGCGGCGCTGACGCGACACGATGCAGTCGCTGGTCATTAAAAAAAACCCTGTCTATACTCGGGACTTGCCCGATCGCCGGGCTCTGTCTTTCCCGCATACCACTCATTCAACAAAACGGCGGAGCATCATGACATATCTACGCAGTTTTTTTATCGCCTTACTGGTTCCTTTTGCCCTGCTGCTGACAGACGCGGCACCGGCATCTGCCTACGACAAAGCCCTGTACGACGCCATGGAATACCGGCTGATCGGACCCTATCGCGGTGGACGCTCCGCCACCGTGACCGGCGTCCCCGGCGATCGTAATACCTATTACTTCGGCGCGGTCGGCGGCGGTGTCTGGAAAACCCGGGACGGCGGCAGCAAGTGGGAGAATATCAGCGACGGCTATTTTGGCGGATCCGTGGGATCGCTTGCCGTATCCGAGTCGGATCCCAACGTCATTTATGTCGGCCTGGGCGAAAAAACCATCCGCGGTAACGTGTCGTCAAACTTCGGCCTCTGGAAGTCTACCGATGCCGGCAAGAGCTGGTCGTTTATCGGCCTGGAGGACACCCGTCATATCGGCCGTATTCGCATACACCCCAGCAATCCGGATATCGTCTACGTGGCGGCGATGGGCGACCTCTGGCAGCCCGGTGAGGCGCGCGGGGTATACAAGAGCACCGACGGCGGCGCGACCTGGGAAAAAGTCCTTTACGCAAATGAAAACGCAGGCGCAGTTGATCTGACCTTCGATCCCGGCAACCCGCGAATTCTTTACGCCAGCACCTGGAATGTGCGCCGCACCCCACACAGCCTCTCCAGCGGCGGCCCCGGCTCGGATTTGTGGAAGAGCACCGACTCGGGGCAGACGTGGGAAAATCTCACGGCACTGCCAAATATGCCCGAGGCGCCGCGCGGCATTATCGGGGTTACCGTATCGCCGGTGAATTCCGATCGGGTATGGGCCATTATCGAGGCAGAGGATGGCGGCGTATTCCGCTCAGACGATGCCGGCGCAAGCTGGGAGAAAATCAACAGCGACCGGGCGCTGCGCTCACGGGCGTGGTATTACACACGCATCATTGCCGACTCGCAGAACGAGAACACCGTGTATGTCATGAACGTGTCGTATGGCAAATCCACCGATGGCGGCAAGACGTTCAGCCTGCACCGCGCGCCACACGGTGACCATCACGACCTGTGGATAGACCCCGAGAACAACCGCCGCATGATCATTGCCGATGATGGCGGCGCCCAGGTGTCCACCGACGGCGGCGACAGCTGGACCACCTACCACAATCAGCCCACTGCGCAGTTCTACCGCATCGCGACCGACAACCACTTCCCCTACCGCATCTACGGGGCGCAGCAGGACAACTCCTCCATCCGCATTCCCCATCGCAGCGACGGCGTTGCCATTACGGAGAGCGACTGGGAGGTCACCGCCGGCGGTGAAAGTGCGTACCACGCCATCGACCCCGAGAACAACGACATCATTTATGGCGGCAACTACAAGGGCTATCTCTACCGCTACAATCATGAGAACAGCCAGCGCCGATCCATCAACGTGTGGCCGCTGAACCCCGCGGGCTCCGGCGTGGAAGTCATGAAGTACCGCTTCAACTGGAACTTCCCCACCTTCTTTTCGCACCACGATGCAGACAGGCTGTACGCCTTCTCAAACCAGGTGCATGTGTCCACCACCGAAGGGCAGAACTGGGACACCATCAGTCCGGACCTCACCCGCGCCATTCCGGAAACGCTGGTGTCATCGGGGGGTCCCATCACGCAAGACAATACCGGGGTGGAGTTCTACGCCACTATTCTGACCGCCAACGAAAGCCACCACGAGGAGGGCGTGCTATGGACCGGCTCCGACGATGGGCTTGTGCACCTCACGCGCGACGGCGGTGAGAGCTGGCAGAACGTTACGCCGCCCAGCGCACCGAAGCTGCTGATGTGGAACTCGATCGACATTCACCCGACCGAGAAGGGCGGCGCCTACTTGGCGGGAACCCTGTACAAGACGGGAGATTTTGCTCCCTACCTGTACAGAACGACCGACTATGGAAAGACCTGGACAAAAATCACCGCCGGCATTGATCCGCTGCACTTCACGCGCGTCGTGCGCGCCGATCCGGAACGGGCGGGCCTGCTTTACGCCGGCACCGAATACGGCATGTATGTGTCCTTTGACGACGGCGACAGCTGGCAGACCTTCCAGCTGAATCTGCCCGAGGTGCCAATCACGGACCTGCAGGTTCGCGACCGCAACCTGATTGTTGCTACCCAGGGGCGCAGTTTCTGGATCATCGATGATCTGTCGCCACTGCACCAGCTGAATGACTCGGTGGCAAAGGCCGGCGTACACCTGTATGAGCCCAAGCCCAGCTACCGTATCCGCCAGAGTGGCAGAGGCGAGCGCGATCCCCTGCTGGAGGGCGAAAACCATCCGCAGGGCGTCATGCTCTATTTCCGGCTCGACAGCGCGCCTACGGCGTCCGATCCGGTCCGCCTGGAGATCCTCGAGGAGGATGGCACGCTGGTGAAGGCCTTCACCAGCGATGCCGGCGATGACGAAAAAGATCTCAAGCTGGACGCAAAGGCCGGCATGAATCTTTTCGTCTGGGACATGCGCTACCCCGATGCCGTCTCCTTTGATGGATTGATTCTTTATTCCGCGAACACCCGGGGACCCACGGCGGTGCCGGGCACTTACCGCGCGCGACTGATCGCCGGGGATACAAGCGTGGAGCAGAACGTCGAGATTCTGAAGGACCCCCGGGTCAACAGCTCGCTGGCGGATCTGCAGGCGCAGTTCGACTTCCTGATGGAGGTTCGCGACAAGCTCTCGGAGGCACACCAGGCCGTTATCGATATCCGCAGTCTGCGGACAGACCTGGACTACCTGCAAAGCAAGCTTGAGGACAGGCCTGACAACAACGCAGAGACAGCGGCGATCGTAGAGGCAATTGACGCGCTCAAGGAAGAGATCGGGGTGATAGAGAACACTATTCACGAGACGCGCAATGAAGCGCGCCAGGACCCGCTGAACTTCGGCATCAAGCTGAATAACCGCCTCGCGTATCTGGCGACACACGAGTCTGCAGGCGATTTCCGCCCGACCGACCAGGCAATCGAGTACAAGGCAGAGGTATCAGCGCAAATCGATGAAGCACTGGCCGCACTCGAGACGCTCCTGGCCGACTCGCTGCCCGAGATCAACCGGATGATGAAACAGCAGAATATCGAGGTGCTTCCGGTACCCTGAACCGTCGGGTCACAAGCGGCCGGATGACAATAACAAGAGGATATTCCAGCCGTGCTGAACCCACTGACGCGACGCCGTGAGGCGTCGACTGGTGCGCATACTCGCCCTGGCCGCGCCGCGGCCAGGGCGCTGATCGCAGCCCTGCTGCTGTCCGCGCAGGCTGCCGATGCTGCCCGGGGCGATCGCCCCACCCTGCACGCGGCGCGGTTGGGCAGCGCACCAACGCTCGACGGCAACATTCTCGAGGACGCCGCGTGGCGCGGCCTGCGGCCGGCAACCGGGTTCCGCCAGATACAGCCCGATGAAGGGGCTCCGGCCTCCCAGCGGACGGAAGTCTTCGTAGGCTATACGGATGACACGCTCTATGTCGCGGTTGTCGCCTACGATACGGATCCGGCGGCCATCGTTGCGTCAGACAGTCGCCGCGATGCCTCTCTGGATGACTCGGACAGCTTCCGCATGATCATCGACGGCTTTCAGGACCGCCAGAATGGCCTGGTCTTCGGCACGAATCCCGCGGCCATTCAGTACGACGGCCAGCTAGTCAAGGAATCGACCGGCTTCACCAGCGCCAGCGGTTCGGGCTTCAACCTGAACTGGGACGCCCCCTGGGAAGTGGCGGCAACGACCGGCACCTACGGCTGGTCCGCGGAGTTCGAGATTCCCTTCCGCTCACTGCGCTACGGCGGCGGTGAAGTGCAGGACTGGGGCATCAACTTCCAGCGCAACATCCGCCGTAATAACAACGAAATCGTGTTCTGGGCACCGCTGGACCGGCAGTTTTCCATTCTGCGCGTGTACGACGCGGGTAATCTCGCCGGTATCGAGCCCCCGCCCCAGCGCAGCCTGCTGGTAACGCCCTACGCGCTGGGTCGCGCCGGCAAGGGCGAGGGCTTCGATGGCGCCGTTCAGGAGGAGGAATTCGGCGTCGATGTGAAGTACACCCTCACACCCAGCCTGACGCTGGACCTGACCTACAACACCGACTTCGCGCAGGTGGAAGTGGATGACCAGCAGGTCAACCTGAACCGTTTCAACCTGTTCTTCCCGGAAAAACGCCCCTTTTTTCTGGAAAATGCCGGCCAGTACACGGTGGGCACACCGCAGGAAGTGGAGTTCTTCTTCAGCCGCAACATCGGCATCGATGCCAACGGAATGCCCACGCCCATCGTCGGTGGCGCGCGCCTGTCCGGCAAAATCGGGCAGTCCACGAATATCGGGCTCCTGCACATGCGCACGGAGGACGTGCCGGGCGAAGCACCACAGAATGACTTCTCAGTGGTACGCATGAATCGGGAGCTGGATAACCGCTCGTCCTTCGGCGCCGTCTTCATTAACCGCGAGGGCGATGGCAGCCTGCGCCCCGCGGGGCAGGACGACTACAACCGTACCTATGGCGTGGACGGCCGCTGGGGTTTCGGCGAGTACGGCACAGTGAGCGGCTGGGCCGGTATGACGGACACACCGGGGCTCGTCGGTGACGAACACGCCTACAACATCCGTGTCGATTACGACTCGCCGGAGTGGTCGAACAACCTGGCATTCACCGAGGTCTCTGAGGACTTCAATCCGGAGGTGGGCTTTCTGAGCCGGGACGACTACCGCAAGGTGGAAGGCCGCATTCTCTATCGCTATCGGCCGCGGGACGTTGCCGGCCTGCTGGAGCTCCGGCCGCACGTTTCCTACCGCGGCTGGTGGGATCTCGAGGGCGAACAGGAATCCGGCTTCCTGCATCTGGACAACCACTTCGAATGGCGCACCAGCGCGGAAATCCATACCGGGATGAATTTCACCTACGAGCGCGTCAAGGCCCCCTTCGAACTGGTAGATGGCGTCGAGGTGCCGGTAGGTGAATACGACAACTCGGAGGTGCAGCTGGTTTTCATGTCCGACGAGGGCAAATCGCTGTATGCCGAGCTGCGCAGCTTTCACGGCGGCTTCTTTAACGGCGAGCGCGATACCCTGCGGCCCACATTGCGCTACCGCATGGGCGAGACTTTCTCCACAGAGCTGGCCTGGAACTACAACCGCATCGACCTGCCGACGGAAGACGGCGCCTTCACCATCAACGCGGGGCAATTGCGCCTGACCTACTCCTTTACCCCCAAAGTGCTGCTACAGGCGCTTTTCCAGTACGACGACAGAAGCGATCGCGTGGGCATGAACGTGCGTTTCTCAGTCCTGCAGCAGGCCAATGCCGGGCTCTTCGTGGTGTACAACGAAGTCGACGAAGCGGGCTTTCGCAAGCCGCGACGCGAGTTCGTCCTCAAGTACAGCCATATTCTGGATGTGCTGCGCTGAAGCGTCCTCTCCCGTCACAGAAAACCGCGGGCACAACGCCCGCAGGCCTCAAGAAATCCGGCACCCTGCCGATATCTATGTAGCGGCCTGAGAAAGGCATCAAAGGTGCTTCAGGCTGATCACAGGAACCAGCAAGGAATCGTATCGTGGCACGGATATTGACTGTCGATGACTCCAATTCACTGCGACGCATGGTGGCATTCACACTGAAACAGGCCGGACACGATGTGGTCCAGGCGATCGACGGGCGCGACGGGCTCGTGAAGGCGCAGGAGCAGACCATCGACCTCGCCCTGGTGGATGTGAACATGCCAGCCATGGGCGGCATCGAAATGGTGACGGCGATGCGGAAATTGCCGGCCTATGCGAACACGCCTATCCTGATGCTGACCACCGAGTCGAGCGACGATAAAAAACAGGAGGGCCGCAGGGCCGGTGCCACCGGATGGATCGTCAAGCCTTTCAGCCCCGAGCAGTTGCTGGGTATTGTGGAAAAAGTGCTCGGCAACACCAGCGCAGCATGAGGCAAGCGGCATGAATCCAGGGGAGACCTTCGGCATCGGCAGCAACGGCGATACCACGAACCAGTATCTGACCTTCATCCTCGATGGCGAGGAATACGGCATCGATATACTGCGGGTTCAGGAAATACGTGGCTGGAGCAAAACCCGTCCCATCCCCAACTCGCCATCCTGGCTTAAAGGCATTATCGATCTCCGGGGCAGCATTGTGCCCATCGTCGACCTGCGCGAGCGCTTCGGGCTTGAATCGATTGACTACGGGCCCACGACGGTGGTGATTGTGGTGCGCTTTCACAGCGACAGGAATACCGATCAGCGTGATATGGGCGTTGTGGTGGACGCCGTCTCGGAAGTGTACAGCGTTGACCCGAAATCCGTTAAGCCTGCGCCCAACGTCTGTGGCGCGATTGACGAGCAGCTGATCGACGGCATAGCCATGATCAACGAAAAGATCATTATGCTGCTTGATATGGATCGCCTGCGGGCGGGCGTTCTCGCAGCGCCCATACCGAAGCGTCCAGATAATACGCAGCGGGAGTCACAGGCATGAACATCAGCACGACGTTCGATACGCCTGACAGCAAGGATGTGCTCGACCCCGACATCCTTGAAGAAAGCTTCGCCATTCTCGAACCCTATGGGGAACGCATGGTGTCCCGCTTCTACGAGAAGCTGTTCGAGGACTACCCCTCGGTGAGACCGCTGTTCGCCAACACGACGGTATCCCGGCAGCAAGCCAAGCTGTTCGGTGCGCTCAAGCTCGTGGTCAACAGCCTGCGTGAACCCGAAAAGCTGCATCAGACACTGCAGGAGCTGGGCAGCCGGCATCAGCTTTATGGCGCGGAGCCGCTTCACTACGACGCCGTGGCCTCGACGCTGCTCGACGCCATGGCGGAAACCGCGGGTGGCGCATGGAACAACCAGTACGAGACCGCCTGGCGCGACGCGCTGCACCTTATTGGTGATGTGATGCTGAGCGCCTACCGGCCCACCGATAAGGTTCTGCCGACAATCGATAACAAGACGCCAGATCCAGCACCCACAGCAGGGGAAGACAGCCGTATGAATGACACGACAGTACTGCACGACGCGATGATGCAGTCGGCCATCGACAATGCCATGACCGCCTTCATGATAGAGGATCGCGACAGCAACATTATTTACGCCAACCACGCGGCCATTGACATGATGCGCAGGCACGAAGCCGTCATACGCGACACCTACCGCGGTTTCGATGCCGACAAGATGATCGGCAGCCGCATCGACATGTTCCATACCGACACCGACCCTCAGCGGCGCATCCCTGACGACCCCAGGAAGATGCCCTGGAAGACCGATATCAGCATTGGTCCACTGCGCCTCAGCCTCCACGTGACCGCCAACATCAGCCCCGCCGGCGAACACGTCGGAAACACGCTGGAACTGACGGATGTCACCGAAAAGCGGCAGCACGAAATGGAGATGGCCCGCCTGAGTTCCGCTCTCGAAAGCGTGCAGACCAACATCATGATGTGTGACACGGATCTGAACATCGTCTATGCCAACCCGGCAGTGGAGGCAATGTTCAGGCGGCGCGCGCCGGAAATGCGGCAGCGCTTCCCGGGTTTCGAGCCCGACAGGCTTATCGGCCAGAACATCGACCAGTTCCACAAGAACCCGGCCCACCAGCGCGTCATGCTGCGCGATGCCAGCCGCATGCCCGCCAGGGCGCAGATGGAGATCACTGGCATTGAGCTAGAGGTCAACGCCACCATGATCCAGGGCCCCGACGGCGAGGACATGGGCAACGTGGTCGAGTGGAAAGACATCACCCAGATGAAGGAAATCCGCGACGTGATCTCTGCCGCTGCACGCGGCGATTTCTCCGGCAGAATCGACGCCGATGATTACGAGAGCTTTTTCAGGGAAGTGGGCGAGCTGCTTAACAGCCTGATGAGCGTCAGCGAACAGAGCCTGACGGATGTGGCCACGGTCATCCAGGGGCTCGCCGAGGGCGACCTGACGCGGACCATCAATCGGGACTATGACGGTCTCTTCGGCACGCTGAAGGATGACGTCAACACCACCGTACTCAACCTGCGCAACATGATAGGGCAGATCCGCGAAGGCGCTCTGAGCATCAGCTCATCCGCCTCGGAAATCTCACAGGGCAATATTGATCTGTCCCAGCGCACCGAGGAACAGGCCTCGTCACTGGAAGAAACCGCGTCAAGCATGGAACAGATGACATCCGCCGTCCGATCCAGCGCCGACAACGCACGCCAGGCCAACCAGCTGTCGGCCAGTGCCCGCGAAGAGGCCGAGAAAGGTGGACACGTGGTCAGCCAGGCCGTCTCCGCTATGGCGGAAATCAACAAATCCTCGGGCAAGATCTCCGAGATCATTGGCGTCATTGATGAAATCGCCTTCCAGACCAACCTGCTGGCGTTGAACGCGGCGGTGGAAGCGGCACGGGCCGGCGAGCAGGGTCGCGGGTTTGCAGTGGTCGCCGCCGAAGTCCGCAATCTGGCGCAGCGCAGCGCGCAGGCTGCCAAGGAAATCAAGACCCTGATCAAGGACAGCGTCAGCAAGGTGGAAGATGGCACAAGGCTGGTGGATGACTCCGGCACGACGCTCGAGGAGATCGTTACCGCAGTCAAGAAAGTGAGCGATATCATCGCGGAAATCGCCGCGGCGGGCCAGGAGCAGTCGAGCGGGATAGAGCAGGTCAACAAGGCCATCACACAGCTGGATGAAGTCACGCAGCAGAACGCGGCACTGGTTGAGGAGGCTGCCGCGGCGTCGAAATCGATGGATGATCAATCCCGCTCACTGCAGGAGCTGGTGTCCATCTTTGAGGTTGGCGATGACATCAATACCGCCCCGGCGGCCCCGCGCGTGCAACAGCCCGCGGCACCTGTCGGCAACACAGCCAGGCGTCGCGCCAGCAGCCAGCCGCAGCGTCAAGTCGCGACGCCGCTGCGCCAGCGTCAGCGGTCGAACGAGGACACCGAAGACTGGGAAGAGTTCTGAGCGCGAGAGGCCAATAATCCACACGGGCTGGCTAAATGGTTACACCAGAATACTCCAGCGTTCAAGCGAGTGATAACAGCGTGGCGATAGCAGACGAGACAAGACAGTCGGGACAGCCGGAGCGGGCCGCCGGCCCGCGGCCCGCGGCCCGCGAGAGCGAGTTCCGCCTCACGGACAGCGACTTCAGTTTTATCAAGCAGTTCATTGCCACCCAGGCCGGCATAGAGCTCAGCGAAGCCAAGCGCAACCTGGTCTACAGCCGGCTGGTGCGCCGTCTGCGCGCACTCCAGCTACCCAGCTTCAGCGCCTACTGCCACTATCTCGAGAGTGGCGATGAGGAAGAGCTGGAGCACTGTGTCAACGCGCTGACCACCAATCTCACCTCCTTTTTCCGGGAAGCGCACCATTTCGACTTTCTGCAGCGCGAACTGTTGCCGGCACTCATGCGTGACAAGCCAGACAAAGAGCTGCGTGTCTGGTCGGCGGGCTGCTCTACCGGCGAGGAACCCTACTCCATCGCCATGGTACTGGCCGAAAACCTGCCGGACGACTGGAAGATCCGGGTGCTGGCCACCGATCTCGACAGTTCGGTGGTGGCCACCGGTGAGGCGGGCCAGTACACGCTGGAGCGTATTACCGGCATCAGCGAGGCGCGCCGCAGGCGCTGGTTTCTGCGCGGCAAAGGCGATAATGCGGGCCAGGTAAAGGTGCGTAAGGAGATTCGCGACATGATCACCTTCAAGCGACTCAACCTGCAGAACAACTGGCCGATGAGGCAGCGCTTCGACATCATTTTCTGCCGCAACGTGGTTATCTACTTCAGCAAGGATACCCAGCGCGCGCTGTTTGATCGCTTTGCAGAGCAGATGACGCCGGGGGGGCACCTGTTCATCGGACATTCGGAGACCCTGTACAAAGTCAGTGATCGTTTCAAGCTGCTCGGAAGCACCGTCTATCAGCGAGTGAAATAGGGCAGCGGGCATGGGATTCCTGCACCCCCACCGCGCCGATGTACCGGAGTCTCCAAAGCCTCTGCCGGGCTTTGAGCACGTCAAACGCTACTGGGATCCGTCGCGACACATGCATGTGGCAAAGCTCCTCCCCGGCGAATACTACATTTCGCTGCGCGGCGAGATGATCACCACCGTTCTCGGCTCCTGTATTTCTGCCTGCATTCGCGATCGCAAGCTTGGCATTGGCGGCATGAACCATTTCATGCTGCCAGACAGCGCCCACCTGGACGACTGGGGCGGCAGCTCCAGCTCTGCCCGCTACGGCAGTTATGCGATGGAAAAGCTGATCAACGAGATCCTCAAGGCCGGAGGGCGCCGCGAAAACCTGGAGGTCAAGGCCTTTGGTGGCGGCAGGATTGTTTCCTCAATGACAGACGTAGGCCGCAAGAACATTGCTTTCCTCCACAAATTTCTGCAAATTGAGGAGCTTAAGCTAATCGCGGAAGATCTGGGCAGCCTGTATCCTCGCAAGGTCAACTACTACCCTGACAGCGGTCGCGCGCAGGTCAAGAAACTGCGCTCCATACATAATGACACGATCGTGCAGCGCGAAAGCCAGTACATGGACGAACTGGTGGAAACCCCCGTGCAGGGCAACATCGAACTTTTCTGATAACAGGTTTCGGGTAGATGGCAGAAAAAATTCGTGTTCTGGTGGTGGATGATTCGGCACTCATCCGTCGCCTCCTCACAGATATGCTCAACAGCGCGCCCGACATCGACGTCGTAGGAACCGCCCCCGACCCCTTTATTGCCAGGGACAAGATCAAGAGTCTGGAGCCGGACGTCCTGACCCTCGATATCGAAATGCCGCGCATGGACGGTATCACCTTCCTTCGCAACCTCATGCGTCTGCGGCCAATGCCCGTTGTCATGGTATCAACCCTGACCGAGCAGGGCGCCGAAGTCACCCTTGAGGCACTGGAACTGGGTGCTGTGGATTTCGTGACCAAGCCGAAGATGGATGTGAGCCGGGCGCTCACTGATTACGTCGATGAGCTGACCGCAAAAGTGAGGGCGGCATCGGTGGCCAGGGTCAGGCGCCTGGCCTCGCTCAACGCACCAGCGCCGACACACTCCTCAGATGCCGTGATACCCCGGCGACCACCCCAGCACCTTCGCACCACGGACCAGATTATTGCCATCGGCGCCTCGACCGGTGGCACTGAGGCCATCAAGACAGTGTTGATGGCGATGCCGCGCGACGCACCGGGTATCGTGATTGCCCAGCATATCCCCCCCGGCTTCAGCACCGCGTTCGCTGAACGCATGAACCGGGTGACCCCGCTCAATGTGAAAGAAGCCGAGGATGGCGACGTCGTCATACCCGGTCATGCCTATGTTGCACCGGGAGACTGGCACCTGATGCTGGTTCGCGACGGCGCCCGCTATGTCTGCAGATTGAGCCAGGGTGAGCCGGTCAATCGTCACCGGCCCAGCGTGGATGTTCTGTTCCGCTCGGTACTGCAGTCCGCCGGGATCAACGCCGTCGCCGCGCTACTCACGGGCATGGGCGCGGACGGTGCGGCGGGCCTTCTGGAAATGCGCGAGGCCGGACTGCACACCGTCGCACAGGACGAGCAGAGCAGTGTGGTATGGGGCATGCCGGGAGAAGCCGTCAAACGTGGCGCGGCCAGCGAAGTGGCCGCGCTAGATCAGGTCGCGCGGCATTTGCTCGAGGCGGTGTGGAAACAGCCCCGAGCGATGTCACGATGATGGTCAGCCATGAGTGATACCCGCCACCCGGGGCATCCGCCACCCGACGACACCGGACAACCGTCCGACACCGCCGCGGCGGACGCGGCAACTGACGTCCGCGCGTGCAATGAGCTGGGCAACATTCTGGGCAGTGAACTGGCGCAGGTTGAGGAAGAGATCAAGCGAGTGAGAGGCATTATTGCCGACGCGATTGTGGAACTCTCTTCCAGCTTTGACCAGATCTACCACCTCTGCGCGGATAGCCACGCAGATACTGGCGGCAGTGACACGCTGAATGAGGCCGCATCCGGGGCTATACGGGCACTGCAGTTCGAGGACATCACAGCCCAGACGCTGGCGGAAGCGCTGCGCAGTGTTGCCTATCTCCGCGGTGTGGCGGAAGACCTGCGAACGGCAGAGGATGCCGCAGAACTGGTGGAGCGGATTCAACGACAGCATCGCCTGTGGGCGGAGATCCGGCGCAAGGCGGTGCTGCAGGAAAACCTGGATGCGGGATCCATCGACCTGTTCTGAGTCTGGCGGACAGACTCAGGCGTAGTCGTCGATGTGGGGTTGGTCTCCCGGCGGAGGGGGCGGACTGTCGCTCCCTTCGGCATCGGGCGACCCGTGACCGAGGTCATCGTAGGTCAACTCGCCCTCCTTGCGGGGCTCATCCTGGCGACCATCGTCCTCTTTCAGGTCATCGTTCTGGTCATCATTCGGATCGTGTCGAACGCCACCCCGGCCGGGCACACGGTGCCGCAGCGGTGGCCGCGGTGGCAGGGCCGGGCTCAACGGATCAAGCGGCTGCGCCATGCTGCCCGACGACTACATTGATTCCCGCCATGGTGCGGGCATCCACCAAAATCAGCATACCACTCTCCGTTTCGATTACGCCTTCTATGTCGAACGCGGTATCGCCCTGCAGCTTCTCGACCCGATTCTCGTCGAGTACCTGCACTTCCAGCACCTCGTCTACCACCAGACCGACATGCTCATCGTTGACGTCGAGGATGACGATCCAGTCGATGTGATCTCCCGGCTCTCTCACCGGCAGGCGCATGCGCTTTCTGGCGTCCACCACCGTCACGATATTACCACGCACGTTGATAACGCCAAGCACGAAATGCGCCGCACCGGACACCGGCGTGATATCGCCCGCGCACAGGATTTCCTGCACCTGCAGTACGCTGATGCCGTAATCCTGGCCATCCACGATAAAGCGCAGCCACTCGTTGCGGTTGGCGCTGACACGCTCGTTGAGGTCGTCAAGCGCATCATCGCGAAGATCGGTTACGCTGCGGTAATCTTCCTGTTCCATATTCATTCCTGCTGACTCCCTGGTTCAGTTGGCTACGACGTCTGCATCCGTGAGCGGTTCCGGAATGGCATCGGGAATAACATCCGGCGTAACGTCCGGCACATTGTCATTGGCGAGGATCACGATAGTCACCCGTCGATTGCGATTACGCCCCTCGGCCGTATCGTTGTCGGCCACCGGCTGGTACTCGCCGAGCCCCACCGCAACCATGCGTTCGGGCGCAACGCCTTTGCGCTGAAACAGGCGGATAACGCTGCTGGCCCGCGCCGACGACAGTTCCCAGTTGGACGGGAAGCGTGCCGTACTGATGGGAACATTGTCGGTATGCCCTTCCACCCGCAGCGGGTTCTGCATAGGCTGTAGAATGTCGCCGATGCGATCCAGCACGGGAAGCGCCGCATCGGTGACCTGCGCGACGCCCACCTGGAACAGCAGGTCGGTCTTGATCTCGACTTCCAGCCACAGCGGCGTCTCGCGGATGCGGACATCCTCCAGTTCGATAAGCTCGGACAGGGCGGCGCGAATGTCATCGGCCATGCGCCCCAGGCTTGCGCGAGTGATGTCGTCGCCGGTCGCGCGAATGCCCGCAATGCCCCCGGGCGGGTTATCCATCGGCAGAGACAGGGTGCTGCGGTCGACGGACCCCTGGGGCACGGCATCCTGGCGACCCTGCTCGGCGCCGCCGGTGGGCGGACTCTCGCCAATCTGGATTGGCCGCGTGGTTTTTGGCGTGCCGCGAAAGGCGGCTACCAGCGATTCCGACAGGACCCGGTATTTGCCCTCATTGACCGACGATATGGAATACATGACCACAAAAAAAGCCAGCAACAGCGTGACCAGATCGCCGTAGGGGATGGCCCAGGCTTCGTGATTGATGTGGTCCTCGTGGCGTTTCTTGCGTGCCATTTTGCGTTTGCCCTATACCAGATAGCCTTTGAGTTTGGTTTCGATATTGCGCGGGTTCTCCCCCTTGGCAATAGACACCACACCCTCGACGACCATTTCACGCGCCTTGGTCTGACCGTTGATGATTGACTTCAGCTTGCCCGCCATCGGCAGGAAAAACAGGTTGGCCGAACCGATGCCGTAAATGGTGGCAACGAACGCCGCCGCAATACCCGTTCCCAGCTTGGATGGATCCGCCAGGTTCTGCATGACCGCCATCAGGCCGAGAACCGCCCCGACAATACCCATGGTGGGGGCATAGATACCCATGGCCTCGAACACCTTCGCGGCGGCGGTATCCATCTCTTCACGGGTGCCGATTTCGACATCCATAATGCTCTGGATGACCTCCGGCTCGCTGCCATCGACCAGGAGCTGCAGTAATTTCCTGACGAACGGATCGTCTTCGGCCTCCACAACAGACTCGAGACCCAGAAGACCTTCCTTGCGTGCCAGCTGGCTCCAGCTAACGATCTTTTCGATCATGTCGTCGGCGTCAACGCCCGGCGGCCGGAATATCCAGCCAACGATATTCATGGATCGCTTCATGACCGGGATGGATGTTTGCAGCATGGTGGCTGCCAGCGTGCCGAGAATCACAATCACGAACGCCGCACCGGAAACCAGCGCCGCAATGCCCGCCCCCTTCAGGGTGGACCCGAGCAGAACGGCGACCAAGGCAAGAACAATGCCTATAAGGCTGAGAATGTCCACGTGGTCTCCGTCAGGCCGCTGCTTTGCCGACGCGTTTCATAAGACCGTTGACGTCAAAAATGAGCGCGATGTTGCCATCACCGGTGATGGTGGCGCCGGCAAAGCCCGGCACGTCCTGCAGCATGGCGCCCAGCGGCTTGATCACCACCTCTTCCTGGCCCAGAACGTCGTCGGTCACGAAACCCACCATGCCGCTGCCCACCTGGAGCACCACCACGTACGAGAGGTTGTTGCCGCCATCGTCGCCTTCCACCGCGAGGCAGCTGCGCAGGAACACGATCGGCAGCGGCTTGCCGCGCACCATGATCACGGGGCGTCCCGCCACCTGATGCACGCTGGCGGCGTCGAGGGAAAAGACCTCGAGCACCTGTGACAGCGGGAAGGCGTAGGTGCGCTGCTGCACGCGCACCATAAGTGTGGGCATGATGGCCAGGGTAAGCGGCACGCGAACCTTGACCGAGGTCCCCTTGCTCAACTCGGACTGGATTTCGACGTTGCCGTTGAGTTCGGCAATGCGCGTCTTGACCACGTCCATGCCGACACCGCGCCCGGAGAGATCGGACACGATCTCCTTGGTGGAGAAACCTGGCAGAAACACCAGGTCGTAGCACTCGGCGTCGCTCAGCTTGGCCGCCGCATCGGCGCTGAACAGACCCTTGCGGACGGCTTTTTCGCGCAGCACCTCCGGATCGATGCCGGCGCCGTCATCACGGATAAGAATGACGATATTATTGCCTTCCTGCTCCGCAGAGAGCTCCACCTTGCCGGTGCGCGGCTTGCCGTTTGCCTCGCGGACATCGGGATCTTCAATGCCGTGATCCATGGCGTTGCGCACCAGGTGCACCAGCGGATCGGACAGGGCCTGCACCAGGTTCTTGTCGAGGTCCGTGTCCTCTCCGCGCATGGTCAGGTCAATTTCCTTGCGCAGGTTGCGCGCCACATCCCGGGCCAGCCTCGGAAAGCGTGAGAACACCTTACCGATGGGCTGCATGCGTGTTTGCATGACGCCGTTCTGCAGGTCCGCCGTGACCAGATCGAGATTGGCAACGGTTTTCTTCAGCTCCTCGTTCTCGAGGTCCGCCCCCAGATTAGTCAGGCGGTTGCGCACCAGGACCAGCTCACCCACGAGGTTCATCACGGTATCGAGCCGGGACACGCTGACGCGGATAGTGGCCTCCGCTGCAGACCCCTGGCCGGCCTCACGGCCACTGGGGTCCGCCTTGCTGTCCGCTGAAGCGGCGGCGGTGGACGGTATGTCGGCAGCCGCTGGCGCCGGCGCAGACATGGCGGGCGCCTCTGGCGGAGCTTCCTTCGGCGCCGCGTCCCTCGCGGCATCCTGCTGCATCTGATCGAGCAGCGCCTCGAACTCGTCCTCCGTGATTTCGTCACCGCCATCGGCAGATGATGTGCTGCGGGATGCCGGTGGAGCGCTATCCTCGGCACCCGGCGCATCCACGAACAGACCGGCGCGTACGCCGTCAATAAGGTCGTCGAACTCGTCGTCAGCGGCGGGCGCCGAGGACGCAGGCGCAACGGCGGCAGCCCCCGGGTCACTGCCGGCACGCACGTAGGCCTGCAGCGTCTCAAGCAAGGCCGGTGGCGCCGGGTCCGGCACCTGGCCGTTTGCAACCTTGCCGAGAATCTCGCCGACAAGATCCGAGACCTGCAGCACGGTATCCATGATCTCATTGTTCAGCGCCAGCTTGCCGTTGCGCAGTGCGTCGAACACCTCCTCGGCGCCATGGCATATCAGCACCAGCGGCTCCACGCTGAGGAAGCCCGCGCCGCCCTTGATCGTGTGAAAGCCGCGGAAAATGCTGTTCAACAGCTGAGCATCATCGGGACGGCGCTCCAGCTCCACCAGCTCGGCGCCCAGCTTCTCGACAATCTCGTTGGCCTCGACCAGAAAATCTTCGCGAATGCTATCGTCCAGTTCAAAACTCATGGCGGTCTCCGTCAGAATCCCAGACTGGAAAGAAGTTCGTCAGCCTCATCCTGGCTCGTGATGCGCTGCTCACCCTCCGGCAGGCTCGCCGACGCCGCACGCCGCCGCCCGCTGAGCATGCCGCTCTTACCGGCGACGCGGATCATGTTGATCAGGGTTTCTTCTACTTCGGCGACCAGGTGGATGACCTTGCGGATTTCCTGGCCGGCCAGATCCTGGTAGTTCTGTGAAATGATCACCTCCGAGAGGCCGGCGCGGATGGTGCCGGTCTGCTCGCTCACCTCGGCGACAAAGGTGGTCAAATCAGGTATGTGTGCTGGCAGGTCAGACCCGGCACTATCCAGCACCGGAGCAAGGGCGCCGGCGCGCTCAATCAGCGAATCTACCCGGGGCAGCATGGCTTCCACGAGATCCATTGTCTTGTGCGCTGACTGCTCGGTGATGGCGATAACCTGGTCCAGCCGCTGCCGTGCGTCCGGGAATTCGTCCGCAGCAAAGTCGGCCACGCGGGCGTCGAGCTGGAAGTTGGACAGGGCCTCGTGCAGCTGTCGGGTGAGTCTTCCGACATCCTGGAACAGCGCCTGCTCGCGCATCGCGGTCAGATCATCGAGCAATGCCGAGAAATGCGCCTCGTCATTGCCGCGCGCCGCCTCGAGCAGGGCCTCGAGGGCCGGAATGTAGTCGGCCGGTGACTGATGTTCGGCGTCGCGGGAACCGGGCTTGGGGGTGTCGGTCATGAACCTTGCTCTATGCGTTCAAAAATACGGTCAATTTTTTCCTTCAGCGACTGCGCGGTAAACGGCTTGACCACGTAGCCATTGACGCCCGACTGCGCAGCTTCGATGATCTGCTCGCGTTTGGCTTCGGCGGTGACCATCAGCACCGGCAGATGCTTCAACCTGTCATCGGCACGAATGGTTTTGAGCAGATCGATACCCGCCATACCGGGCATGTTCCAGTCGGTCACCACGAAATCGATGTGTGTCACCTTCAGAACGTCAAGCGCCGACGAGCCATCGTCAGCCTCGCGTATGTTGCTGAATCCCAGCTCGCGGAGCTGGTTCTTGACGATTCGCCGCATGGTGGAAAAATCATCCACCACCAGAATCTGCATATCTTTATTCAATCTCTGTCCTCCATGGTGCGCTGCCGGCCTGGCCCGCAAGGCACGGGCCGGTTAAAAGGTTGATCTTGCCCTTATTCGGGCCAGGGCCTGTCCGTGCAGCTGGCAGACCCGTGACTCGCTCACCCCCAGCACCTCGCCAATCTCGCGCAGATTCAGTTCGTCCGAATAGTAAAGACTGATGATCAGGCGCTCCCGCTCCGGGAGCGTTTCCACTGAGCCGGCCAGCGCGGTGATCACGTCCTCGCGCTCCATCGCCTGCTCCGGCGAGGCGATACTCTCGCTGGCGCTGTGCAGTTCACTGTCGGCCCCCGCCAGCTCTTCCATACTGAACATGCGGCAGTGCGAGGCCTCGCGGGCGATCTCGTGGTACTCCGACAGGGAGACCTTCATTTCGGCCGCGATGTCGGCATCGCTGGCCATGCCACCGCTGCGCCCCTCGACAATGCGCATCGCCTCTATCATGCCGCGCACTCTGCGATGTACCGAGCGCGGCACCCAATCCATGCGACGCAATTCGTCGAGCATGGCGCCACGGATACGAATACCAGCGTAGGTCTCAAAGTTGGCGCCCCGATCTCCCGCATATTTATTCGCTGCCTCCATCAGGCCCAGCATGCCCGCCTGCACCAGGTCGTTGATGTCCACGCTGGGTGGCAGGCGCCCGCCCAGGTGGTAGGCGATGCGCCTGACCAGCTGGGCGTATTTCTCGATCAGCGCATCCGCCGACAGATCGCGAACCGCTGCATACTCCGCCGCCCGGGACGGGCCTCTGGAGTATTCACTCATTGCGCCACCCCGAGTGCGCGCTCAAGAAAAAACGCGACATGGCCCTCGCCACCCGGCGAACCTACCCATGTATCGGCCACGCCGGCGAGTTTCTTGAATGCTTCTGTCGCCCGACAGGCGGGATAGGCGGTCACTACCGGCTCCTGTCGCTGCAGGGCCCGGCGCAGGAAATCGTCATGGGGGACAAAACCCGCGTAGCGCGCGGTGACATCGAGGTAGCGGTCGCTCACCCGCGCAATCTTCTGGTAGAGGTCTCGTCCCTCCAGCTGACTGCGCACCATGTTCGATAAGACCTGGACCTCGCGGATGCCGTGGTCGCGCGCCAGCACCTTCACCAGGGCATAGCCGTCGGTGATCGATGCCGGTTCGTTGCACAGCACCACCAGCACCTGGTGCGCCGCAGCGGCAAACAGGGACACCGAACTGCTGATGCCGGCCGCGGTATCGACGATCAATACGTCGATATCCTCGGCCATATCGGAAAACGCGTGAATGATGCCGGTGGACTCGGTACGGGACAGCTCGGCCATTCTCTGGATGCCGGAAGATGCCGGCACAACCTTCACGCCCTGAGGCCCATCGAGCACGATATCCCTGAGCTCGCAATCCCCCTGCAGCACGTGCGACAGGTTGCGCCTGGGGCTCAGGCCGAGAAGCACGTCGACATTGGCGAGACCCAGGTCTGCGTCCAGGATCCAGGTCCTGCGACCGCGTAACGCCAGTGCGACGGCGAGGTTTACCGATACGTTGGTTTTGCCAACACCGCCCTTGCCGCTAGCGACCGCAATGACCATGCCAGGTCGACGCGCTCCCCGCGCCTGCATGAGTGTGCCCTGCGCCTCCGGGCTGTTATCCAAGGGCATAGTGCAGCTCTCCAATATGCTGGGCCACCGACGCCTTGTCCATGCGCCGCGGCGATCCGCGCATCAACGACACCGCACGCTTAACCAGTTTGCGGCTACTCAGCGTGCGCAGTGGTCGTGACAGATCGGCACTGTCCGACACCAGCGACAGCGGCAGGCCACTCTGGGCAACGACACTCAGCAGCCCACCGAGACTCGCGGTTTCATCCAGCTTGGTCGCGATGATACTGTTCAACGGCTCCCTACTGTACAGCATCACCGCCTCTTCAAGGGCCTGAATCTGCGCATTCGCGGCCACAACCAGGCACCGCGTCACAGCCCGGCCACTC
>Ga0209936_1000154_pt1 | contig 43987 bp, 45 predicted proteins | sample SalPonR1_A_D1_MG_FD_185694 | JGI IMG/M metagenome (GOLD analysis project Ga0209936, IMG submission 185694) | Salt pond soil microbial communities from South San Francisco under conditions of wetland restoration - Salt Pond MetaG R1_A_D1_MG... ...
TGTTATCCCAATTGTCGAATGCCCAAGCCTTGATGAAGCCACTTTTGCAGGTATGTTGTGTTTCAGCATGATTGTTGCATTTGTATGCCTTAAATCGTGAAATCTTATATGCTTGAGTCCTTTGCTCTTTAGCCTTGTAGTGAACCTGTGGCTGAGTGCTGACGGAGTGATAGGTAAATAGTCTACATGATAGTTCGCCAGGTTATTTTCCTTTTATGCTCGTATCTTTTTAAATAGTCCGAATACGCTCATATTAGTATTTTTACAGAATTCTTCTATACGAAAATTATCCTCTACAACTCCTCATTTAATGAGATTTTTATTGAAAATCCCTGGCTGCTTGAAATATCCTAATGGAAAAGGTTCATCTGAATAATTCTCGTTCCATTTCATTGCGATTTCCTTCAAGTCTTCAGCTTTTACAAGCGTTATTACTGTATCCTCAAGCAATTGATACCTCATTGCCTCTTCGACTGACTGTTCGGTAAAATCCGGTGCAATTACTAAAAAAGCAACAACAGGCTTCTTGCTTGTTTTTATATATCTGTCAAATTGTTTTATGTGGTCTTTCAAATCTACCAAAGTTTCTTTTGATTTATTGTCCCAGAATATCAATCTTTCGCCAAATGAGAGCATTCCGTCTGGATGCTCAGATCCTATCATTTGTATTGGCTTTTGTTTTAAATAATTTTCAAATATGTAATCAGTTGCATCCTCAAATTTTCTTTCACAATCCAAATCTTTATTTATCAAACCATGTTTCCTTAACAGTTCAAGATTTCTAGAAGCAAACTCTTCGTAATAATTAAACCAGCAAGCTCGTTCGTCTTCTTCAATTTCCTCTTTCTCATATATGCCATCATAATATTCAATTATTCTTTCTATCAAGCACTGCTTTTGCCCAGATGTTTTCAAATCCAGATCTCTGCACCAATCACTCAAATCCGACACATCCAATCCGTCTCTAGCTGAATAACCGCCTAGAAGTATGCTTGGTTTTATATGCCTAACCACCAACTCTTGCAATTCAGATAGGGTACTTCCATTATCGAACTCAATTTCCCCTTTCTCCAATATGCTTCTTAGATACGACTTCTTCTTGACATATTTAATCTTCAAGATTTCCTGATATCCATTCGTCTTGATTTCCAAATCATATATTTCTCTATATACCTTTGCCAATTCTTCAGGAATAATATCGTAATCCGTTCTGTTTTCATCTCTTATCGCAAATATCAATCCCATTTGCTGCATTTCCCTTCGAACTCTATTGATTTCATCGTTCGTATGTATTTGATTGTTTGGTTTTGGAAATTTCCCAAGCTTCGATTCTAAAAGCATATATTCTCTATCAGTAATATTAAGCCTATCCTTTAGTTTCAATATCAAATTTTTTTCATCAGGCGATACCTTGTTTTCATGAAGCCAAGCAGTCTCCAAAATAAAATAGAACAAGTCATACTTTTCTTTCTTTGAATTATTTTTCCTTATTAAATCCTCATTGGCTTCATTGACAATTTTCTGCTCAAATTTTATTATTTCTTCATTCAGTTCCTTTTGACTCAATGCAAAATCACGTTTATTAAGCAGTATCTCTTTTATGATTATTGGAACAAGAATTCTAACATGTCTGTTTTCATGGTAGAAACACTGTTTTAGAGCTTTTTCAACATTGTTTTTGTGATAATATTGTGGAGATGTCTTAATCAATGCGCCTTCCAGCTCGCTTTTATCAAGATTACGGTAATCAATCACATACATAACACATGATCTTTTCAAATCTGTCAAAGTAGAAATATTCTTCACTACATGCTCAAAATTCAAAACGACACCTCCTATTTAGTTGACCAAATTTTGTAATTGTTGTTATATATAAGATTGTATCATATTTTTAAAAATTATTCATTTTGATTAATTCAATGCTGAATTTTTGCTAATCCATAGCTGTTTCTAATAGGCTTTATTAAATATCTCAATAAACATTCGTGCGGGTTCGACTCCCGCCTTAGGCACTACCAAAAAAAAGACTCAAGCCTGAAAATCAGCCTGAGTCTTTGATATTATGATTTTTCGCCATGCATTAAAATCAGTCATTCACATTTCTATCCCTCATGGACTCGCTTTCATCCGACATGTCTCTCCAAAACCAGTTGTAGTCTTCTTTTAAAAGCCTCAAAACATTTGATAGCCGCTCATTTTCCATTTTCATTGTCTCTTCCACATAGAAATCTATGAACCTGTCATTTTCTTCAAGCCCCAACTCCACCTTCATGTCCTTGAAGCTTATTCCATCAAGATTCATTCTGTCGAGCATCAAAAGCGTGTAGAATGTTTTAATGTCGCCCTCCGGCATTTTATGCATCCATTCCCATGCATCGATGTAGTCGCCTTCCGCTATCATTTGGTTGAATGTTTCATAGTCTTTTATTTCTTCAATTTCAAGCAGTTCCTTGGAATACTCGTCAGGAAGAAGTTCTGTTCTCATTCCTAAAATGAAATATGCAAAATATCTGTCCCCGTCAATTTCAGGGTCCCCAACTTCAAAATAACGGTCTGTTCCATCAATGTAACGCCCTCTCATTATCATGTTATTTGCAATGTTCATTTCAAGATATGCGTTTCCAGAATCGCCAGGGTCTGCCGCATCTCTTAATTTGAGTAGAACTTCCCCTTCTTTTTCATATTGAAAGCTCTTTTTATACTGCCTGGCAAGCTGATTCAGTCTGTCGTTTGTACTGCCGTCTTTTTCTATGAGCCGCTCCAAATATTCCGCCGCCTTGAAATGGTCGGCTCCGCCCAATTCCCATGCTGCTGAATTCTCTTCATTTATGATGTATCCACGGGTGTATAGGGCGGCAAGGACTTTCAGGCTATGAGCTGAACCATCCGTGTCATACCACTTCATTGCCTGCTCGACTTTGCCTTCTGAAAGCAAAGCATCCCCTTTGCTCATCTCGTCTCGGCCTTCCACATGCAGAGAAAATGCCAATGCATCGCTGAACAATCCGTTCCAGCTGAAGTTTGACCTGTCTTCATCAATAGGCCTGACTTCAAAGTAATACTCATCCGTCAGATAAAGAGGTTCAAGAAATCTTTTGATGTCAAGCTCTTCTTCAGACGAGCCATAAGAGAATGAAAAGCTCGATCGCTTTGCTATTTCATCAAGCGGTATTGTTCCAATCATATCGCTCGACTTTATTTCCCAATCTATCTCTGATCCGTTGATATCATAAGCCGGATTGGTCGACCTTATCTTCATGAAGTAACTGCGGTTTTCATTCCCTGCCTCATCCGATATTTCATAAAGCAATTGTCCATCCTCTATTGAAAGGCTTGTGAACCTGACGCCGTCTTTCAAATCGAAGTCGACCGTTTCTGTTTCCTCCTCCACTTTATTGTTTTTTTTCAATTGCTGATCATGTATGAGGTGCCATGGAATAGCCATTCCTATATGCCTCGTTTCGGGATTAAGCTCCTTTATTTGGTATCGTCCTTCTGCGTCCGTTACAAACACTTCCCTGTCAAAACCCTCTCTCGAACTCATGCCGCTGCTTATGTCCTCATACAAAAAGACGCCCTCAAGAGCTTTCCCGCCCCTGGTCACGTATCCATAAAGTATTCTGGTGGAATTGCTTTTATTTTCTTCGTTTCTTTTTTCCCTGTATTCTGAATTCCATAAATCTGTCAATGATATCATTTCGCTGTAGTAGCCGATGTATCTGTTGCCGTCTATTGTTTTTTGCCCTATTTCGACATCCTCGTACTCGAGACCGCCACCATAAAACGATGAAATGAATTCTTTGATTTTTTGCGCAAGTTTCCAGTAATCATCTCCTTTGATTTTTTCCAGAGAATTTTTCACTTTGTCCAGATCATGGTATGTAAGCCCTATTCCCGCCTGTATGATTTGATATTCGTCATGCGCGTCCCCTTCAAGTTCCGCAGGTTCGATCGATTCAATTATCGATATCGCTTTCTCCGATTCCCCTCCGAACCATTGCACAAGAGCGACATTCAAAACATAATCTATATTTTCACTTAAAAGGTCCTCCTCTTCCGAAAATTCAAGAAATTGTTCGTACACCTTTCTGCTGTCGATGCCCCTTATGTGTGTTCCTTGGAAAGTCGCCCCGTCTTCTATCCACACCAGATCGTATATATTATAATTATGGTTGGTCAATATCTGCTCAAGCCTCCTGTTTTCATTTTCGGGGCTGTCTGCCGATATGTTCATCAAATTCACTTCATGTCCATCCGGAGCCACTTTATTGTATGCGCTTATTCCCAGCCAAAATATGCTGTCGGCATAGATGACGGTCAAAATCAGAGCGACCGTCAGTATTACAAGTGTTTTTATCTTTATTCTAATATGTTTCATATTGCCCCCCTTCATCGACAACGGTAATCGAATATGAATACGCCATATCTCCCTTGATGTCGATTCCAGATGTACCCAGCATAAGCGCTATCATGCAAACCGATGCCGCCGCCGCAAGAGGAATTTCCAATTCCCTGTTCATAAATCTGCTTATTCTATTCCAAACCGAAAGCTTTTCGCTCTCCATCCTCATTATTTCTTCAATTACTCTTTCCCGGCCTTCAAACTTTATTTCATCCATCGAATCACTCCATTTTTTCAAACCGTGTCCCTCCCTTCCAGAAGATGCCTGCGAAGCTGTTCCCTCGCACGCTTCAGTCGCATCTTCACTGCACTGTTTCCAATATCCATAACTTCCGAGATTTCATCTATGCTCATCCCGTCAAAATAATGCAAAACTACAATCTGCCTGTATATCGGCTTTAATTTAGATACTGCATTGTTTATGTCCATTGCGTCGACGGTTTCATTTTCAAAAGACACACTTCCGGCTCTCTCTATTTCAAATGCACATTCTTTTGGTTTGCTCTTTCTATAATGCATCTTAATGTTGTTCATGAGAATCCTATATAGATATGTACGAACCTTCGCTTCCCTTCTGAAACTATTTGAATTCCTGTATAAATTCAGGAATGTCTCCTGAACCAAGTCCTCTGCAAGAGATGTGTCGCTGGTGATTATGGCTGCAGTCCTCTTTAGATAATCGCCATGCTCATCCATTATTTCATTTATCCATCTTAATTTATCCTGCATGTTTTTTCCTCCTACTGTTTAGATGCAAAACAAACAGTTCGGGTCACATTTTTTGTGTGCATTATGATTTTTGTCCTTTTCAACATAATCATACTCCATCAATACAATAATCGTAAATACAAAAGACCCAAGCCATTTGGCCCGAGTCTCATTTGTCAAATTGCAATACTGATTGTCAATCGAATACTCTGTATTTTTCCGACTTTTTAAGCACAAGTTTCGAATAGCTGGTCTGATAAGTTTTATGTTTGTTGTAATACTTTTTCAAATTGTAGGGTCCTCTATTGTACTCGGACAATATTTTATGGTAGTCGTCTCCGTAAACTCTCTTCAAATGATTCAGATATATTGTCCCAAGTGCGAAATTGTACTCTGGTTCAAAAATCTTTGAAGAATCATAGTGCACGCCAAGACGGTATCCATACCTGTAGGCAAGCCATTTTTCGGTATCCGGTATTATCTGCATGTAGCCGCGGTCCTTTGATGTGCCGACTGCAAATTTGTTAAAATTGCTTTCTGTTTCTATGAGCCCCAATATAATTGAGGGTTCCATTTTCAGCTGTTCACAATATCCAAGCAATATCGCCGATTCCTGAAGAGTCAAAGGTGTTCTGTCCGCCAAATCAGCAATTCTTTCCAAATCGCTGCCAAGATTAACTGTTACGTATTTTTGGACTCCTTCCAATTGTTTAACTATTTCATTCTTATCGAATATTTCTCCATAAAGATTTTCGTATTCAAAATTTGTCTTGTCCAAAACCATTATGTCTTTTGAGAAAAGATTATATGTATATATTGACTCAGCTAAAGAATTGTCAAGGGCCAACATGAATTTCGTTTCAAGATATTGTTCTTTTATGTTCTTTGCCGCACCCATGAAAACAAATATGACTATGCAAAGCCCTGTTGTTATAATTAAATATCTCCATTTTGATTTGTGCGTGTGTTTAGAGAGGAATTTCATTTCCGACCACCTTTGTCATTGTTGGCATACACTTATTATATATCTTAAACCCTTTTCTTAATATTAAATGTTTTTTTCACGCAAAATAAAAAGCCGCCTTTTCCAAGGCGGCTTTGCATTTATCTATGAATTCAATGATTCGTATTTCTTTTCCAAAAATAGAATTTTATTTGAGTAGCCTGTAGAGTATGTACCGTGTTTTTGATAGTACTCCTTCAAATTGTACGGCCCCCTATTATATTCAGATAAAATTCTGTTGAAGTTGTCTCCGTATGCGTTGCTGAGAATATTTATATAAAGAGCTGAAAGCCCTATGTTGTATTCCTCTTCAAATATTCTTTCCGGATTATATTTCAGTCCTATCATCTCGCCATATTCCTCAGCAAGCCATTTTTCGGTGCCTGGAATTATCTGCATGTAGCCTCTGTCATTATGCGTCCCAACCTCGTATTTTTTGAAATCGCTTTCAAGCTCCATCATTGCAAGCAAAAGCGATGTCCTAATTCCAAATTTTTTGGAATACTTGACGATTGTCATAGCAGCTTCCTCCGGCAATGAAGTCACTTCCATTATATTAGAAACTCTCTCCATCTTTAAGGCGTCTTGATTCAAAGTAAATTTATTGACAGTTTCAACCTTTTGAATCAATTCATTATCATAGACATACTTGAATTCTCCACTAAGTTCAGCAACTGGAAGATCCGTTCCGTCATCATAGTACTCGTTTTCAGTTTCTGCATATGCAGCCAATGCAAACCCGATTACAAGAATGGGCACCAGCAGCAAGTAAAACTTTTTTAGTTCTTTTTTGTTTAAAACTTTCATGATTGCTCCCCTTAATTAAAATTAAGGCATATGCAAATGCATACGCCTCTAAATGACAACTATTGAATTATAACAGAATAACCTAAAAAATCAAGCCATTTCTCTAAAAAATATTTCATATGCCCTATACGCCATATACAAATCAACCTTGCTTATCAATTCAAAGGGGGAATGCATGCTTAAAACCGGCAATCCTATGTCCGCAACTTCAGCCCCTTTGTTGGCCAATATATAGGCTATTGTCCCGCCGCCTCCTTGGTCGACCTTTCCCACTTCGGCTGTCTGCCAAACTATATTCTCTTTTTCCAGAAGCATCCTCACTTTCGAGATATATTCAGCATTTGCATCGTTTGATCCCGACTTTCCTTTTGATCCCCCGTATTTAGAAATGGAAACCCCTCTTCCAAGATAAGCCGAATTCAATTTATCGGAAACTTCCGGATAATCCGGATCAAAACCATTGACTACATCTGCAGAAAAAACATTGGCATTGGACAACAATCGCCTGAGCATAAGTTCATTATAGCTCCCCTTTATACGAAAAAGTATTTCAGCCATGAAATTTTCAAAAAAGCTTGATAGCATCCCTGTGTTTCCAACGCTTCCTATTTCTTCTTTGTCGCTGAAAACAGCCACTGCGCTTCTCTTATACGATTCTTTTGAAAAGAGGGCTTTCATCGCAGCAAATGAGCATGAACGATCGTCCTGGCCGTATCCCATTACCATGGAACGGTCAAAACCCGAATCACGCGCTTTTCCTGCAGGAACCACTTCAAGCTCCGCGACCTTAAAATCATCCTCTTTAATTTTGTACTTTTCCTCCAGTATTTTCAGCAAATTCAACTTGAATGGATTTTTTTCTTCATCGCTTGGCCTATTTCCAATAATCACGTTCAGACTTTCCCCTGTAACAGCTTCACTCATTTTTTTAGCATTTTGGTCCTTTGCCAAGTGAGGCAGCAAATCGCTTATTAAAAATACCGGGTCTTCGGAGGCTTCCCCAATGCTTATGGAAACCTTCCCACCGTCTGATTTATAGACTATTCCGTGCAGAGCCAAAGGCAAAGAAGTCCATTGATATTTTTTGATTCCTCCATAATAATGTGTTTTAAACAAAACCATGTCGCTGTCTTCGTAAATTGGATTTTGCTTCAGGTCAAGCCTTGGCGAATCCAAATGTGCGCCTATAATATTAACGCCGTCAATCAAATCGCTTTCCCCGATATTTATCATTATAATCGACTTGCCGCGATTCTTTGCATAGTACTTTCCTTTTGGATCAAAGCTTTCATTATCTTCAGAATACAAATCAATGAAACCTTTCTTCTTTGCTTCCGCTTCAATATAATCCGATGCTTCTCTCTCCGTCTTCGCTTTTGAAATGAATTCTTTGTATCCATCAATAAATATTTTCATTTCACATAAGTCTCCCTTTTCCAAGCTGTTCCATGCACTCTTATTCTTTTCAGTATCAATACTCTTCATTTGGCACCCTCCAAACCTATTAATTCAAATCTTTGTTTATATCATTTTCGTCAACAATTTTTATCGAATTAAGCTGTTGGCGGAATTGTTTTCTGAATGACTTGAGATATTCTTCCCTCAATATCTTTTGTTCTTTTTTTTCATCTTCCGTCAAGCCTTCACCTTTTTGTTTTCTTGCGAGCTGGTTTATTCGATCCAGCCTTTCCTTTTCTGTCATTTCTACCTCCGATTCCCTTTCCTTTGTTTATTGGTTTTATCAATGCATTTTCCCCATATCCAACCAGATCCATCCTGTTTGCCTTTTTCAACGCCTCATAAACCATCAACCTGTATTTGGGATTCCAATACTGCAACAATGCCCTTTGAAGCTCTTTTTCCCTTCCCTTTGGCACATATACCTTTTCCATCGTCCTCGGATCCAATCCCGTGAAATACATTACTGTCGACATCGTTCCCGGCGTCGGATAAAAATCCTGCACCTGTTCCGGGTGTCTTCCTATGTCGCGCAGATATTCCGCAAGCATGATCGCATCTTCAAGCGTGCTTCCCGGATGGCTTGAAATGAAATACGGAACCAGAAATTGTTCTTTGCCGATTGACCTGTTGTACTTAAAATATGCCGTCCTAAAGCTTTTGTATGAGTCAAAAGACGGTTTATTGAGATAGCTGAGCACTTTCTGCGAAACATGTTCAGGAGCCACCTTCAGTTGCCCGCTTATGTGATTTTTGCACAATTCCTTGAAAAATTCATTCTTCGGGTCCAGCATCATGTAGTCATATCTTACTCCCGATTTTATGAAAACTTTCTTTACCCCGTTCAAATTCCTCAATTCCCTAAGCAGATCAACATAATCGCTGTGGTCAGGAACAAGGTTAGGACACGGAGAAGGAGAAAGGCAGCTTCTGTTGTCGCAATATCCGTGTTCTTTGGCTTTTTGGCAAGCCTCGCTTCTAAAATTGGCAGTAGGTCCTCCAACATCTTGTATATATCCTTTGAAGTCTTCCTGCCTTGCCATCCATTTTGCTTCTTCTAATATCGATTCATGGCTTCTTTGCTGTATGTGCTTTCCTTGATGCCTGCTTATTGAACAAAATGAGCAATCTCCAAAGCAACCTCTTTGGGCAGTTATGCTAAAGCGCATTTCATTTAGTGCGGGAATTCCTCCCATGCTGTCATAATCGGGATGCGATTCCCTCACATAAGGCAAATCATATACATCATCCAGATATGTCTGCTCCACTGGGTATTGGGGCGGGTTCTGAATGAGGTATCTGTTTCCATGTTGCTGGCCCAGCGACATGTCATTGAAAGGATTGTCGCCCTTGGACTGGATTATGAAAGCTCTTGCAAAAGCCGCCGAATCTTTTACAGCTTCATCATATGACGGTATTTCGACCGTATGAGGCTCTATATCCAAACTATTTTGTATATAAGAGGTTCCTCTGACATGCCTTATCTGATTTATTTCAACCCCTGCAGCCATGTATTCCGCTATCTCTAATAAAGGCTTCTCTCCCATTCCATAAACCAGCATGTCAGCTTTGGAATCAAAAAGAATCGAACGCCTTATTCTATTGTCCCAATAATCATAGTGGGCCATTCGTCTCAGGCTTGCCTCAATTCCGCCTATTATTACAGGAATATCCTTGAAACATGACTTGATTAGATTTGTGTAAACTATTACAGCACGGTCCGGCCTTTTTCCAAATTCTCCGCCGGGTGTATACGCGTCTCTTCTTCTTTTTCTTTTGTTTGAAGTATAATGGTTGACCATGGAATCCATGTTGCCCGAGGTCACCAAAAATGCATATTTGGGTTTTCCCAGCAAACTTATACTATTTTTATCTTTCCAGTTCGGTTGCGCAATTATGCCCACCCTGTATCCATTTTTTTCAAGTATTCTAGAGAGTATAGCAACTCCAAAGCTTGGATGGTCAACATAGGCATCCCCCGTGACTACTATGAAATCGCACTGGTCCCAGTTTCTTTTTTTCATACCCTCCCTGCTTACCGGAAGAAAAATATCTCTTTTGCTCATTGATTGCCTCCAATGAAACCATTTTTACAAAACTATTACATTTTACGTGTGTTCCTGCTATAATTAAAACATATATAAATTTAGGAGACTCTTATGCCAAAATTCAAGAACACCATAGACAATATTATACATTCCATAAAAACATTTTACATACGCTCTGCAAAAGTTATAAAGCCAATCGCAGCTTTCGTTTATAATGTTCTTTCAAAATCCACTGTAATACTATCACATATTCTTAAAAAATCTTGGGCTGCATCACTAATTATTTTTTTCTCCATGATAGACGCAGTAGTTTATTTGAACGAAGTCAATGTTATAATCGATCAAATGATTGCTTCATTGCTTTCTTCTACATTTTTCGTTTTTTACAAATTCATAGAATTCACATGTAAAAAAATTACAGATTCAATTGTTTGGACATACAGCCTTTTATGCAGGTGGAAAAGGGAAAAATTCACATTTGTAATAATTTCAAATGAAAGTTCGAAACAGAAGAACATGTGCCTAAGCAAGCTTTTCGTATACTCAGGCACTTTGGCCGTTTCTTTTGCAGCGCTCTTCCTTACAATTTCTTCCTTTGTTCTTTTCAATATAAACGAAGACCTTACAAACGAAGTTTATTCAAGCCGTGAAAGAACAAACAATCTAATGGCTGTCAACAATTCCTACGAAGAGCAGATTGACAGTCTCAAAAACAATGCTGTCATTGTTTCTGAAAAACTCGATGAGCTTAATGTCCTTGAATACAAAATCAGGGACATGGTCGGTTTAAACCTTTCAGAAAAAAAACCGACATCAAGCGACTTGTCAAAACCCTTGTCGCGTTCGTCTGACAGAACAGTAAATCTTCCTGAAAACAACGTCATTTATGTTCCTGAAAACAGCAATGAAATTATTGAATTGATAGATAATGAAAAAGACACGATTGACAAATTTTCAAAGGATTTGGAAATAAGGCTGGATTTCCTTGATGCAAGACCCGATTTGATGCCCGCCACGGGCCGCTTGACTTCTCCATTCGGGTTCAGGACCCATCCTATAACAGGTAAAAAAGACTATCACAAAGGAATCGATATTGCAAATAGCCAAGGTACTCAAATATTGGCTTCCGGAAGCGGAATAGTCACTTATGTCGGCTACAACGGCGGGTACGGAAGAATGGTAATCATCTCCCATGGATATGGATATAAAAGTGTATATGCGCATTTAAAATCGGCATCTGTACAAACCGGAGACCCAATTGACAAAGGCGAAATAATCGCAAAGATGGGAAGCACAGGAATCAGCACAGGTTCACATCTCCACTTTGAAATACACTATAATGGCAAGCAAATCAATCCACTCAACGTCATCGAAAACTGAAGTTTTTATAAAAGCCGCCAAAAGGCGGCTTTTATTTTGGGCTTCACTTATTTAAATTCCCATTATCTCCTTGAAGCTGCATACTTTGTTCCTGCTAACCGGAATTCTTTCCTTGCTTCCTGCAACGACAACCTGAAGAGTCCCGTTAAACCAGTTGTACACTTCTTTTACATGGTTTAAGTTCAACAGATAGCTTCTATGCGTTCTGAATAGATTGTAATCTTTAAACTTGCTCTCCAGCTCCGACAAGGTCAAACTTGTTATATACTCACCTTTTTCAGTGTTTATAAGTGTATTCCTTCCATCTGTTGTAACATAATAAATAATTTCAGGCTCCAGCGGAATATATTTGCCGTTTGAATATACACTTATTCTTTCAATTTTTTTGTTGTAGTTTTCTAAGAATATTTTGAGTTTTTCATCTGCTCCATGCTGTTCTTTATTTTCCATGTTTTCCCTTATTTTGTTTAGAGCCTTTGCAAGTCTGTTGCTATTTATTGGTTTCAAAATGTAGTCTATTGCATTCACTTCAAAAGCCTTAATGGCATAATCGTCATAGGCTGTAACAAATACTATAGACGGATAATTTTTTTCCCTTGTGATTATATCCGCCAATTCTATTCCATCTCCACTTCCTAGGTTTATGTCCAAAAAAACCGCATCAGGCTTGAATTCACAGACAACCTTTTTCGCAGTCTCCATATCGTTGGCTTCTGCAACAATTTCAACTCCGCCAATTTCATTAAGCATATATTTAATTTCATTTACAGCAGGCATTTCGTCATCAACAACAATGCATCTTATCATGCGATTCTCCCCCTATTCAGCTCTTTTTCAACCGGAATCCTCAAGCTGATTTTCGTTCCCAAATTCTTTTCGGATTCGATTTCCATGCCGTAATCAAGACCGTACTTGCATTTCAGACGCTTATCCACATTTACAAGCCCTATCGATCCGTCAATATTGTTGCCCTTTATTTCTTGAATTATTCTTTTTTCTATTCCGATTCCGTTGTCCTCTATGACAATGCTGTAATAGTCTTTGACTTTTTCTATGAATACTTTTATCCTTATGCCTTCCTGCCTCCCCCTCATCCCATGCTTGACCGAATTTTCCACAAGGGGTTGGAGTATCAATGGAGGAACATTGAAGCTAAGACTTTTATCCACATCAAAGATAACGTTTATTTTATCTCCAAAACGCGCCCTTTCAATTGCAAGATACGACTTAATATGAGCTATCTCTTTTTCCAAAGGTATTTCGTCCTGTGATATTTGCATGTTCTGCCTTATATAATCGCATAGATTAAATATAAGATTTCTTGCGCTATCCGGATTTGTCCTTATGAAAGAAGCAATCGTATTTAGTGCGTTGAAAAGAAAATGCGGATTTATCTGCGCCTGCAAAGCCTTCAGTTCCGCTTTGGCCACAAGCTTCTTTTGGTATTCAACCATTCCGAGCTCTATTTGAGTTGAAAAAAGTCTTGCAAGACCCAGAACAAGTTGGACATCATGCTCTGTAATCCCTCTTTTTTCCTTGCTGAAAATTTTCAGTGTCCCGACAACCTTATCTTTTTCCTTAAGCGGCACTATAACCCCTGAACTTATTTCAGCCTTTGTCTTGTGTTCTATTTCCTTGACTTGCTTCGTTATTTTATATTTGCCTGTTCTTATTACTTCCCTCGTTATATTTGATATGCTCATTTCTCCCGGTATTATATTTTCGCTTCCGTTTCCGACGTAAGCCAATATTTTATTTTCATCAGTGATTGAAACTGCAGCCAAGCTTGTCATTTCATATATTATTCTTGCAGCTTCCTTTGAAGTATCCTTGTTAAATCCCTGTCTGAGATACGGCAAAGTTTTGGTTGCTATATTTAACGTCAATTGCGCCTGCTCAGCCTTTATTCGTTCCTTTTCGAGTAGTATGCTTTGAGTTATTGCGATAAACAATGAAATTCCAATTGAATTTACGAACACCATCGGAAGCCAAATTATTTTCACCAATTCCAATGCATCCGAAAAAGGTTTTGCAATCAAAAGAATTATCAACATTTGCAGGAGTTCGGCAACTGCACCCATTACCAACGCTCCAAGCCAATCCATGCGTATATTTTTAAACAATTTGCTGCAGTATCCAGCTAAGATTCCTTCCGTTATTGTTGATACTGCGCAAGCCACTGCCGTAAAACCGCCTATATCAATAATCCATCTGTGCGAGCCTGCTATAAGGCCGCTCAATAAGCCGACCAATGGACCTCCAAGCCACCCTGCCACAAAAACTCCAATAATTCTTGAATTCGCAATGGCTCCATTTACAGGAATTCCCGCGTATGTTCCGAGTATTCCCAACAATCCAAATAGTATCGACATTATTATTTTGTCAAGCAATGTTATATTCTTCTTCGTGACAAGACGCTTGAATACCGCTATTTTCGACAATAAAAAAGCCAAGGTGATAATAATCCCTACTTTGCTTGTCATATCCGTCAAAAGAATTAAAATAGTCTCATTCATCGTTCTGCTCCCCGATGCGCCCTTGTTTTAATATAAATATAGCTCCTGATATTCAGAAGCTATATTTCATACCCAAGATGCCGTCTTCTTTAAATTCATACCCGGTTACAACCAGGTGGGTGCCCTGTTCCCTGCCTTTGACGTCCATAAACAGGCTTGCCATCCACAGAAAAACGCAGGCTCCCGTATTAAATCCAGTGGTTGAATTTATCAGAAATAACAAACACCTCAGGCATTTCCTTTTCTTTATATCATTATATAACATAGTCGCAATTATTCAAAATTATTTCTTTCCATGATATCCCGCATGTCCTCAGGCAATTCCGACTTGATCTCGATAATTTTCTTGGTCACGGGATGCCTGAATGTATAAGATCCTGCGTGCAAAGCCTGCCTTGATATCAATTCGCTGGGAAGACCGTATAAATCATCTCCAAGCACCGGATGGCCTATATGAGCCATATGCACTCTTATCTGATGCGTTCTTCCCGTCAGAAGCCTTATCCTTAGAACGCTCAAGGCTTCTGATTCGGAAACTACATCATATATCGTTGTAGAAGGTTTTCCAGTATCCATTACTTCTCTTCTTATATCCAATATGTCAGGCTTTCCTATCGGGCAGTCAATGCGGTCTGATTTTTTATCCAAAATTCCTTCAACAATTGCATTGTAAGTTTTTTCAACTTCTCCATTATTCATCTGTACCGCAATTTGATCATGAATATATGAATTCTTTGCAATAAGCACCACACCTGACGTGTCACGGTCCAAACGGTTTATATGCCTAACAATGTAATCCTCCCCTTTGGATTTCATATATGAAGCTATTCCGTTCGACAACGTGTCGTTTTGATCCGTCTTTATGGGATGAACCAAAAGACCAGCTGGTTTTTCCACGGCCAACAAGTACTTGTCTTCATACAACACAGATACTTCAATTCCTTCATTAGGCAAATCCTCGCATTTCTCTTTGGGAAAATATATCTCAATCAAATCTCCCGATTTGACCCGGCTGTAAATCGAAGTCTTTTCTCCATTTGCTTCTATGGATTTTCCCTTTTTTAGCTTTCTTACAAATCTTCCCGACATCCCAATTTGTTTATAAAGTATTTCTATGATTTTTTTGTCCGCATATTTTTCATCAATTATGAATTTCAAGTCGGAATTTCTTTTCATGATGCCACACACCTTTCAAAATAAACACTTTTGGTATATAGTAATGTTAGCTTGCAATCAAATTTTCAAGGAGTAAATGCCAATGGATGAAAAACTCATAAGCGTCATATCAAACAACAATTCACAGTCTCTGTATGCAGAAAATATTCTCGTAAAAACACTTTTAGACCGCAATTTCAAAGTCAAGACAGAGTATGATCCAAATGCTGAATTGTTGATAACCATAGGCGGAGACGGAGCATTTTTAAGAACAATGCATAAATACAATTTTCCAGAAATGCCTGTTATAGGAATAAACACAGGTCATCTTGGATTTTTTCAAGAGCTTCTCCCTCAAAATATCGAGGATTTTGTAGACAAATATGAAAAAAAAGAATATATGATTGATGAAATAAAACATATAGAGGCCGAAATATGCACTCTTACTGATTGCCTGCAAGTAATCGGCATCAACGAAATTGTAATTAAAGGCGACAAGTCAGCAACAATACACTTGCTTATAACTTTGGACAACGACATTCTTGAAAATTTCAGCGGAGACGGCATTCTTGTCTCCACAACTGCGGGCAGCACGGCATACAACTATTCACTTGGGGGCAGCATCGTCCATCCTAAAATAAACATTCTTCAGATAACACCTGTTTCGCCAATAAACACCACGGCATACCGTTCCTTCACTTCAAGCGTCATTCTTCCTGAATCTACAGTAATAGGGCTTAAGCCGGAATACACCTATGAAAATTCCATACTTATAGTCACTGACGGTATGGAATACAGTTACAAGGAGATTGAAAGCATAAGCATACGTTATTCCGAAGTCGGCACAAAGCTTCTCAGAATGAACAACTATAATTTCTGGTATAAGGCAAAGGAAAAATTCCTATAAAAAACTCATCTTATAGATGAGTTTTTTTTGTTTCATATTCAAGGGCAAGATATGTTCGAGTGGCTTTTTCCTTGACGAGAATAAATTGTTCAAAATTCTTCTCGCAAAATCTTGAAACAGCTTTTTCTTTGATATTTTTCATCTTGAAATCGATTACATTCACATTTGCTTCGCGCCATCCCATCTGCAACAGCTTTGATACCGAATTAGCCGTCATCATTTCAACAGGTAAAGAACCGAACACATTTCCTTTTACATCTTCGTGTTCCTTCCAGAAATTGTTGTGTGTTATAAGAGCATCAGCCTCTTTAAGCTGCATTGTCCTTTCAACTGCAAATTTCTCAAGATAATCACCTTTGAAGTAATCTTTTCTAAGAATCGGTTTCAGCAAGAACGGCAGCTTGTTTATTATTTTATATTCAATCGGATGCTCCGGCATTTCAACCGAGCTTTCTTCGATTTCGTCACAAATTGTTCTGATTCGAATCAAGATTTTCCTTGTCTGTTCCGGGTTCTTAATATAACCGGCTCTCTCCAATTCCAAAATTTCTTTTTTCAATTCATAAATGGCAGGTTGCATGGCGACCTCCTGTGTCAATTTAAAAATCTCTTTACATATGATAACACATTAATCCATAAATTGACACTCGGTTAATTCTTCGTTTCTATTTTTTCAATTCGATGATTACATTAATGAAAACTTCCAAGTCCTCTCTGCTTACATCCTTGTTTGTAACAAATCTGTATTCTTCGTTTTCCGCCCCATTTATCAATATGCCGTTCTTTTTCATTTCCTTTACCAGTTTTTCTTCTTTTATCAATTCTTTTGGTATTGTGCAATAAACCATGTTAATGTCATTTCTGTCGTGTTTTACGTCTATCTCTTTAATTTCATCGAGTTTTAAAGCAAGCATCTTCGCATTGTCGTGGTCCTCATTCAAACGATCAACCATTTCAACCAATGCCAATATTCCCGGAGCGGCAATGACTCCTGCCTGGCGCATGCCTCCACCCATCAATTTTCTGTTTTTCCTGGCCTTTTTGATAAATTCCCTGTCACCCGCTAAAATCGATCCGATTGGAGCTCCAAGTCCTTTCGAAAGACAAAACATTACGCTGTCGGCGTATTTTGCAATGTCTTTTACATTGACGTTCAAAGAAACTGCCGCATTAAAAACACGTGCACCGTCCATATGTATCGGTATTTTATTCTTTTTGGCCAATTTTCGTATTTCTTCATATTTTTCAGGAGAAACAGCCATTCCGTTTGAATGAGCGTTTTCTATGCATATCAATCCCGTCTCGGGAAAATGTATGTTTTCGCCTCTTATCGCTTCTTTGACATCATCAAGTGACATGTACCCTTTTTCATCATCGACGAGTCTTAGCTGTACACCAGCAATTACTGCCGCGGCGCCGACTTCATGCTGAAATATATGACTCCCTTTTCCAAGAATAACCTCGTCTCCTCTTTTCGTATGAGTCAATACGGCAAGCTGATTTCCAAAAGTTCCACTCGGCACAAATACCGATGCTTCTTTTCCTATAATTTTTGCAGCCAAACGCTCCAATTCGTTTACTGTAGGGTCATCTCCATAAACATCGTCACCCACAATAGCATTTTCCATAGCTGTTCTCATTCTGTCTGTCGGTTTTGTAACAGTATCACTTCGCAAGTCTATCATTTTATCCTCCTCCTGTATTTATTCACACCTAAATCTTAAACGATATTTTAGAATTGCACAAGTTTTGAAATAGCGAACTATTACTACGTCTTAAACTATAAATATTCGTTTAGTTCCGTATTATTATTCGTATTAAAATTTTTAATAAATAATTTATTTATGCCTAATAGTATTGTAATTGCTATGTTTTTGCAATATTTTTGAAATTTGCTATCTTTACATTAGTAATTTTTGTGCTATAATTATTCATTATCAAATATTTTAAGAAGAGGTGATTGTATGGTTTCAAAAATTTATGACGAGCTTCTCTATTTCATCAACCCCGGAACATATGACGATCAAGGTTTATTGGAGCTTCTCGACAACCATCCGGAAATCAAATTCGTATCGCTTGTAGCAGTTGATTTGGGAAATAACCACACAGATGAAAAAATCCCAATTGAACTTTTCAAGGAAGATATTGCCGATTTCCTCGTTAAAGGAGTCCAAACAGACGGTTCAAGCGTTGTTCTTCCGGAAATCGCAGACCTCAGCAATGCCAAGGTCGATTTGATTCCGGACAAAGATGTCAGATGGTTCATTGACTACAATTACGATTTGACGGATCCTTCAACTTCTTTGCCTGTGGGAACACTCATCATACCAGCTTTTCTGTGCCACGAAGACAAATTGGTATGCTCTCGTTCGGTTTTGAAGAGATCGGCTAAATGTCTTAAGGAAAACTTGATGGCACTCTTTAAGACCAACGGCAAGCTTCTTGAAGAATTCGGGATTGAAAGCGCCGAGATGATTGATGAAATACTGCTTACTACCGCAACCGAATTGGAATTCTGGGTAAAGACTCCAGGCAAACAGGCAGATATAGAAAAACTTTCAACATCTCAGGTCCTAAAAGAGCAGTATTGGAAGCGAACTATCGGTCCTGTCAAAACAGCACTGGAAGAATCTCTGCTTAAGCTCAACAAGTACGGCTTCGAAGTTGAAATGGGCCATAAGGAAGTAGGCGGAGTACCTTCAGCTATGGACAGCGACGGTAATTTCACTTACATCATGGAACAGCTTGAAATCGACTGGAAATACAGTTCTGAAATGCAGACAGGCGACAATGAAATGTTCGCGCAGGATATAATCAAAGACACTTTTGTCGACAAAAACCTTGATGTAACTTTCCTTGCCAAGCCTATCGAAGGAGTGGCAGGAAACGGCAAGCACACACACATAGGTCTCGCTGTAAAACTAAAATCCGGAAAAATGCTCAATCTCTTTTCCCCGCTCGACCCCAAATCCTCATATATGAGTTCATTGGGATTCGAATCCATAATGGGACTTCTCAAGAACTACGAGGTTGTGAATCCGTTCATAAGCGACACAAACGACGCTCTAAGAAGACTCAAGCCGGGTTTCGAGGCTCCTGTATGCATAGTTACTTCTTTGGGACACACGGTTGAAACTCCTTCAAGAAACAGGACAATACTGGCCGGTTTGATAAGGGATATGAACAACCCGATGGCTACAAGATTCGAAGTCAGGTCTCCCAACCCTACAACAAACACTTATGTGTCTGTTGCGGCAATATATCAGGCAATGCTCGACGGGATCCTCAAAATTTCAGCATCCGACCTTACTTTGACAGATATTGAAAAAGAACTTTCCAAAAAACCCGGTGACGATGCATTCTATCTTGAAAAAGACAGGGCATACAGAAGCGAGGAAGACGTATTCGAAGATTACACCGACGAGGAAAGGGATTCGATGTTCGGCGTGCCTCCTGCAACAGTTTACGAAAATGTGAAGGCTTTGGATTTGTATCCCGACAAAGTTGAAGTACTTTTGAACGGCGGAGTGTTCACCGAAGACATAATCAAGTCGCTCAAAACAGCATCTACTTGCCAGTGGATCAACGAACTCAAATCACGCATACTGGATGCCAACACGGAACTTGTGCGTGCATCCAAGAAGCTTCACGACATCGAAAATGCAACTGACTATGATATTGTCAATTGGGAAAAAATCAATCAACTGAGACATGATCTGATGAAAAACAAACTCAGCAAAAAATCCCTTTTCGAGGAATTGAGATCCTCCATAGAAGAAAGCGATTTTGAAAAAGTTTCAAATCTTCAGGTTGAAATGCAGAAAAAAATGGCAGAGCTTGAAAAATTATATTATGTCTACAAGAGAAATCTTTTCGGCATAAAGTAATTGTCAATCATGCTTTATGTTTTATCGCATTAATAAGAGACGGCCTGAGGCCGTCTCTTATTTCTATTGAATCTTTGTTTTCTTATTTTGCGAATTCCACTTTGTCGACTGTTATTTCATCGAGGTTCTTTGCTCCTGTCATCCTCATCGCATCTTCAAGCTCGGCTCCTATTTTTTCGGTGTAAAGCTTCGCCCCTTCCATTCCTCCTCCATAAACGGCAACACCATACGGTCTTCCAATCAGTACTGCATCGGCTCCCAAAGCAATTGCCTTGAAAATGTCCGTACCCTTGCGGAATCCTCCGTCGATGAATATCTTCATTTCTCCTTTGCAGGCTTCGACGATGGAAGGAAGAACTTCTATTGTCGACAATGTATCATCCAGCACCCTTCCCCCATGGTTGGAAACGATTATTCCTGAAGCGCCTGCCTGTTTTGCTTTTAAGGCTCCTTCCACAGTCATTATCCCTTTTACAATGAAAGGCAATTCTGTTGATTCGATTATTTGTTTCAACGATTCCACTGATTGCGGGAACAATGGTTTGCCAAGCTTTGCAAACACCGTAAGCCCGGCTGCATCGACATCCATGGCAATAGCAGCCACATTTCTTTTTTCAGCAAGTTTCACCTTCCTTATGGCTTCTTCCACGTCCCAAGGCTTTATTGTCGGTATACCGCATCCTGACACTTCTCCTACTGCATCCAGGGGCCCGATGTATGACTCTTCCGGAATACCGTCTCCAGTAAAGGCAGCCGTGCCCGCTTCAAAACATCCTTTGACCACAGCTTCCGAATATGTTGTGTCTGTATGCCCCTCGCCATAATTGACTTTCACCCCGCCAATCGGAGCGGCAAAGAAAGGGTATTTGAATTTTCTTCCGAATATTTCAATGCCCGCATCTATCTCACTTGGTTCATAAAGCGTATCCATTCGGACTTTTACGCTTTTCAACTGCTCGAAGTTTCTTATGAATCCGCTTCCCGAACCTTTGCCTCCCATTCCAGGCACCTGTCCCCTGCATGCTATTCCATTGCACTCCGGACAAACTTTGCATTTATTTCCTATTTTTTTCCTTGCTTCATTCTTTACATCATTATAATCCATTGTTACATCTCATCTCCTTTGAAATTTATCTCATACAGATCCTTTCGCCTGTGTTTCATAAGAGGCAACTCGTTCCTTACCTTTTCAATCAAATCTTTTTCAATTTCGCACATCATCAAGCCTTCTACATCGTCAAGCTCATCGACCACTCTTCCCCATGGATCGACAAAAATGGTGTGCCCATAAGCGTGGTATGTAGCATCCCAGTCAACCGCAGGGGAAACCGCCGCTAAATAAACCTGATTGTCCAGCGCCCTTGCTTTAGCAGTCATTTGCCAATGATCGGGTCCTGTTGTTCTATTGAAAGCCGCAGGAATGACAATCACGTTTGCGCCCTTTAGCGCAAGGAGCCGCATGAGTTCCGGAAAACGCATGTCATAACATATGGCAAGCCCAATTTTCCCAAAAGGCGTTTCGAATACAGTGAGGTTTTCTCCTGCCGAAAGCGTATCAGATTCAAAAAAACTTATTCCGCCTTTAACATCAATATCGAACAAATGCATTTTTCTATGGCGGGCAACTATTTCACCTTTCGGATCCAATACAAATGAAGTGTTGTATACATTGTTGCCATCAATCTCCGGAATGGAACCCGCAACGATATAAATCCCTTTTTCAACAGCGATATTTTTGATTGACTCGATGGTGATTCCTGACGAATCTTCAGCATATTTACGAAAATACTTGTTGTCGTATGGACAATTGAACATTTCAGGAAGAACTGCAATGTCCGCACCCATGCTGCAAACTTTCTCAATCATTTGGCAAGCTTTTTCGATGTTTGCGGCTTTGTCGTCGCTTACTTTCATTTGCACCAGTCCAAGTCTCATTTTACGCCTCCCGAAATCATATTATCCTTCTGCTTTTGCATTTTTCACAAATGCCATGCAATACCATAATCAAATCTTCAACTTCAACCTTGTACTCGCTTTCAACATTGCTTGTTATATCGATAAGATCCATCACAAGTTTTTGATCGTCGATATCGAAGATTTCTCCGCAAACATCGCATTTAAAATGTATATGCAATTTTTTCCCGCTGAAAATTTTCAATTCATAGTATCTGTGTTTACCTATTGCTATTTCTTCTATGATCTGGTTTTTCTTAAGTATGTCTATTGTCCTGTAAACCGTAGGAAGGCTTATTCCTTTTGCTTTGACCAATTCGTAAACATCCTCGGGCTTGAGATGTTGGTCGCTTCCTAAAAAAATGCGGATGATTTCCTTTCGCGAAGAAGTAAGTTTGAAATTTTTTCCCCTTAAAATATCTTCAATCATACTTGCTTTGTTGTTCATTTCATCACATCCATTATTTATTGGAGAAAGCGAGATATTCATCTCGCCTTCTTGTGTCATTTTTAGCAAACGGAATGCTTTGCTTCAATTAAACCCTCAATATATTTCTTGACGGCTTCTTCGACATTTCCTGTTGCCCCAATTATAACATTTATATTTCTTTTTCTAAACAATTCCTGTGCCGACGCTCCCATTCCTCCTGAAATTATCGTGTCAACATTTCTCTCGGCAAGGAATTTAGGCAGAAAGCCCGGCTTATGCCCCGGATAAGGAAGAAATCCTTTGTCTTCAACTTCTCTTTCTTCAGCATCGAAGATTTCATATCCGTCGCAATGTCCGAAATGCTCTGAAATCATTTCGTCCTTTTTTGCAACCGCTATTCTGATTTAAACCACCTCCCGATTGCTATCAATTGATTTTCCAAATCTTTTAACTTTTGTACAACTCGCTTATGTTTGAATTATTTTAAATTGAGCTTTCTACAATACGGCAATTCAAAAATATTGATATCTGAACTCTTCAAAAGCTTGTTGAAAGAGTTTATCTATTCCTTTTCTGCAATAAATTTCTTTACTTTTTCATTAAAATCGTCAAAAATACCAAAACCCATTTCGGGATAAAGTTCGACTTTCCCCTCGTCGCAAAGTTCGACAAACTGAGAATCGATTGGGAATTTATGTATTATATCCATATCCATGTCCTCGGCGACTTTATCCAGGTTGCTTTTTCCAAATATGTTGTGCCTTTTTCCACAGTCCGGGCATTCATAGTAGCTCATGTTCTCTATTACTCCCAGTACCGGTATATGCATCATGTTTGCCATATTTATGGATTTTTTCACAATAAGAGTTACCAGGTCCTGCGGAGCTGTAACAACTACAAGCCCGTCAACAGGAATGGACTGCATTATCGTAAGGGATACGTCACCAGTTCCCGGAGGCAAATCTATTACAAGGTAGTCTAAGTCTCCCCAGTTTACATCGGTGTAAAATTGTTTTACCGTGCTTCCCAAAAGAGGACCTCTCCAAATGACAGGGGAATCTTCTTCCTTTATAAGCAGATTCAAAGAAATAACTTTAATTCCGTTTTGAGTTTCAACCGGATTAATAGATTTTTCATCTCCGGTAGCACGCTGGTTGTTGATTCCAAATATTTTAGGTATGCTCGGGCCCGTTATGTCGGCATCCATTATTCCAACTTTGTATCCTTGTTTTTTAAGAGCCATAGCCACCAAAGACGTAACCGATGATTTTCCAACTCCACCTTTGCCGCTCATTACCGCAATAACTTTTTTGATATTGGTGCTGTCATTAGTTCTCTCTTTACGTATTTCCATATTACCCCTCCTATAAATAGCATATGCTAATTATATTACAATTCGATAATCTTTTCAATGAAAAACCTTCTCAACTGCCTACAAAGCCTCCTGATTTGCTATAATGGATTGTGACTAGCATGAAAGGAGTTTTACGATGTCTGAATACAAATTAATTGCCACTGCGACTTTCGGATTGGAATCCGTTGTAGCAAAAGAATTGAAGAAACTCGGTTTTAAAGACTTGAAAATTTTCAACGGAGGTGTTGAATTTTCAGGAGACAAGGAAGATATTTGCAAGTGCAATTTGTGGCTTCGCTCCTCTGACAGGGTTTTCATAAAACTTTCCGAGTTCAGGGCCAAAAGCTTTGAGGAATTGTTTCAAAATATCAAAAGCATCGAATGGAACAATTTTCTTTGCAAGGACTCCTGTTTCCCAGTATATGCAAAATCTATCAAATCAAAACTTTTCAGCCTTTCGGATATACAGTCCATTTCGAAAAAAGCCATTGTTGAATCTTTAAAAAAAACATACAATGTTGAATGGTTTGATGAAAGCGGTTACCATTTTCCAATACATGTTTCCATATTGAAGGATAAGGCAACCGTTCTTGCCGATACCAGCGGGGAAGGCCTAAACAGGCGGGGATACCGAATTGAGCCTGTCCTTGCGCCGCTTAAGGAAAACATGGCTGCAGCATTGATTCTGCTCAGCAACTGGTATCCTGACAAAGACCTGATAGACCCTTTTTGCGGTTCTGGCACCATACCTATCGAGGCCGCGATGATCGCGCGCAATATAGCTCCTGGATTGAATCGCAAATTCGTTTCTGAAACATGGGATTTCATCCCCGAATCGGTTTGGAAATCAGTTCGAAAAAAAGCTTATTCATCAATGGACTTGGACACTACTTTAAATATACAAGGCTACGACATTGACAAACGCGCCATAAAAGCCGCAAAAGCCAATGCCCTCGAAGCAGGAGTTGGAGATTCCATACATTTTCAAGTGCGTGATGTTTCGGAATTGAGTTCAAGCGATAAAAAGGGTTGTGTAATCACAAATCCCCCATATGGAGAAAGGTTGGAAACAAAAGAATCGTCTGAAAGGCTATACAGTATTTTAGGCCAAAGGCTGATGCTTTTGGACAACTGGTCCTACTTCATAATAACGGCACATGAACACTTTGAATCGGCTTTCGGAATCAAAGCCGACAAAAACAGAAAACTTTACAACGGACGCATCAAGAGCTATTACTATCAATACTTCAACAAGAACCGGGGGGGATTAATATGATCAATGTTTTGATATTTCTATTTATAGGAGTACTTATAGGATCATTTGCCAACCTAAGCAAAAAAACAGTCCTCTTGAATTCAAAACTTCAATTTTGGGGACTGATGCTTCTATTGTTTTTTATGGGTTCTTCAATAGGAATGAACAAAAGTCTGTTATCAAATCTAAAAACTATAGGAATCGATTCTTTCGCATATGCCTCAAGCGCAGTATTTTTCAGCATAATATTCGTTTACGGAACTACAAAGAGATTCTTTAAAAGGAGTTAAGTCATGTCTATAGGCATAATCATATCAGTTTGCGCAGGAATTCTGTTTGGGTTTCTGTTTTTCCCCGCGGAAATTAAACCTTTCATTGACAATGCATCCGGTTTCGCGCTGTATTTTTTGATACTGACCGTAGGGATTGAATTGGGAAACAACCGAAGTGTTTTTCATCGATTAAGGGTTTTGGGACCCAAAATTCTTCTGATTCCCTTGTCGATAATTCTTGGCAGCCTTGCAGGCGGCCTCTTGACAGGGATTATGCTGGGCCGCCATATTGGCACAAGCCTTTCAATCGCATCCGGTTTCGGTTGGTACAGCCTTTCAGGTATAATGCTGACCCGTCTTGCAAATGCCGAAATAGGCGCCATTGCATTTCTCAGCAATGTTTTCAGGGAATTGATAGCCGTAATCACCATACCTCTAATTGCAAAGCACTTGAATTTCTTAACAAGCATAGCACCTGCAGGCGCTACAAGCATGGATTCAACGCTTCCCATAATTTCCGAAGCTACAAACAGCGAAACAGCCTTGATAGCTTTTATTAACGGATTTACACTAACCGCCCTCGTTCCTTTACTTGTGCCATTTTTTTTAAACTTTTGATTCGAATTTATCAAGTATGTCATTTGCAACCACCAAATCGAGGGCTCCAAATCCTACTGTCTCAAAAACTGTTGCTCCTCCCAGCCTGCAATATTTTTTTCTGCCGGAAACAAATGAACCAAGCTCTGAATCAAAATCTTTTTTTTCAATAATCCCTCTTTCCATCGGTATAAGCAAATCCCCCGCCTCTTTCAAAACACCTTCCAAATTATCTACCAATATGAAAGAGGCATCGCTTATTATGTCCTCATGTATTTCCTGCATGTCCCTTCTAAAAGAACCTACCGCATTAATGTGAACATTGTACTTGAGCATTTCGCGACTTATTACAGGCGTTTTCGATGTAGTAACAGTTGTTACGACATCAACTTCCTTAACCGCTTCTTCAACCGTCTTGCATGCAAAGAATTCAGTTCCAAACCTTTTTCCAAATCTATTATTCATTTCTTTTGCGAAAGCGATAGTCTTTTCATAACTTCTAGCCGCAATATTTACAGTATCAATATTCCTGACCGTCAAAAGACCTTCAATCTGGCAAGGAGCTTGCCCTCCCGTGCCGATTATTGCCGCCTTTTTGACATCTTTCGGGCAAATCAGATCGCTTGCTATGGCAGAAACAGCCCCTGTCCTCATTTCCGTAAGCCTTGTACCGTTAATCATGGCTTTTACATATCCGGTTTCACCGTCAAGCAAAATCATTTCCGATGGAACATTCTCCAGTCCCAATTTTGCATTGTCTGGATAAACAGAAACAATTTTCACACCAATCAATTTCATTGACTCAATCATTCCCGGCATAAAAAGGCACGTTCCCTGCTTGCTTTCTATATTAAGGCTTGTCCTTACGGGTATCCGGGTCTCGCCCTCTTCATGCAGAATCAAGGCTTTTCTTACAGACATTATTGCATCTGTCATGGTGTAGTTTTCATCTATTCCCAACTTGTCTATTTGTATCATTTTCCTGCTCCTTGTTTTAAATTTGAAACAAGACAATTATATCACTTTATTCATACAAATCCGTGCTTAAATACCTTTCTCCCGAGCTGCCCGACATTGTAAGGATTTTGACATTCTCGTCAACATCAATTTTTGAAATAAGTTTTCTGACTGCGGCCAAATTTGCTCCTGTGGAAATTCCAACCATCAATCCCTCTTCTCTTGCCATCAATCTCGCTTCCTCATAAGCTTCGTCATTCTCAATGAGAATGACTTCGTCGAGCAGGCTTACATTTAATGTATCCGGAATAAATCCCGCACCTATTCCCTGCAGTTTGTGGGCTCCGGCTTTTTTCCCAGAAACGACTGCCGAACCTGAAGGCTCAACCCCGACGACTTTCACATTTTTTAATTTTTGTTTTAAAACTTTGCCAACTCCAGAAATAGTGCCGCCAGTACCGATTCCGTTTACGAAATAATCCAATTCATTGTCCATTTGTTCCAATATTTCCAATGCTGTACCTTCCTCATGAGACTTTGGATTTTCCATGTTTGCAAATTGGCTTGCGACAAAATATTCAGGGTTTTCTTTCTTAAGCTTTTCTGCGACACCTATCGACTCTTTCATACCACCATCTTTTGATGTTAAAATCAATTCAGCACCATAAGCTTTCATTATTTTTTGGCGCTCAATGCTCATATTTTCAGGCATCACTATTTTAACGCCATATCCTTTAACCGCTCCCACCAGGCTCAAACCTATCCCTGTATTCCCGCTGGTTGCTTCCACAATGGTTCCGCCGGGTTTTAGCCCCCCCTTTTTTTCAGCTTCCTCTACGATTTTCAAAGCAGGCCTGTCCTTTATACTTCCTCCCGGATTTTGAAATTCGAGCTTCAGGAAAACTTCAATCCCAGGCTTCGAGTAGCTTTTCAACTTGACAACAGGTGTATTCCCAATCATTTCAAGAACATTTTCGTATATTTTCATTTTTCCCTCCTAAATTGCCTTGCGTTCCAAGATCACTTCGAGTCTTTCTTCTAGTTCGCTGATTTTTTCTTTCATGGCTTCCAATTCCTTTTCCAACGGATCGGTTATATGAATTTGGTCGAGATCCCCAAAAGTGCCTGAACGTCTTATGGCATGGATTTTTACGTCTCTTTTCTTTACTACTCTTGCTGGTATGCCCACTGCGGTGGAATCTGAAGGTATGTCCTTTAAAACAACCGACCCTGCCCCTATCTTTGAACGTTTTCCGATATTAAGCGGTCCCAGCACCCTTGCCCCGGCACTTATCATGACATCATCACCTATTGTGGGGTGCCTCTTTCCCGAATCTTTTCCAGTTCCTCCGAGGGTGACACCTTGATAAAGGGTTACATTTCGGCCAATTTCGGCTGTTTCTCCTATCACCACTCCCATTCCGTGGTCTATGAAAAGATTTTCTTTTATTTTCGCACCAGGGTGTATTTCGATCCCTGTAAGGAATCTGCTTATTTGGGAAAGAAATCTTGCGGTAATTTTAAACCCCCTCAAGTATAAAATATGGTTCAGGCGGTGCGATGCAATGGAAAAAATGCAAGGATGGCAAAGCAGTGCCTCCAATCTGCTGTTGACAGCAGGATCACGATCTACTATTGAATCCAAATACATTCCAAAAGCTTTGATTTTTTTCATCTTTTTTCCTCCTTAAAATAAAAAATCTGCCGCTGTAAATACTCACAGAGGCAGATATGTATCCGCTTTTCCACTCTATTGAGACAAGCAATCTCTCATATTTTTTAACGGTATAACCCGGGTCAGCCTACTTGATTCAGCTGCCAGCTCATAGGTGCACTTCGTCCCGCTTCCAACCGTGAAGCAATTCCAGCTTGTTTGCTTCCTCTCTGTCCGTTTATTCGGGATTACTCTCCTACTCTTAGCCTTTAAATTATATTATTGGAATGATACCACACATTTCATTTCTTTGCAAACTTAAATTATCTTTCTTCTCTAAAATATGGAGTCCCCAGACCTTCAGGCGGCATGTTCTCTCTACTTTTCCTCATTGAAATCATTATAAGAACAATGATAGTCGCCAAATATGGAAACATGTCTACTATATATTGCGAAATGCTTATGTCGAACTTCTGAAGCCTGAAACCTATTATGTCCAAACCTCCGAAAAAATACGCTCCGAGAATTGCCTTGTTGGGATTCCACGTGCTGAATATGACCAGGGCAACCGCTATCCAACCCCTTCCGGCTGTAACATTCTCCTGCCATGCAGGCACATATACTAAAGAAAGGTACGCTCCACCGAGTCCGCATAAAGCTCCTCCAAGCAAAATATGGGCATATTTGTAAAGGTTGATGTTTATACCGCTCGCATCTGCCGCCGAAGGATTTTCTCCAACCATTCGCATGTTGAGTCCCCATCGCGTTTTGTACATGTATATGCCAAGGAAAACAGCCATGAAATATCCAAAATAAATGAATATGTTTTGATTGAATAAAATTTGACCCAATACTGGAATATCTTTCAGAAGCGGTATTTCAAATGATCTAAAGAAATTCCCGACATTCGCCGGAACAACCTTTCCCATCAGGCTTTGGCCTTCGAAACCCGAAAGCCCAGTTCCCAGTATTGTAAGAGAAAGCCCTGTAACTACCTGGTTTGCTTTCAGTGAAACAGTCAGAAAAGCGAAAATCAATCCTCCGAAAGCCCCGGCAAGTGCTGCTCCAAACATAGCCATATATGCATTTGATGTCATAAGGCCAATTTCAAAACCTGCCACCGCCCCCATCAGCATCAATCCCTCAACTCCAAGATTGAGGTTTCCCACTTTTTCAGTCATTATTTCCCCGAGGGTTGCAAACAGCAAAGGAGTTCCCGCCTGCACTGCCGCATTAAGAAAAACTATTATTGCCATTAACTTTCCCTCCTTTTTTTCAATTTGATATTTTTATATATTATTTGGTATTTGACAAAAAATTCGCTTCCCAAAACAAAAAGCAATATCATGCCCTGCAATATTTGGGCTGCAGACTGCGGAATCTGAAAAGCTGTCTGAATGTATGACCCGCCTTGAATCAGTATTGCAAACAGGAAGGACACTATAATGATTAGAGGAGCGCTCAAGCCTGAAAGCCATGTGACTATTATGGCTGTATATCCTACCCCGCCGGTAACTTCAACCGAAAGAGTTCCGCTTACAGCCGATGCCTGTATCATTCCGGATATTCCGGCAAGCGCACCGCCTAAAAACATTGCCTGCAAAATGATTTTTCTTACGTTCATTCCGGCATATGCTCCAGTGCTTTCACTTTCTCCTATTACGTTAATTTCATAGCCTTTTTTTGTGTAATGAATGAAAACATATACTAGGGCAGTCAAAATTAAGGCAATCAACCATCCCATGTGGATTCCAAACAGCTTGGGCAATACCGCATTAGAAGTGAAATTTGGAATTTTGGGAAATCCCAGTGCGTTCTTGTCTCTCCAAGGTCCATATTGCAAATAAGTTATCCATTTCAATGCTATATAGTTCATCATAAGCGTAAAGAGCACTTCATTTGTTCCATACTTTGACTTGAAATATGCCGGTATCAGACCCCATATTCCTCCACCAACAGCCCCCGCCGCAAACATCAAGGCCAGAAGTGCCAATCTGTTCATGTCGGGATAATTCAAGGCGAAGTAACTTGCCAAAAAGGCTCCCATTATCATTTGCCCTTCTGCCCCTATGTTCCAAAATTTCATTTTGAAGGCCATAAGTATTCCCAAGGATGTTATTGTAAGAGGAATTGTGCTTATTATTGTTTCCTTTATCCTGTAAACAGATCCAAATGATCCCTCAAGCATTGACAAATAGACTTTCAAAGGATCGTGCCCAAGAAAAACTATAAACAGTGCAGACAGCATCAGTGCCATTATTATTGCTGCAATCCTTGTCAGCACACTTCTATTTTTGCTTACTTCCGAGCGCGCGGCTATTCTTATCATGATATATCGTCAACTCCTTTATTCAAGGGATTGCCGGCCATCATATAGCCCAAATCCTCTTTAGTCGCTTGGTGCCCATCCACTGTTCCGATAAGTTCTCCATTGCAAAGAACCATTATCCGGTCGCACATTTCTATAAGCACGTCCAAATCCTCTCCCACGAATAAAACGGCAACGCCGTTTTTCTTTTGCTCGTTTATCAAGTCGTAGACAAGATGAGCCGAACTTATGTCGAGTCCTCTTGCCGGGTATGCTGTTATCATCAGTTGCGGTTTTATTTCAATTTCCCTTCCAAGCAAAACCTTTTGTATATTTCCGCCTGAAAGCATGCTTACTTTTGTATTGATGTCCGGTGTCGATATGTTGAGTTTTCCAACCAGATCCAAAGCCTTTTCCCTGGACTCTTTCTTGGACAGGAAAAAACCTTTCTGGCTTTGATATTCCTTTAGGAGAACATTGTCAACTATGTCCATTGATGCTATCAGACCCATCCCAAGCCTGTCTTCCGGGACGAAACTCATGCTTATTCCCATTTTTATTATTTCTCTCGGACTTTTTCCGACCAGATTGGATTTGTTGAATTTGATTTTTCCGCTGTGTATTTTCTGCAAGCCTGCAATTGCCTCGCAAAGCTCTTTCTGCCCGCTTCCTGCAACTCCTGCAACCCCCAAAACTTCCCCGCCGCTCAAATCAAATGTTATATTCTTTAAAACCTTTACCTGTTCAATATCTTTGACAGTAAGACCGCTTACCCTAAGCAGTAATTTCTTGTCATCTGTTTCGGGTCTATTTATAGAAAGATTCATCGATTTGCCAACCATCTTGTCAGTCAATTCACGTGAATCCAGATTTTTATTCTCTACAGTCTCAATGTATTCGCCTTTTCTCAGTATCGTTATCTTGTCGCTTATTTCAAGCACTTCGTTCAGCTTGTGTGTAATTATTACAACCGCACAGCCGTTTTTTTTCATTTTAATGATGATTTCAAACAATTTTTTTGTCTCTTGTGGCGTCAATACAGCCGTTGGCTCATCCAAAATCAGTATTTTAGCCCCGCTGTAGAGCACTTTTAAAATTTCAACCCGTTGCTTTTCGGCAACCGACATGTCGTATATCTTCTTATCCGGATTGATTTCCAATCCATAACGTTCCGACAGATACCTTATCTCTTCGGTAATTTTCCCTCCATTAATAAAGGGCATGCCCTTTTGTCCTGCAATTATGTTTTCTTTTGCCGTCAAAACATCAACCAATTTGAAATGCTGATGAACCATTCCAATCCCCAGTCCAATTGCAACTTTCGGGGTCGCTATGTCCACTTTCAGCCCTTCTACAAAAACAAAACCACTGTCAGGCTGGTATATGCCTGACAGTATGTTCATCAATGTACTTTTACCTGCGCCATTCTCACCCAGGAGGGAATGGACTTCCCCCCCGTAAAGCGTGAGAAAAACTTCTTTGTTGGCTTGGACTTTTCCAAATGTTTTGGTGATGTTTTTCATTTCTACAAGTTTTTTCTTATCCTGCAACATATCATCACCCGTTTATTCTATTTTTCCTTCTACTCCCTTGACAAACCATCCCATTGAAAGCATGTCGCCATCGCTCATTTCTGTTCCTTCTTCAACCATTATATTTCCTTCTTGGTCATATATCGGTCCTGCAAATACTGACAAGCTTCCATCTTTCATAGCTTGAGTCGCCTCGTCAACAGCTGCTTGGGCATCTTCAGGCGCGTTTTCAGTAAGCTGTGCAAGTTTTACTACTCCGTTTTCCATTCCACCCCAGAAAGGCTCGTTTGTCCATTCCCCGTTGATTATCTTTTCAACTTGTTCTGTATAATATGGTCCCCAATCCCAAATTGGAGCAGTCATGTATGCATTTGGAGCCGTATCCTTCATGTCGGTATGGTAACCGATTGAGAAAGCTCCTCTTTCTTCTGCCGCCTGTTGCGGTCCTGCAGTGTCCTGGTGCTGGGCTATAACATCCACGCCTTCGTCAAGAAGGGCTTTTGCAGCTTCTTTTTCTTTTGCGGGATCGTACCATGTGTGCGTCCATCTAACCGCTACAGTTGCATCTTCGTTTACAGACTGGACTCCCAAAGTGAACGCGTTGATTCCTCTTATTACTTCCGGTATTTCATACGCTGCAACATAACCAATCTTGTCTGTTTCAGTTTTGAGTCCTGCAACTATTCCAGACAGGTATCTTGCTTCATAAATTCTTCCGAAATAATTGTTCATGTTGGGGGCATCTTTATATCCTGAGCAATGCATGAATGTAACTTCCGGAAACTCTTCAGCCACATTGACCACATAGTCCATATAACCGAAGCTTGTAACGAAAATAGCTTTCGCTCCCTGGTCGATCATGTCCTTCATAACCTTTTCTACTTCAGGTCCTTCCGGAACGGATTCTTTGTAAAGCGTCTCGACTCCAAGCTGTTCTTCAAGGTATAGTCTTCCTTCGTTGTGAGAGTACGACCATCCGCCGTCTCCAATAGGTCCAACATATACGAATCCAACTTTTAGAGCTTCCTCGGGTGCCGCTTCTTCAGCTGCAGGCTCGTTTTCTTCCGGCGCAGCCTCTTCTTTGGCGCAACCCACAAACAGCATGGATAAAACCAGCAATAATGACATGAATACTACAAAAGACTTCTTAAACATGATTTACTCCTCCTATAAATTGTTATTTTATTTTTATGCCTTCAACATCCATTTTTTCGATGGACGCGAGGGCTTCAAGCCTGTATCCCTTTTCTCTTAAAATATTGCCGCCGTCTTGAAAAGCCTTTTCGATCAAGGCTGCCACACCAACGACATTTGCTCCCGACTGTTCCACCAAATCTATCATTCCCAGTGCGGCCTGGCCGTTTGCAAGAAAATCGTCAACTACAAGAATGTTTTCACCTTGAGTCAAATACTTCTTTGACACAACGACTTTGTACAGGCATGATTTTGTGTAAGAGAAAACTTCGGTCGAAAACAAATCGTCTCCAATGTTTCCGGAAAGCTTCTTTTTTGCAAAAACAAAAGGGACATCGAATTTTCTGGCCACAGAATACGCTGCCGGTATGCCGGAAGTCTCTATTGTCAGAACCTTGTCCACTTTGCAATCAACAAACCTTCTATATATCTCGTCTCCTATGTCATCCATGAGCTTATAGTCGACTTGATGATTTATAAAACTGTCAACCTTCAATATGTTTCCATCCAATACTTTGCCGTCTTTCAAAATGCGCTCTTTAAGTGTCTTCATTTTTCCCCCTCAAAACAAAAACCCAACCAAAAATGGCTGGGAGTCAAAAACAGATACTCCCGTAGTCGGATTGTTAACGGCAACCCGGTAGAAACTTTTGGACCATATCACCAAAGATATACGGACGAACTTTTAATCTATATATAAATTTAATATTCGTTTTTATTGTAAAACATATTTTTGAAAAAATCAACCTGTCGCTCACATTATTTCCGATATTGTTTCTGCCAAGTAATCTTCAATCGGCTTGTCGATGTAATTTATTGCATCCTTGTTGAAGTCGTACCGGAACATGAAAACATTTACAAATAATTTGCCTCCAACTATATAAAATGGTTTTTGATGCCCTGGAACAAAGGCAATTTCAATTGATGCTTCATGGTTTACGCATATTTTCTTTTCAATGTTTTTCACTTCTATGGACTTTACCGTTTCGATTATCATTTTCATCACTTGGGGATCTTCCATTATCCACATATTGTAATTCCAAAAACTTCCTTCTTTCTTGCTCTCAGGCCTGAACATTTCTCTGTTGGATATAGCGCTTAATATTTTTCTTACGGACTCACTGCTGAAATCATCATCATAAAGCGGCTCCATGTCATCCATGTCGGCAATGTCGTTTAGATATCTTTCACCAACCTTTTCTTTTTCTAGTGTGGCTGTCCAAAAATAAATCATTGCCTCAAATACTCTCAAATCCATTGTGAGATTCATATAAACTCCCCCTCGCATTATTTTTACAATTAATTATACCATCAAATCCATTTAGCATTAAACTTTTAAGAATAAGACTGCTGCCATTAGGGTAAAACTACTATATAAAATAAAGGAGGCGTTCCCATGTTAATATATGCTTCGCTTGCCGTCATTGCAATCTCATTTGTCATATTTTTTGTAATACAACAAAAAAAATTAAAAAGTTCCGAAACTTTTTCCAAATCAGCCATGGGATTTTTCAACAATCTTGACGGCTTCACTCCTTCATATGCACTTTTCGGAATAAAAGATCCATCAGGACATTCAAAGGCCATGGCCATAGACACAGAACGTGAAACCATATGCTTATACGATGCAAATGAAAAAAACAAACATCATTTTATTGACTATGCAGAATTGGCTTCATCCGAAATTTTTGAAAATGATATTTCAATATCATACTTTTCAAACGATTCAAAGATACTGAAGCTCAATTTCGAGAAAGAGCTTTCCGAAAACCACAAAACGGTGTTCACACTTTCCGTTGAATGCACATTTGTTTCTGATGATGTATCTAGTTTCAAAATTTACACAATTTATTCAAATACTCCTGTCGACAAAAACGAGTATTTGTTCAAGAAAGAAGAAACTAACAAATGGCACCACATGATGGTTAAAATAATTGATTACAACAACCATCCAGTCAAGAACATTGATTAGTTTAATTCGTCTTTAAGCAGAATATTGTTTTTAGAGATCCTTGAAGGCTTTTCTTACGTTTTCAAGGGTTTCCCATTTTTTGCTGAAGCAGAACCTGACTTGATGCATGCCATATTCCTTCTTGGAATAAAAAGAGGTTCCCGGAACAACTGCTACTCCTGTCCTCTTTATCAATTCAATGCAGAAATCGTAATTTTCGCCAATTCCGTATTCCTTCATCAACTCTTCGCAATCGGCAATTATATAATAAGCTCCCTTTGGCCTGTACGGTTTGAATTTGCTCCCTTCCAAGGTTTCAAAAACATGATTTCGCGATTGCGTGTAGCGCTCCTGCAAACCCCTGTAATATTCTTTATTCAGGTTCAATGCAGTAACTGACGCATGCTGAAAGGGGGTCGGAGCGCCAACGGTGAAAAAATCGTGCACTTTCCTTATTCGGCTTGTAATCCTCTCGTCCGCTATTGCCCAGCCTACCCTCCAGCCTGTTACTGAATAAGTCTTTGAAATTGAATTTATGGTAACGGTGCGTTTTTCCATTCCCGGAAGAGATGCGATTGATATATGCTTTTCGCCGTCGTAGAGAATATGCTCGTATATTTCATCGGTAACGGCGTATGCATCCCACTTGATGCAAAGCTGAGCTATCTTCTCAAGCTCCTCTTTTGAAAAAACCTTTCCTGTCGGGTTGTTTGGGGTATTTATTATTATTGCTTTTGTTTTTTCATTGAATGCGTTTTCAAGTTCGCCTTCATCGTATTTCCAATGAGGCGGCCTTAATCTTACGTATCGCGGAATGGCTCCCGAAAGTATTCCGTCCGGTCCGTAATTTTCATAGAAGGGCTCGAATACGATTATTTCATCACCCGGATTAACAAGCGCCATCATTGTGGATATCATGGCCTCGGATGCTCCGCATGTGACTGTTATCTCCTTTTCGGGATCGCAATCGATTCCATTGTAGGCTTTTTCCTTCCTCGCTATGGCTTCCCTGAGCTCTTTTTCTCCAAATGTAATTGGATACTGGTTCCATTCGGCATCGATAGCCTTTTTTGCAGCATCTTTAAGTATATCCGGGCTGCCAAAGTCAGGAAATCCCTGCGACAAATTATGCCCTCCATAGTGGTTGCTCACTCTTGTCATTTCCCTTATGACCGATTCCGTAAAAGCTTCTGTCTTCTTCGACAATTCCTTCATATTGACCCTCCAATCTTTTTTCATGTTTCAATGTTACCATAAGAAAAAACAACAAGCCACAAGCACTTGTTGTTCTTTCAGAATAATTCACGCTTTAAATGCACAAATATTGTTTTTTAAATCTCTGCCAGGTTTAAAAAACCTCCATCATTTTTATCATTGCCGGTCCCAGCAAGACTATGAAAAGGCTTGGGAAAATGAAAAATATCAAAGGGAATAATAGCTTTACTGGAGCTTTCAAGGCGGTTTCCTGGGCTCTTTGCCTTCGCTTGACCCTTATGTTGTCCGCCTGTATTCGCAATATTTTACCTATGCTTACTCCCATTTGCTCAGCTTGTATTATGGAAGAAATGAATATCTGCAAATCAGGCAAATCACACCTCTTTGACATATCCGTCAAGGCCTGCCGCCTTGTTTTTCCTATTCCTATCTCCTTTACCGCCTTGCCGAATTCCCTTGTCATCTCGTTTGTGCCTCTTGCTGCAACCTTTTCCATGGCCCCGTCAAAGCTAAGTCCCGCCTCTACGCTTACAGTCAGCAAATCTAGTATGTCCGGGAGCTGTTGCGTCATTCTTATTTTTCTCTCTTTTATCTTATTGTTTAGAAGAAATATCGGAATCATGTCTCCTGCGAGAAAAGCTACAAGCATTCCTGTCACCCTCATTAAAAGCGACTCTGTGTTTTCCATGAAAAAGAAAAAGTAAACTGCGGGAAAAGCAACAATAAAGACACACCTTAAAAATATCCAGCTCAATAGGCCCATATGAAAAGGATAATCGGCTGCTTTTAACTTTTCGTCTATTCTTGCCATTGTGCCTTTTGGAGTTATTTTTCTCGTGGTTTCCGTTATTTTTAATCTTATCGGTTCAATCACGCGCTTCTCAAAAGACAATTTCTTTCTGTCCTCTATAATGACTTCCTGTTTCCCTACAACATCGTCAAGCATTTCAAGGCGGTGCCGTATGCTTAATTTTTTCCAATAAAAAACAGTCACAAAAAGGGTGAACAAGAGTCCGAGCGATAGAAATATCATACTTGAAAGCAAATAAACCATTCTTCACCCCTCCTAGAATTTTATTTCGATTATCCTTTTTATGAAAAAGAAGCCAAGCAATTGACCTATTATTCCAATGACAAGCAGCTTTTGTCCAAAACTGTCTGTGAACAAGAGTTTTATGTGGTCCGGACTGTTTATTGCCATGAAAACAGCAAGAACAATCGGAGCCGCAGAGGCTATCACACCCGAAAGCCTTCCCTGTGCCGTAAGAGCCCTAACCTCGCCCTTAAGCTGCACTCTCTGCCTTATGGTACCCGAAATGTTGTCTAGAATCTCGGCAAGGTTTCCACCAATCTGCCTTTGAATCTTCACTGCCGTTACTACAAGCTCCAAGTCGTCCAACCTAACCCTTTCGAGCATCTTGTCAAGGGCCTCATCCATTGAAACGCCATATGAAGTCTCTTTCACGACCTGCTTGAATTCCATGTTTATGGGCTTTGGCATTTCGCGGCTTACAGTTCCCATGGCCTGATTGAAGCTGTATCCCGCCCTGAGTGAGCTTGCCATCATGTCGAGAGCATCCCCAAGCTGTTCGTTTACTGTCTCAAGTCGTTTTTTAATCTTTGCTGATACAACAATTCTTGCTATTATAAAAATTGCAGGCACAATCAAGAGGCTCATTATAATTCTTTTTGTAAAAAATACTGTCAAGAAATATAAAATCGCTGTGGAAGACAAGATAAACAGAAGCATTTCCTCTCCCCTTACAGGTATGTCAGCACGCTCAAGATCTTTTTCAATTCTCTTTCGCAGCCGCTCGAGCAAAAACATCCTTACTATGAATCCGCCTATACTTCTCGTAATATTTTGAAAACCCGCTCTCGTGAACCGCCTTTCAAGCCTTTCTTTTTTATGTTCTTCCCAATCAAAAAACTTTTCAAGCCTGGCAATGGGCTTGCTTTTGGTGTTTATTCTGCTGAGTGCAAAAACAGCAAAGACCACGTCAATAAAAATAATTGCAAGTATTAACCAAATCATGCTTTCACCACCATTCGTCAACTGAACCATTCCTCCTGCACGCGTATGCCGGAATCAGTGAGCTTGTTCATGAATTTCGGCCTTATTCCAGTAAAATCCAAAGACCCCTTTATCATACCGTTGTCATCCTTGCCTTGAACCTTGTATGCAAAAATATCCTGCAGGGTTACAACATTTCCTTCCATTCCCTGCACTTCTGTCACGTTTGTTATCCTTCTGCTTCCATCCTTGAAACGGCTTTGGTATACAATCAGGTCTATGGCGGATGCTATTTGCTCCCTTACTGCCGCAAGAGGGATTTCCAGTCCAGCCATTAAAACCATTGTTTCAAGCCTTGTCAGCATGTCCCTTGACGAGTTGGCGTGACCGGTCGTAAGAGACCCGTCGTGGCCCGTATTCATGGCCTGGAGCATGTCAAGCGCCTCTCCTGTCCTTACTTCTCCCACAACTATCCTGTCCGGCCTCATCCGGAGGCTGTTCCTTACCAAATCTCTTACTGTAATTTGCCCCTTGCCCTCTATGTTGGGAGGCCTCGTCTCCATTCTCACAAGGTGCTCCTGGTGGAGCTGAAGCTCGGCAGCGTCCTCTATGGTGACTATGCGCTCCTCCTCCGGTATGAAGCATGACAGTACATTAAGCGTAGTGGTTTTACCGCTTCCTGTTCCTCCTGAAACTATTATGTTGAGCCTCGCCTCGACACATGCCTTCAGAAAGCTCGCCACCTGTGGCGAGATAGTTCCGAAATCAATCAAGTCCCTTATTGTATAAGGCTCGGTAGCAAATTTCCTTATTGTCAATATGGGGCCATCCAAAGCTAAAGGATGTATTACCGCATTTACACGCGATCCGTCCGGAAGCCTTGCGTCAACCATTGGAGACGATTCGTCGATTCGCCGCCCGAGCGGAGAAACGATTTTTTCTATTATATGCAGAACATGCGAATCATCCCTGAATGCTACAGGTGTTTTTTCAATTTTACCGTCTCTTTCAACATAAACATTTCCATAACCATTGACCATTACCTCCGTTATTTTTTCGTCTTGAATTAGAGGCGTTATGGGGCCGTATCCAACAATTTCGTTTATCGTGTCGGTGATTATTTTTTCCTTCTGCCTGCGGGTTACAAATGTCTCATCCTCTTTCAGGATGTCATCAAGTATGGCTGTGAGGCTTTCCTTGATTTTTCCTTTATCTACGGATTCATCCTTTGATTTTTCCATAAGCCTTTTCTGTATTTTCCCCTTCAAAATTTCATTCTGGCTTTTTGAAATATTGCTTTCGCTCTTTATGCCTTCATCAGATTCAACTTTCAAAGACGAACCGTTTTTTTCCTTTTCAATTCGTTCCAACAGAGACATGTTCCTACCTCCCTATTTCCCAATCCATTTTCCAAACATCGATTTCTTTTCATCCCTGCCCATTATCTCGTCGACTATGTTGTATATGCTCTTTGTAACCGAGCTGCCCGGATTATTGAGGACAAACGGTTTTCCCTTGTTGACTGCATCGATTATAGTGCGGCTGTCCTCAGGCACAATATGCGATATTTTCTTTTCTGTAGTTTTTTCCAAATCCGACACATTTATGCCGAAATTGCGGTGGTAGCGGTTTAAAATAAGGCTTATCTTGTCATCCCTGTAATTCAGGGTTTTCATGACATGAAGGCCGGACTTTACATTCTTTATGGTTGGAAGATCCAATGTGGTCAGAAGCATTATGCTGTCCGACAAATCTAAAGCGGCAAGATTGACATCGTCAAATGCTGGAGCCATATCAACGACAATATACTTATAGCTTTCTTTCAGTGTGCGCAGTATCCTTTGAATATTTCCTCCCGTCACAAACTCTGCGTACTCGGGCCTTGAGGGAGCCGGCAAAACCCTTACGCCCGAATTATGAAGCATCATGTAGTCTTCTAGGAGTTCCTTGTCGAGGCTCTGTATATCCTTGACAAGTTCCATTACGGTTCGCTCAGGATAAAGGTTCAGCATAACCGAGACATCCCCAAACTGAAGGTCGAAGTCCACAAGCGCAACCCTCTCCTCGGTCTTTTGCGCAATTGCAGTGGCAATGTTTGTAGCTATTGTGCTCTTTCCAACCCCGCCCTTGGTGCTGAATATGGATATAATTTTAGGTTTTATGTCTTCCTCATGCTGTTTTCTTCCGTAGAGGACTTCCCTTCTCTTCAAATCCTTTTCGTACAGGTCGAGAATTGTGTCTATGTATACATCCGCAGCCGCCGGTTTGACTATGTAATCCCTGGCTCCGTCGCTCATGGCTTTCTTCAGGTTCTTCTTTCCGCCCTTGTCGAAAGTGACTATGACCAGCACATTGGGGATTGTTGCTGTCAGAATCTCCGTTGGAGTAACATTCTTTATTCCAGGCATGTTTATATCCATCAGAACGACGTCCGGCTTGACATTTTTGGCCAGCTTGACGGTCGAAATGCCCTCGGAACATTCTCCTACTATTCTTATGCGTTCCTCATGGCTAAGAGCCACACGTATGTTCTCGATATCCTTTTCGTTTTGGTCAGCTATCAACACATTCACTTTATGTTCCATATGCACCTCTCCGTTTCTTGCGACTTATGCATGTCATCTTCTCAATGGGACAAAATCGTCTGTAATGCTTCCGTTTGTTCCTATTTCATCGTCCGCATCCGGATGTCTCAGTGCAAGCCTTATTTCTCCGGTTTGGTCGGCTTGAAAAAGTTTTTCTGTTTCTGACGCATTGATTGCCAAGGTCAACAATCTGCTCGAGGCCTGTTCCTCCGCCGCATCGTCAGAAGCTTTCTTTTCCTCGATGGAATCCATTTTGTTTATCGAAAGCACAAGCACATCTTCAATGAATGCCTTTGTGGCAGGCGGATAGCTTACTCCGTCTTTCTCCCTTGCGGCTACATGGACAAGCAAATCCACATGGTCACCGGGCGTAACCATATCGGATATGCCTGCAATAAGGTTAACCTGTATGGTCATCGCCCTTTGCCCGGAAGGTATGTTGTATGAAAACCTCAAGGCCTCCAAATCAAAGAGTCTGCTTTCAAGAATCTGTTCGTCTGCGAGTATCCTTTCCATTGTGTATTTTCCGACAATTTTCGTTCCGTCTGTCATCGACTCCGGATGAACATACTTTTTGTCTATCTCCCTGTAATCGATCATAGCATCCGTAACCTTTACCTTTGCAGGTATGGTCTCCTTTGCAACCCAAACCTCGACGTATGTAACCTCAACCTCTTCAGGTTTGAGGGATTCGAGATATTTATATATCCCGAAAGTAGTGATTGCGGCAAGAACAACTGCAAAAATGATTATTCGCTTGTCCAGTTTCATTCAATCCCCCCCTTATTTTACCAATCATTCGGTCAGATTAATTCCATTAAGTCCAAAATCACGTGCAGTCAAATCAACCTCACCATAAACGATTACATCATCATATTTATTTATTATTTTGCCAGTTACAGTCTTGTCGGAAATGTTGTATTCGCAAACTTCAATAACCGCAAAACCAACTATTCTTGTAGGCGATTTTCCATCCATATCCTGCCATAATATGTCTTCGCCATCAGCGTTTATCGGTTGTACTATTGGGCATATAATATATCCATCATACTCGTCATTGCTATAAGTAGGATAATAATCACTTGTCTCGTCAGTTATTTCACCTACAGCAGTGCTTATAGGCCCAACAGCTACACCAGTTTCTGTATATATGATTTCGCCTTCACTATATGTGTTTTTAGAACCGTTTTCGATAGCTATTTTTACTCCAGTTTTACCCTCACCATCAAGATCCATTAAAGCATAATTCCCTTGATCTCCGTCTCCCGGTCCATACTCTAAAGTAATTTCATGACTTTCATCATCAGCATAAAGCTCATAATTTTCCCATGTATGAATATCAATTCCAAACGGCCTTAGTCCACTAGCTCCTCCTATTGGTCCATTTACAGCCGCGGCATATGCACTAACCGTCATTTTACTCTTTCCTAAAATTCTCAACAAGATGGTCTCGAATTCTTCATTTGACGACACTCTTATCTTATGATTCTTGACTGTTCCCACATCCGGAAAACTTATTTCAGGAACCCAAATTTCCGCATTATTAATATTGCTTTTAATATTTTTTTTAAAAATATTTTCCGCAATATCTGCCGCTTCATCTATATCAGTCAAAGCCTGGGCCCCTGCAAGAGCTGCGGCGTCGCATGCATTTTGAAGCCTGCTCTTTCTAGTGGCGGCATTTCCGAAATCTACCGCAAGGGCAGCAAATCCTATTATTACAACCATAGCTATAACAACCATAATCATGGCTATGCCTTTTTCATTGTTTGTTTTATCTCTCACTTCATTCACCTCCTATTCAATTCTCATTTCAGCGCTTGCACGCAGTGCAATTTTCCCATCTTCGGTGCCATCGGATTTATCAATCATCGGTCCAACAATAGGCATAATAAGTTCCAAGTTATGGCTCACACTAACAATTATATTCCCATCTGACGTTTCATCATCTACATCAATATCAACAGTCCCCACTGTTGATGTAACGTTGTTTATATGACTCTCGACATCCGTGCTGCTCATTCCAACAGCGGAGTAACGCGCCCCCTCACGGGCCGCATTTGAAAGCGTCATGTATGTAAAGTAAATCCTTCCGAATTCGATTATTCCGAAAATAAGTAAAAAAAGCAGAGGCAGAACGAAAATCGTCTCCACCATTGCCTGTCCTTTTTTGTTTTTTATGAATTTATGAGTTCTCATTTAGACCACCACTTTTCAAGTGTAAATTTTCATGGCAAAACCACCCTTGACCTACCCTATGTCAGATATTTCCGTATTTGCGTCGTTTGTCTTATTTTCTACGCTGCGGCCGAATGCGGCAAATGCTCCTAGTGTTACAATTGCAATAAGCATAATCAAAAGTATGTATTCCACCATAGCCTGGGCTTTACAGCTACTTAAAAATTTATTATTCCGCATACACACCACCCTGTTTTTTTGAATTTT
>Ga0209936_1000155_pt1 | contig 43857 bp, 39 predicted proteins | sample SalPonR1_A_D1_MG_FD_185694 | JGI IMG/M metagenome (GOLD analysis project Ga0209936, IMG submission 185694) | Salt pond soil microbial communities from South San Francisco under conditions of wetland restoration - Salt Pond MetaG R1_A_D1_MG... ...
CCCCGGGATGTATTAAACTGCAGCCCGAGATTGACCTGGTGTTTGGGATGGTTGGCGATATATTTAGAGGGAGATTCGCCATTGCTTGTCGTGCGGATGTAGGTGTAACCGGTTTGAACACCGAAAGATTGGCTGTTGCTCAGGTTGAGGACGGCATCAGATAGAAATTCAAACCCTGCAGCGCTGCTCTGCTCTATATTCATTGCATAAAAGTAAGTTTCATTTGGCTGCAGATTGTCCGCATTGGTAATATCGTTAGAGTTAGTCAGTGCGTAATCAATCAGGTTGCTGGATGTTCGATAGAATACCGTGGGTGATAGTTTGACACGGCTGCCAGGGCGCCAGTCCAGGCCGGCATCCACTGTCCAGGAGCGCTCGGGCTGAAGGTCCGGATTTCCGATGTTTCGTCCCGGGGCCAGGTTTGGTATTTGTGAGGAAATATACCGCTCGGTAAAGTCACCTACGCGAATGGCTCGGCCAGCAGATCCTCTCAAAGTCACGTCACCCAGATCATAAGATGCGCTCAACTGTGGTAAGAATTCTGTGGAAGCAATACTATCAAACTGAACTCGTGTACTCGCCGTGATGCTAAGACCATTCACCCAGCTAAAATGCCCGATGGAGTATATCCCACCCATATCGGTTTGATGATTACCCCGGTCGGTACTTTCGATTTGCTTGTCAAGGTACTGTCCGCCGACCATTACCCGAATATAATTGAACCGGTTTGATATCGACTCACCGCTGAACTCCACCTGGTGCGAGAGATTCAGGAACAGCTGATCGGTGGTATGCTCGTTGGGCGTTATCACACCGGGGATGAAGTCAAAAGTGTCGTCGACATTTCGGTAGGATACATTAATTTCAGACCGATGTGAACCTCGCTCGAACGTGATCGCGCCAAGGCCCCAGCGGCTTGAAATTTGCTCCTCAGACTTATCAAATGTGCTGCGGGTGTAAAAATACCGGGCACTGAAATCACGTTTATCGAGGCCGCCGCGGGTGTATACAGTCAGGTCATCTGTTAGCCGATAGGAGAGCGCCGTGGTGTAGTTAGTCATCTCAAAATAATTATCATACGTCTCCTCTTCAGACGAGCCCGGTTCAAACACCGGGTTTTGCAGCTCCTCGCCGTCTGATGAAACATGTCGTACAGAAGTAGAAAACCGCCACCTGTTTTTATGAAGGTCAATGCCCAGGTCGCCCGTCAACAGATTGTGCTGACCCGCACCTAAATCAGCAAAGACATTGGTATCCAGATTGTTGCCTGCATCAATCTGCCGCCGAAGATATCCTCTCGTTTTAATGTGAATCACGCCGCCAACTGCATCTGCACCAAAAGATGCACTGGCAGGGCCCCGAACCAATTCTATTTGTCCAATTTCAGAAAGTGAAACCGGAATATTTGTATTAAAATGTGAGGTTAGCGGATCATTTAAAGGCACATTATCGAGCATAAACAACACTTGTGAAAAAGTGCTGCCGCGAACGCCCACATCAGCCTGCACGCCAAAGCCCTGACGTGCATTGATATTTACGCCGGGGAGTGATCGCAGCAGTTCATCTACAGAGTTCACCGGCATGGTCTGGATATCACGCTGGGTGATGATCGATACATTTTTTCCGCTTTCAGATACCGACATAGGGATACGCGACGCCGTGACGGATATAGAATCCAATTTAACCTCCATCTGTGCCAGTGTATCAGTAGCGATAAAAAATGATAGCAGGGTGACGAGAAATACAGCCTTTTTGGTCATCTAGGAATTATTTTCTGGTGAACTGATAAATCATTTGCTGAGCTCGAAAAGATACAGTCATTTCACCATAATGGAAAAGGTTAACCAGTTTAATCACCACCAGCGTGTCTTAGAGGAAATTGCAAATGAGTCGATAAATGTCCATGTTGAATAGAATACAATTCTCCTGTTCTTTTGGAGTTAGATATCTGTGATACTCCTTTTCAATCATACGAAACTAGTCGTGAAAGCTAATTCTATTCTCATTTTTGCCATCCTGTTTCTTGTTTCATGTACATCTTCACAAAACCTTTTGAATGAAGGTCAGTACGATCGGGCGATTTATTAGGTCGGAAAGAGCGCCATCCATCAACGGGCGTCGACCAACTACAGTGATATGATAATTTAATTCTGTTAAAGGAATAGTAAAGAAGAGTCACCGGGTAAATATCAAACCTGTGAATATTAAAGTAATCAGACAACGGAATAGAGCTTTTGCAGAATTTACCGATAACAATGTTTATAATATTTAACCGAACCCGGCTGGTCTTTTCGGGTAAACACTCCAGGATGCTCTTTACTTTACAATTTAAATTTTGCGCTATGAAACGTTATTCCGTTATTTTTTTTCTGTTTTTATTTGTCGTCTCGTGTACATCGTCGCAGAAACTGCTGGAACGGGGGCAGTACGACCGTGCAATTGATAAAGCCGTTGAAAAACTTCAGAAAAAGCCGGGTGACTCTGACGAACTGGAAGTATTAAAAGAGGCATACGAGCTTGCAAATATGTTCGACATGGAGCGAATAGAGTACCTGGAGCTGGAGGGAAACGACGATAACTGGCTTGAGATTTTTGCACTATATGAGCAGCTGGATCGCCGGCAGAATAAAGTTCGGCGGCTCCCGTCTCAAATCAGGAATCAATTTACATTTGTCAATTATGATGAGGCGATAATAAATTCTAAATCTGCAGCGGCCGATGTATCGTACCGGCGCGGATTGGAGTATATGGAAAGAGGCGATAAAGAAAGCTATCGATTAGCCTGGGCTGAATTTATACGTGCCTCGGAGCTTTATACGGGCTACAAAGATGTGGATGAGAAAATTGAAGAAGCATATTCATTAGGGCTTAACAACACACTTTTTGTTGCGGAAAACAACTCAGGCGTAATGGTACCGGAGTATTTTGAAACGGAACTTTCAAAAATCACTCTTCGGGATCTGAATACCCGCTGGCTCAATTTCGATACATTCGAAAATGAAAATATCGATTATGATCACCTGGTGGTGCTGAATGTGACAAGTATCGTATTTTCACCTGAATCAGTTGAGCGACAAATTATTCGGGAATCTAAGGAGATCCAGGACGGCATGACTTATGCCTATGACAATGATGGTAACGTCAGAAAAGATTCACTGGGAAATGACATTCGTGTTCCGAATATGGTTACCGTCAATGCAGAAGTCACAGAAGTGTTACAGCAAAAATCGACATTTGTGGGCGGAACCGTTGATATGTACGAGCTTTATTCCGATCAGCTGGTTCGCACAGATGATTTATCAGTCGAATTTGTGTTTGAAAACCGATATGGTATTCTGAGTGGCGATAAACGCGCACTCTCAGAAGAACTTGAAGAAATTGTAGGCGGTCGCGAGCTACCCTTTCCGTCCAATGAACAGATGGTGATGGATTCTGCTGATCTGCTGAAACAAAGGACCAAGATGATTATCAGCAGTGAACGCAATTTACTTGAACGCTGAGAACAAAAGCAGTCACTTGAATTTCTACCGTTGTGAACAGTTTTTTGAGGATCAATGATTCAGGTACTTTTGAGCGTCGGGATATGGGGGTGGAGTAGAGGAAATATTACTGATGAAATTGTTTAAGCGTACCTTGAGCATCAATGAAGCAAGGTGGCTACTGACGACTCAGATTTCATCTTGGTATAGGACTTTAGTCCGTCACTAAACCCCTGTACTTCCAGAGCAGGGTAGTTTAGTCACATGAACATGTGATTTCCCTACACGTTTGTTCATTTTAGATTAGCAAGACGATTATGTGCCGGTTTCCTTCCTTAACTTTTAGTGATCTCATCATGAAACGTTCGTCAGTCATACTTTTTCTTCTACTATTTATTGTGTCATGTATATCGTCGCAGAAACTGGTGGAACAGGGACAGTTCGATCAGGCCATTGACAAATCTGTTAATAAACTTGAGAATAATCCTGGCAACTCCGATGAGCTTGAAGTTTTAAAAAAGGCATATAATTTAGCAAATATGTCTGACAGTACGAGGATTGCCCACATGGAGCTCGGGGAGAATGAGGGCAGGTTAAATGAGGTCGTTGAGCTATATGCGCAAATGGACCGTCGTCAGGATAAAATTCAGGCACTTCCCTCTCAGGTCAGGAATCACTTTGAATTCGTCAATTACGATAGCATAATTACCGAAGCCAAATATACCACGGCTGATAAACTGTACAGACGTGGTCTTGAGTTCATGGAGAGGGGTGATAAAAAAAGCTATCGCAAGGCGTGGGCTGAGTTTAATCGGGCATCAGAGATTTATCCCGGCTATGAAGATGTAGATCAAAAGATTGAGGAAGCACGACGTCTTGGCACAAGTCATGCGCTTTTTGTTGCAGAAAACAACTCAGAGGTGGAGGTGCCCGACTATTTCACTACTGAGCTGTCCAGAATTACGGCGCAGGACCTGAATGTAAGGTGGCTCGATCTTGATTCTATTGAAAATGAGAATATCAGCTACGATCAATTAGTGGTATTGAACGTGACAAATATCATTTTCTCGCCTGAATCGGTAGATCGGCAGAGGAATCGGCAATTAAAAGAGATTCAGGATGGATTTATCGAAAAGAGGGACTCACTCGGAAACATTAAACGGGTTCCAAACATGATAACTGTAAACGCTACAGTTTTGAATGTAACAAAAACCAAATCAGCCTTTATTGATGGTTCGCTCAACGTATATGAGTTTACAACTAATCAGCTTATCCACACTGAAAGTCTGTCGGAAGAGATAATGTTTGAAAACAGATTCAGCGAGTTTTATGGTGATGATCGTGCACTTTCGAGTCGAACAAGGGAGTCAACTTTTGATTTACAGAGAGAAAGGACTGATGCAAAACCGAGGATTACGATTAATGATTCTCGTGGGATGATCATAGAGGATAGAAAAGAAGTTCCATTCCCAACAAACGAACAGCTCCTGCTCTATTCAGCCGACCTGCTAAAGGAAAGAGCCAGATCGGTTATCAGGGATGAGCGCAATCTGTTTTAGAGCTGAGTTAGGTGCAGGATACAAATATGGAATAGTTCGATATATCACCGAAACCGGATTCCATCGATCAGCTCCTCTAAGAAATTGAAGCCACGTGGTGGCATGGACTGCTATGTTTAAAGTGTATGCGTGAGGGTCAAACATGGCATGTCTCGAAACACCACAGAAATAGGATTCCATTAATCAGCTTTTCAAAGGAACTGAAGCCACCTGCTGGCAAAAGACATGCTATGTTTATTCCGAGGCACATTCTTTCCTCAGTCTATCCTGCATGGACTCCTTTGGGGCAAAAACAGTATGCAGACAAACGATTGACATTTTTTCAAATCTTAAGTGAAAAAACGACACTTTTGGCGGACATTATTGTCATTTTTACAAGCATCAGCTTCATGTAAATCAGTTGGCACATTGCTTGCAACAGTTTAGTATAGGAGAGAAAAAAACTCTCAATTACTATTTTTTGATTCGTAATTATTCAAAACTTATATGGAGGTAATTGATATGAGAAACCGAACCCGAAATCGAAATCTTCCAACAAGATTTGCGGATCGCACATCAGACCTGACATCATTTAGCAACTGGATGGACCGCATATTCGATGAAGTCGTTAATCAAAATGGCGGTACGTTTGTACCCACACTAAATGTATCGGAAACAGACCAAACATTCGAAATCTCAGTCGCTCTTCCCGGTATGAACAGAGACGATGTAGAGATACACTATGAGAATGACGTGCTTACCATCAGCGGAGAACGCAAGTGGAAGCATGAAGAAAATGAAGAAGGACGTCGCTATCATAGAGTTGAATCGGGATATGGCAGCTTTAGCAGATCATTGCCGCTTCCTAACTTTGTGGACTCTGAAAATATAGAGGCAGAATTCGAAAATGGAGAGTTGATCATTAAAGCTCCAAAATTAAAAGAGAAAGCCGGTAAAAAAATCACAGTAAAATAATTAGATAGTACCGGTAGAATCATAATGAATCCAATGAAAGCCGCGGCTCTAACCGTGGCTTTCAATTTTTTTATGCTGTCCGGAAAGATGCATAGGAGAAGCATTTATAAAACATGTTGTTCACTATGAGCGAACTTGCTGAATGCCTGACAATATCGAGTCTCAACTTTAAATCGATTTGGGAGGATAATTTCCTATTTTTGGTTCATGCTTGCTCAAAAAGATAATAAGTCGAATACAGAATATTTTTTAGAAGTGCCGGAAGGTCAGCACACAGACATTCGCCTGGATAAATATATTACATCTTTTATTCAGAATGCTTCCCGAAATAAGGTCCAGAAGGCGATCAAAGACGGGTATGTGATTGTAAACGGGGAGACTGAAAAAGCTTCTTACACGATGCAGCCGGGTGACAAAATTGAAATTCGTCTGCCGAAGCCCCCTCCACCGGAAGCTGAGCCTGAAAAAATGGATTTGGATATCGCATACGAGGACGATCATATTATCATCGTCAATAAAACGGTGGATATGGTGGTGCATCCGGCATTTGGCAACTGGACCGGTACGCTGGTGAATGGTCTCCTCTATCACACACAAGAAAACCTCTCGCTGACTGATGAAGAGACGCTTCGTCCGGGAATTGTGCATCGTCTTGATAAAAATACAAGCGGGCTGCTGGTTGTCGCAAAAGATGATGTGTCGCACAGAAAGCTATCTAAACAATTTGCTGATAAAACGGCAAACAGAACTTACTGGACAATTGTTTGGGGAAATCCGCCTGATACAGGGACTATCTCGGGTGATATTGGCCGTTCGCCAAAAGACAGGAAGATAATGACGGTTCTGCCTGATGGTGAAGGTAAAAGCGCGGTGACGCATTATAAAGTGATTGAGCGATTCGATCATCTCTCGCTGCTGGAAGTAAGGCTTGAAACCGGCCGTACACACCAAATTCGTGTACACATGCAGCATGTAAATAATTACGTATTTGGCGATACTACCTATGGTGGTGCATCAGTCCGGTTTGGACCTAATACAGGTAGCCGTAAACAGATGTTCAATAATCTTTTTTCCAGAATTACCGATCAAATGCTTCACGCCAAAACGCTCGGGATCGTACATCCGGTGACAGATGAATACATGGAGTTCGATTCTGAACTTCCTGAAAATTTTCAGCATGTACTCGATACACTTCGTACCAATTGTAAACCTAATTAAAGATCTGACTCTCACATTATGAGCAGCAATAAGAAAACAATAAACATCGAGGTAGAACTCGATAATAAGAACATCCCCTCTGACATTAAATGGAATGCAACCGACCTGGAAGGTTATGATGAAGCGTCCTGCCGTGCGATGCTGCTGTCACTTTGGGACCATAACCGTAAGGATACACTTCGCCTGGATCTCTGGACGAAAGACATGACGGTAGATGAGATGAAAATCTTTTTTCATCAAACACTGGTTACCATGGCTGATACTCTTGAGAACTCTACAAATGATGATCGTATCAGCGGTGATATGAGGGATTTTTGCGACTATTTTGCGGATAAAATGAATATCAAAGAGTAGCCATTCAGCACTAATATTAACAGCTCCTGAATTTTGGCACAAAGTTGCTATATTCTAGAGTATACGGATTAGTGAAATTAACAAATGTAAGAAGCATCAGCTATGCAATACCTCGACTTTGAACAACCAATAGCCGACCTAGAAGATAAAATCCAGGAACTGCAGGATCTTTCTGTAGGAGATGGCGTTTTGAAGCCTGAAATTGACCGGCTCAAAAAGAAAGCACAACAGCTGCGTGAGTCAATTTTTACTAATCTTACACGCTGGCAGCGGGTTCAGCTTGCCCGGCACCCTGAGCGACCCTACACTCTCGACTATATCGAGCGGATTACTGACGACTTTATTGAAATTCATGGGGACCGGTATCATAGCGACGATCATGCAATAGTGGGTGGTTTTGCCACAATCGACGGTCAATCCGTCGTTCTGATGGGGCATCAAAAAGGGCGTGATACGAAGAGCCGTCAGTATAGAAACTTCGGAATGGCTAATCCCGAGGGATACAGAAAAGCATACCGGCTCATGAAACTGGCTGAGAAGTTTGATCTGCCTGTTATTACACTGCTCGACACCCCCGGTGCTTTTCCGGGACTGGAGGCAGAGGAGAGAGGTCAGGCAGAAGCTATTGCCAAAAATCTTAAGATGATGGCTACTCTGGAAGTCCCGATTATCAGTATTGTGATTGGTGAAGGTGCCAGCGGCGGTGCGATCGGTATCGGTATGGGCAATGAAGTATACATGATGGAAAACACATGGTATTCTGTTATTGCACCTGAATCCTGTTCATCAATTCTCTGGAAGACATGGGATTATAAAGAGCAGGCGGCTGCGGCACTCAAACTAACGGCAAAAGACCTTCTTGAAATGAAAGTGATTGATGGAATTATTCCGGAACCCGTTGGAGGTGCACACCGGGACTACAATCAGGCTGCTATGGCAGTAAAAGAACGCTGCCTCGAAAGTATCAAACGACTTAAAAAAATGAAGGCCAACAAATTGGTTGATCAGCGCATTGATAAGTATGCCTCTATGGGCGTATGGACAAATGCTGCAGACGCATAGTTGTCAGGATGGTCATATTTCCGGATAAGCCACCGATTCACTCTTACACACATGTACTAAGAAGCCGCTACGGTGAGACTGATAAAATGGGCTACGTTTACTATGGCCGTTACCCTGAGTTTTTTGAGGTTGCCAGAACCGAAATGCTGCGATCAATGAACCTTTCATACCGCAGGATGGAAGAAGATGGCGTCATGCTTCCGGTTGTGTCGATGGAAATAGATTATAAGCAGCCGGTATTCTACGATGAAGAGATGCAGATAGAGGTGATGCTGTTCGAAAAACCTCTGGTAAGGCTTCAAACATACTATGCTATTTATACCAGCAGGCAAGATAAACCCCACGTTAGGGGACGGGTTGCACTCTGCTTTACCGATTCAGAAACGCGTAAACCGGTTAAAGCTCCGGAAACATTTCTGAAAATGTTTGACGAATGAGACGGTTTTCGAATCCATTTCTTTATTTATTCGTACTGCTATTTCTCTATTTTGTATTGATAACCTCAATGGGTGAATTACTGTGGGGCACAGTTCCGCCAAATGAACTTCACTGGACAGAAAAATTGTTTTTCGGCCTTTGTCACCAACTGCCTGATCGTACATACACGATAGATGGAGCGATGATGGCCGTAAATACCCGATGTTTTGGTATCTTTTTGGGCATGGCCGCCGGGTGGACATTTATTCCGTATGCGATTCGGTTTACGGCAGGCAAACGATGGCCGATACTAATCCTTTTGGCAGCGGTATTATTGCAGATAGTTGATTATTTGGGAAATTTAGTTGAGTTTTGGCAAAATACAAATCACTCGAGAACACTTCTGGGGGTACTGTTTGGTGCTGCGTTATCAATTTCAGTCTCTGATTTGTTTCTAACTCGAAATAAAAATAACTCTTAAATCGATACTAATATGGAAGATGAACAAGCAATGGATAAGGCGCCTGACTCAATATCTATAGGTGATATGCTGCCCTCTGCAACGGTTGTCGGATTGATTTTCAGTATTATTACATTCGCTATAAGCCTGGCAGTTGGATATTATGAAATAAGTTCTGAACCTTCGGGCTCACTCTTTTCAGCATCTACGATTAGTGGCTCAATTATCTGCCTGGTATCTCTTCTTGGAGGTGTTTTAGCTGTCTGGCATTTTGTGAAAGAAGTTAGTCCATACATTAAGTTAGGTCAGGGTGCTGCTCTCGGATTTTTGACAGGCGCTGTGATGGTGATTTTGTCTGCCGTATATGGTGAAATATGGTCTTTTATAGATCCGGACTACACCGATAAACTTGTTGAAGCAACGATTGCTAACTTTGAAGCAATGGAAATGCCGGATGCACAGAAAGATGCAATGATCGATAGCGTTGCAGGTTCAGTGAGGCAGCAAAGTTCATTTGTGTCACAAGTACTCTGGGGAATACCGGTTTCAGGCATTTTGAATTTACTGACCGGAATGGTAGGCGTTAAGATTTTTGCAAAAAAAGAAGATGAGGAGACTTTTTAGGATTTGAATAAATCAGATTACGGTTCAGATGTACTAAACCTGGCCAATACCCCATGGGTTGAGCGAAAAGGATTTTCGCACTGGGGGATGGCTCTCTTGTGGCTATTGTTTGTCTTTATTACTTCACAGGTGGTAGTTGCAGTTGTGTCGGTATCCGTGCTCTATATTACAGGCGCCGCAACGAACCTTCAGGAATTACTGACTGGCCTGGAATCCCGGCTCGATGTTCTGTTTATTGGAAATTCGGTGGGACAGATTTTCGTGATGGGACTTGCGTCACTTCTTATCGCGGGACTTCATGTCGGTTCTGAGACCAAAAAAGAGTTCCTGAGGATGAAATGGAACAACGACACCGTATTTTATATGGTATTGGGTGGTATACTCATACTGGTGATACAGCCAATTGTAATGTTTTTAGGTTACCTGAACTCGTTTCTTCCAACACCTGAATTACTAGAAGAGCTTCACAGGAGTCAATACCAGATGTTTGAAGATTATCTGTCTTCCGATGGTGTTCTCCTGATCGGTTTGTTTCACATAGCGATAGTCCCCGCATTTGCCGAGGAAATGTTATTCAGGGGGTATGTGATGCGTGCATTTGAAAAGAGCAAGGGCATTATTGCGGCTTTGATTATTTCCAGCCTCATTTTCTCACTCTTTCACCTTCAGCTCACTAATATATTGCCTTTAGCAACATTAGGTGCGGTAATGGGTCTTCTAACCTGGCTCTCCGACTCTATCTGGCCTGCAGCTGTTGCACATTTTGTGAACAATGGGTCCGCGGTTATTCAGGGCACGATATGGCCTGACCAAGCATTCGCTGAAATTACGCCGGAAGTTCTCCCTCCATTATGGGTTTTGGCATTAAGCATTGTTGTGTCCGGAATTTTGGTTAAGATACTGTACAGTAAATCCAACTTTCAGCTGAACACATGAGTTTTTTCGGACGATCAAAACCAAACAAGATTGATAACTGGGTATGCGTGATGGAGCGCAACATTGAGTTTGAGGTCGAAATGGCAAAGAATTACCTTGCAAATCACAGAATTCCATCAAACATTTTAAACAAAAGAGACTCTGCACATAGTATCAATATTGGTGAGATGTCGCTTATATATCTTTATGTACCTAAGGAGTTTGAGAAACGAGCAAGAAAAGCTCTTGGGGAATTCATAGATGAACTGGATGAAGACAACTGATTGTTGAGTGAATTAACTAAACGTATTCTTTTCGCTGTACCTGCAGCCATCCTGTTTATATGGCTAGCATGGATGGGTGGGATATACTTCAATGCAGTGATGGCTCTTTTGGCAGCAGGAACCATCTGGGAAGTCGGACGGCTACTCGACCGATCCGGAAGGGCAGTGTTTTTACCGGGCAGCTACCTAATAGCGGGAATTATCTGGTTTGCTGCTGAACTTCCAGATCTTATCCTTACCGGCGCAATTGCATTGGTAGTGCTCATCTCTCTTGCGGCCTTTATCCTCTCAAAAAAGTCCTGGTCAGGAAAGTGGCTTGCCACACTGTTCTGTGCTGTCTATACAACGCTTGGCTACTATCTTGCCGCAGCTGTCAGAGATCTGGGGATGGGGCAGGAAGGCTTCTGGCTTATCTTGGCACTCTTTTTCATGATTTGGGGCAACGACGTATTCGCCTATTTTGGTGGGAAAAATTTTGGCAAACGCAAATTGGCTCCCAACATCAGCCCGAATAAAACATGGGAGGGATTCTGGTTCGGGTTTCTTGGCGCTTGTACCGGTGCGATGATTGCATGGTTTGCCGTTGACTCATTTCCTATGACACTCCTTCAGCTTTTGCCGGCTGCACTTTTGACAAGCATCACGGGGCCTGTGGGTGATTTGCTGGAAAGCAGCATGAAGCGCAGGGCGGGTATGAAAGACTCGTCAGCACTTCTTCCCGGCCATGGCGGCCTGTTCGACAGATTCGATGCGCTTATTCTCACCGCGCCATTTATCTACTTTTATTTCACACTTTTTGTGTAGCTTTTTTGTTAAAGCATAAATAGATCACTTCGTTAAAAACAGGTAGCTATGGATAAGGATTTAAATATTTTAATTACAGGTGGCACAGGGTTCATTGGCAGTTTCCTTTGTGACCGGCTGGCACGAGACGGTCACTTTCTAACACTTATCAGTCGCTCTCCTGAGAAATACACCGAAGAGAGTGCAAAAAATCAATCGTATATCAGCTGGGATAGTGATTTATCAAAGGCGATGGATAAAGCTGATGTTGTCATCAATCTCGTAGGCGAAAATTTATTTGGGAAACGATGGACAGAGGAAGTAAAAAAACGCCTTTATAGCAGTCGAATAGATCTCACCAATAAACTGGTTGATGCCATGCGCGAATCATCAACACCTCCCGATCTTATGATCTCTGCATCAGGAATTAATTACTATGGTGATTCGGGTGACGAAGTGTTGACTGAGGAACATGGCCCCGGGGATGATTTTCTGGCTAATTTATGCGTCGACTGGGAAGCCGCTGCGATGAAGGCACACGATCTTGGTGTTCGTGTGGCGATTCCAAGAATCGCCCCGGTTTTGGAAGACGATGACGGTATTATTGATAAGATGAAGCTTCCATTTTCGCTCTTTGTAGGAGGTTCACTTGGATCTGGTGATCAATATCTTTCCTGGATACATATGTACGATATGGTTAGCGCCATTACAGCCCCGATTGAAAACGCTGAAATCTCTGGCCCCTATAACGCTGCATCTCCAAATCCGGTTCAAATGGATGAGTTTGCCAGCACTATGGGCCGCGTGATGAACAGGCCATCACTTTTCCGGGTGCCTGAATTCGTACTCAATACGGTTCTGGGTGAGGCAGCAACGCCGGTATTGGCCAGCTTGCGCATTCAGCCAAAAGTTCTTCAAAAGGCAGGGTTTGAATTTCACTTCGCGGATCTGGAAGTCGCTCTTGGCGATATTTTATAAGACAGAGGACCTCCGGGCGTCGTCCTGTATGCTTTTGATAGGGAGACTTTGAAGCGTCCGGAGTTTTTGGTCAAACCTTGCTAATCAACTGCAATTTTTTGAGGCAAGAGGCTAATCCCCTGAATATCATGCACCGAGGTTATTTTGTGAACAATTATTCAGACACCAATTTGGAAAACCCTCGACCAAAATGTAGTCGTTGATTAGTCGTACAGACTCGGGTTTCATTGTCTACCTGTCCCAAACACCACGGGTTTACACCCGTGGCTACTGATATTCGGCACCGCTGGTGCCGTTGAGGTTTGGTTGTGTAGTCTAAGGGTTAATTCCCTATGAAAGTCAGTTTTTAAACGAAGGTTGGAATCGCACTAAGGTAAAGTCATGCTGACCACCAACTAAGACCTCCAGCCGTTGGGCTGCGTGAATTTGTCAGGTAGATCCTGAAGCGTCCGCAGTTATATGTGTTGAAACCAAAAAAAGTGGTTGATGGGTTACATAAATGAAGATTTTGTCGAGATGGGTTCTCAAATCGAAGTTTTAGAAAGTAAAATAACGCTTCGGATCTTATTAAGGATTTTATATTTACATTGGACACCCAAAATCCTTATCTTATAAGTCTTGGGGCAAGTTCCATACAGCCAGCTCCCTATGAACTCCGTCAGAGTCGGAAGGCAGCAGCGGTAGTAGGTCGTAGCGGCGTGATATGGGTCGCTTGCCCCTCTTTTTTTATCCTATCTTTTGCGGCAATTTATCGCTCTGACATCTGCCTCATAAAACGCCATCCAGATTAAAAACAAACTGCTACTTTGAAACGGCGGCCACACTTTTGGCAATATGCTTTGCGATATGATCGGCGTGCACCCGGGTATTTTCAATAAACAAACGACTGGTGTCCATTCCTCCGCATACTACACCCGCCACATACATTCCAGCTCGATTGGTTTCGAGACTTTCCTCATTGAAAACAGGCATTTTAACCTCGTCATCGGTCAGTTCAATGCCTAAATTTTGCATAAGTCCGAAATGGGGTTTATATCCCGTCATGGCAAGAACAAAATCGTTTGAGATTGTCTTCAGGCCATCCGGAGTCTGGATATCAACTTCGTTTTCCCGAATCTCAACCACTTCAGAATTGAAATATCCCGTGATGGATCCTTCCTTGATTCGGTTGTCAATATCCGGCTTTACCCAGTATTTTATACTCTCTTTCAGTGCGTCATGACGCACCAGAATTGATACATTAGCGTTGGCGCGGTATGTTTCGAGGGCCGCATCTGCAGCTGAATTTCCACCACCAACTACCAGCACATCCTGCCATGCATAGCGATGGGGCTCGTCGTAGTAATGAAGTACTTTCGGCAGATCTTCTCCGGGGACGTTCATGAGGTTTTCCTGGCCGTAAAATCCCGTAGCAACCACCACTTTGTTTGCGCTGTATGAACCTTTATCAGTTTTGACTTCAAAATTCCCATGCTCGCCGGTAACGGTCTCCACGGTTTCATAGAGATTGACATCCAGATCATAGTGTTCTGCTGTTCGCCTGTAATATTCGAGTGCTTCTTTTCTCGTTGGCTTTGGTCCGTGTGAAATGAAAGGAATATTTCCAATCTCAAGCCTGTCAGACGTTGAAAAAAACGTCATATTTACCGGGTAGTTGTAAATCGAATTCACAAGACAGCCCCTGTCGATGATCAATGATGGGATATTTTGTTGTTTTAGAGCAATTGCTGTTGCCAGGCCAATGGGGCCGGCGCCGATAATGACTACCATTTTATCCTGTTATTTTTATTTTCTTTCATTAAAAGGTAACAACAATTATAGTCTGAAATCATTCAGACGGCTTGCTTCTTTGGAATCCCGAGAGTTTCTACGAAATAGCGACTGATGGTGCGTTCCACCCAGCCAGGAGGCATACTCCAGTAACCTACGTGCCCGCCCCGCTCGGTAAAACATGACGTCAGGCAGGGATTCTCATCGATAGAAGCCATTGGAATGTAGTCAAACGGACAAAGTGGATCTTCACGGCTGTGAATAAGCAGGCCAGGTGTTGAAATAGAGTCCAGAAAGAAAGCACTCGAACATTGAGTATAGTAATCTTCGGCATCTTTGAACCCATGAATAGGTGCTGTCACCTGGTCATCAAATTCAAAAAGCGAAGATCCGTGAAAGTCTGGCAGATCGCTGTACTGGTTCTTTTTTTGCTCAAGTTTATCTCTAAGTGATACAAGAAACTGGTAGTCGTACAGCCTGTTGAATCCTTTTTGGAGGTTAATGGATCCGCGATAAAGATCATATGGAACCGAGACAGCCGCGAATGTTGTAATCAAACTCTCATCGCCAAAGTGATTCAAATAGTTTAGTAATACGCTGCCCCCCAAAGAGAATCCTGCCGCGATTTGTGTGGAATCAGGATACGTTTGCTGAACCCATTTACAAACTGTCTGAAGATCCTCATACTCACCGGAGTGATAGAATCTGCGGGCGCTGTTCATCTCACCTCCACAGCTTCTGAAATTCATTGCCACAACGTTAAAACCATAAAATGACATCTTGTGGGCAAGATTCTGAATATAATACCGGTTGGAAGAGCCTTCAAGGCCGTGAAGAAGAATAAGTACAGGGGCAGCTGCACGGGTATGGATACAATCCAGGATCAGAAAGTCGCCATCGGGTGTGTCAATTTTTTTGCGTTCAAACTCTATTTCCGGCGGTTTGAAAAACAGTGAGGCACAGATAGTGTGCATGTGTCCGTTTACACACCATGGGGCAGGTCTAAAATCTGCCTTTTGAGATTTGATGATGTCTGTATTCAAGTTTTCTGCGCTTTAATAGTTATAGACTGCAATTCCACAATATCAAAAAAAGAGGACTGGTTGTCACGTGCTAATCGGTAAGAACCACAGAATATTGACAAGGATATAAGAATAACGAATGATTTACTTCTGCAATCGTCATTTCTTGTTCAGTATTCGATATTTATCAAAAATCAGTTCCGATAAAACAAGAAATCGTCGCTAATCTTCCGCATATTAATGTCTTATGGCTATTATACACAAGCGACAAAACTCTCGACGCATTGCGGCAATCGACTTAGGCACCAATTCATTTCATGCAGTAATTGTAGATGTATTTCCGGATGGCAGTTTCCAAACTGTAGATAAATTAAAAGAGATGGTGCTGCTGGCCGAAAAAGGATTTGGCAAGAACCTTTCACCGGCTGCGATGGACCGGGCAATAGAGGCGCTGAAAAAGATTGAAACACTGAGTTCGCATCAAAATGTAGAACAGGTTCTTGCCTATGCAACCAGTGCAATACGTGAAGCCGAAAATGGCGGTGAGTTGATTCAGCGGGCAATTGATGAGGTTGGGATAAAAATTAATGCGATACCCGGCCGTATGGAAGCGGAACTCATCGGCCTTGCTGTTCGCCACGGTATTCAGCTGCCGGAAAAACCTGCGCTGATGGTGGATATCGGGGGAGGCAGCGTTGAGTTTATTATTGGTGACAAAAATCAATTCTACTTTCTTACCAGTAAGAAGATTGGTGTTGCCCGTATGACAGCTTCTTTCGTTGACAGCGATCCTATTTCAGCAAAAGAAATCAAGAAGCTTGAAAAATTTTATGAGGAGCAGCTTCGGGATGTGGCTCAGGCGTTTGCCACACACAGGGCTGGCATCATGATCGGCTCCTCAGGCACGATGGAAAATATCGGTCTGATGATTGCCAAGCGTGAAGGAAAGCTTCAAAACCTTTCGGTGAACGAACTTGAGTTTACAAGCAAACAGTTCTTTTCACTCTATGATGAACTGATTGGGATGAGTCGAAAAGAGCGGTCTAAACTTTCGGAACTGGATGATAAACGGATAGACCTGATAGCCCCGGGCCTGGTTCTTGTGCGTTTTCTGCTTAAAAAGTTCTCAATCAACAAAGTGAAAATATCCTCACAGGCACTTCGGGAAGGCATCATCCTTCGCTACATCGATAAAGAGATGGAGGATCTGAAAGGTCTGGCTACCTATGATGAGCCAAGGCTTCGCAGCGTAATGGAGCTCGTTAACAAGTACGAGTGGCATGAAGATCATTCTGCCCATGTTGCAAAGCTGGCAATGATCCTTTTTGATGAATTTAGGGAAAGGCTTGACCTTACAGACGTGGATCGGGAACTGCTGAAGTACTCCGCTTTCATGCACGATATTGGCTACTTTATATCTCACCGAAAACACCACAAACATGCACTTTACATTATTCGGCACTCCGAACTGCTCGGCTTCAAGGAGGTGGAAATTGAAATGATGGCGAACATATCACGCTACCATCGCCGATCGACTCCGAAAATGAGGCATAACTACTTTAAAAAACTACCAAAACCTATCCGGGAACGGATAAAAAAACTAGCGTCTATACTTCGTGTTGCTGATGGTCTCGACAGAAGTCACTTCCAAAATGTTCGGGATATACGTGTGGAAAAATCGAGCCGGAAAACAGAGCTGTTGATCATTACAGAGACCGATCCTCAGCTCGAAATTTGGGGTGCCATGAGAAAGCGGTCTCTTCTGGAAGAAGTGCTATCAAGCGATGTGGAGGTGGTCATAGACCCGAAATCACCCTATACCTATCACTGACCGTTGGTGGAACCGGAATTCCCGGCCTGACGCTCTTTTACCTTCTGCACGTATTCATGCCGTGCTCTGATGCCTGCGCGGTTTCCGTAAAAAGCCCCCAGCCCACATGCAAAAGCAAGAACCAGCGTTAATATCAGTTCGGAACCGCCAACATTTTCGCTGATGGCATAGACCCAAATAGCCGGCGGTATAAAAATAATAACGGCAAGTGTGATGTGGTTATTGGTAGGCTCAGGTACTTTCGTGATGTAGCGCTTTGTGGCCGCATAAGAGAGGTTGAGGTAAACAAAACCGATTGCAAGTAGTGTTGCAAGCCCAACCCAGCCTGGATCGGACACATACACGAGAAAAGGATTTGAGGCGAGAATGATACCCAGGGAGATCATAATGACCCAGGTAGCGTACGCAAATAATCGGGCGCTGTCTTGCATGCTTAAATATTGTCAGTAAGGATTACTCGTTAACAGTGAAACAAGATAATGCGAATAGAGTCCACTTTCAGTTCTTATTATGAGGAAGGCGTGTTTAAAACCGATGCTGAGAACTCGTTTATATTCTCTGCATAATTGTTTTTTAGTATGTACAATACTGAATGGGGAATAAGACCCGTCACTCACCAAATAATCGATATGAGAGCACTAATTGTAGAAGATGAGCCGCTTCTTAACGAGGAACTTCAGGAGCAGCTTTTGGAAGAGCAATTTAACGTAGACAGCACAAAAACACTTAGCGAGGCCCGCAACTGCGTGATAGGGGATGAATATGACCTGGTACTCCTCGATTTAGGGCTGCCGGATGGGAATGGCCTCGAACTCCTGAAAATGATCAAAAAATTGTACAATGAGACAGCCGTTGTAATTTTGACAGCTCACGGCGAAGTAGATGAAAAGGTAGAAGGGCTGGAGCTTGGGAGTGATGACTACCTGGCCAAACCATTTGCCATGGCCGAACTTCGGGCGAGGATTCATGCGGTAATGAGGCGGCGATTCAAAATAAATGAGAATGAGATGATGATTGGCAAGCTTCGGCTGAATCTCAATCATATGGAAGTGTCGTCAGATGGCAGGCCAATTGATCTGACGGAAACAGAGTATAAAATTCTTCGATATCTGGCACTTAACAAAAATAAGACAATCACACGTATTGCCCTGGCTGAACATATTTGGGGCAGTAAAATAGATGATCGTTTCTCGTTTGATTTCATCAATTCACACATGAAAAATCTGAGGAAAAAATTGTCTGATGCCGGGTTGAAAGATCTGATTAATACGGTTTACGGCGTGGGATATAAACTGAAAGCAAATGAAGCTCAATAATAAAATACTTCTCCTGAACCTGGTTCTGTCAGCCGCCGTTTTGGTGATCACCGGCGTTGGCATGTACTACCTGGTATTTAATACGGTGTATGATGAGCTGGATAATCACCTGCTGCAGCATAAGACCGATATTATGGAGCAGGTACAGGCAGAGCCTTCCAGCATCGAGGATATACGAAATCTGGGCGGGCTCGGGTCATACGAATGGGTGGAAATTGAGGAGATCGATTCCTCTGTTGCACCAGTTGGGAACAACTATGCGACCATCGATACCACCCGCAATGAGTATGATTTAGCTCCGGAAGCATACCGCAGGCTGTCGACCCAGATGACAGTAGCCAATACAACGTACTCTCTTAAGATTTACGAGGAGGTTGCTGCATGGGAAAACATCAGTATGACAATTCTGCTAAGCGTGCTGGCCGGGCTTTTGATATGGATTTTGTTGCTTTATCTAATCAACCAGATTGCATTTGAACGAACGTTGAAGCCGTTTTACGACACTGTGGATAAGCTTGAGACGATTTCAAAACCCTCTGATTTCGACGAGAAATTTCCGGAGTCAACAACCTATGAGATCAGTGTTTTGAATCAGGCACTCAATACCATGATGTTTCAGATTAGCTCTACGTTTGAAGAACAAAAGAAATTCATTCAGAATGCTTCTCATGAATTGCTAACACCCCTTTCAATCATTCGCCAGAAATCTGAAAAGATATTAAGCCAGGCTGATGAGCTCGATGAAACGATTCTCAAATCGGCACACGATATCCATCAAACTGCTGTGCGCCTGACCAGACTCAGCAACTCCCTGCTGCTAATCAGTCGCGTTGAGAACAAGCAGTACGATATAGAAGGTGAGGTTCGTATCAACGATGTAGTTGGTGATGTACTTGATGAACTGCAGGATTTCATCAGCATGAAAAACATTAATGTATCCTTCAAGGAAGATGCTGATGCTGATGTTCGGGGAAACAGGGAGCTGATTCACTCGGCTATTTATAATATCGTGCAGAATGCCGTTAAATTTTCTCCGAACGATTCAGTACTTCAAATAAGGATTGGCGGTGGCTCAGGTCGCTATGAGCTGCAGGTAGCAGATGAAGGCCCGGGCATTCCCAACGATTTGAAAATCTCCATGTTCGACAGGTTTAAAAAAAGTAACGGATATGGAAACAGGCTCGGTTCAAACAGTGGTAACGGTCTGGGGCTGTCAATCGTGAAAAGTATCTGCTCTCTTCATGGATTTGATTACCTGGTTGAAAGCACAAATGGATCCGGCACAAAAGTGACGCTCCGGTTCTAAATCCATTTTCTCTACAGATTGTTTATATAGGTTTGATTGTAAGTCAATTGCGATTTGTCGCAGATAAACGATCAAACTCTCAGGAAATGATTCTTACTATTGTTGCTGCATTTCTCATTTCATTCCAGGCATCCCCTGCCGACACAAGTGATCTCAACAATCTGAGCGTGGGCAAAGCGCTCGAGATTGCCTACATGCACAATCCGCGGATCAATCAGCTGCAAAACCAGATCGAGGCCCAGCGCCAGCAGGAAACTCTAAGTCTCGGCGTTCAAGACCCCGACCTTACATATGCCAGGGAGGGAATTGGAGACGGATCATTTGCCGAACAGCGATGGGCCATTTCTCAATCTTTGGATTTCCCGCTAACCGGCATCTACAAATATAAAGGAGAGAAAGCAGGAACAAGGTCACTTGGGTACGAGCTTGAGTCGCTTAAACTACAGGTGAAAGAGAACGTGAAAAAGGCATATACCCGCCTGGCATATGCAATTGAGTCGAGCCACCTGGCGAGTGAGCGAGTAGATCTGTTTAAAAGTCTCAGGGACGCTGCCCAAACGAGGTCTGATCTTGGGGAGTCGTCACAGATAGATGCGATGCAGGCGGATCTTCAGCTAACGGAAGCAGAAAACAGCAGGGAACGAGCCCTGAAAGTGCTGATGGATGAGCGCTACAACCTTTTCGAAATCATCGGCCTGGATGAAAAGCAGCAAACCTATGACATTAGTTTTCCGGATACGCTGCAATACATGAATGTAACAATCAATCAGGATGATGTGCTGAATCAGATTCAATCCCATCCGCAGCTTCAGCAGATCAGCGAACTGCAAGAGGCTGCATCCTACAAGACAAAAGCTGCAAAAAGCAGCTATCTGCCGGATATCAACCTGAAGTACTACAGGCAGGACTTTGGTAACGGCTTCGATTTTAATGCCTTTGAGGTAGGCGTAAGCGTGCCGCTCTGGTTTGGCATCAATCAATCAAACAGAGTACAGAGCTCAAAGGCGTCAGAACGAACAGTTGAGTGGCGTTTTATTGAGGAGCAGCTTGCAGTGAAAAAACAGGCAGAACAGGCCTGGCACGGATATGAAACGGCTCAGTCAAATATCAACCGGTTCCAGAAATCAATCAGGGAGAAATCACTTGAACTTGTATCGATGACGCAGCGTGGCTACAGAATGGGAGAGCTTGACCTTTTGACGCTTCTGGAAGCCCAGAGAACCTACCTCAGAACACAGCAGGCGTATTATGAAACGCTAAGAGACTACTATTTGAGCGTGATAGAGTTAGAAAAATTCATGCAAACAGACATCATATTCAAATAAACACAGATCAGATTATGAAAAGTCATCCGATAACTTATAAACATTCAGTTCTAACTCTGGCGCCTCTGCTAACACTGTTTTTGTTAATAACAGCAGGGTGCGATTCAAATTCCGGCGGAAGTGAAACGCAGGTAGATCCGGGCACACCGCCATCACTGAGATCATCGCAGGGAGTACAAGTTGTAGAGCTTACCGAACAGCAGGCAGAGGATCTCAATATTCAGCACTATACGGTGAGGCGAGAACAGATTAGTTTTGAGATTAACGCGCCCGGGCGGGTATATGGGGCTCCGGAGAGAATCTCTGTAGTCAGTTCTCCAATCAATGGCCGCGTATCGAATATTTATGCACACGAAGGTGAGAGGGTGGAGGCGGGTGATCCGTTGCTTGAGCTGGAAAGCCTGGAGTTTGCTAATCTGGTGGGAGATTACCTGGAGTCTGCAGCGGAGGTAACCTATCAGCAGCAGCAGGTTGACCGACTTCAGGTTCTGGCCGAAGAAGGTATCACGCCACAGCGTACTCTTGAGAGAACCCAGGCAGATTTGAGGCGTGCGAAAACACGCCAAAGTGCATCAGTGGCGAGGCTGCGTGCGGTCGGAATTTCGCCTGCAGAAATTCAGGGCTGGGATCCTTTTACGTCCGAACCTGAAGCAGAACTAACGCTTTATGCACCCATCTCCGGCGTGCTTAACCAGCACCTGATTGACCTGGGTGAAGCTGTAAATGCCTATGATAAGTTGCTTGATATTATCGACAACAGAGAGGTGCTTGTAAGAGGATACGTATCGCCGGCGGATGCAGAGTTTGTGAGAGCCGGCACGCCCGTTGTTATAACAGAGAGAACAGACGACGGAGCAAGTGAAATAAACAAAGTAGAGGGAACAGTTACGACTGTTAACCCCGCACTTGATGAAGAAAACAGGTCTATCGTTCTCAATACCATCCTGCCAACGAAAGATGGCTGGCCAATTGTAGGTCAGAGCGTGCGAATGAAGTATGCTGCACAGCCACTTGACTCAACTTTTAACATTCCGCTTACTGCTGTACAGTTCGAAGAGCAGGATGCCGCTGTATTTGTAAGACAGTCACCCCGGCAGTATGTGAAGCGTGTGGTTCAGGTTGAACGTATGACAAATGACCGTGCTGTCATTGGGTCAGGCCTTCAGCCCGGTGAGGAGATTGCCATCACCCAGGTATTCAGCTTGAAAGCACTCGAACGTTTTGAACAATTTGCTGACTAACTCTAAAAATTGCTTCCATGTTAAAAGGGATTATTGATTTTAGCCTGAAACAGAAATTTGTAGCACTCTCGCTTGTGGTGCTGATGGCGGCGGGAGGTATTTTTTCCCTGGCAGATATACCTATCAACTCACAGCCCGACGTGACCCCGGTACAGGTGCTGGTTATCACCAAAGCCGGACAGTATTCACCATACGATGTGGAACGGCTTGTAAGCTACCCCATAGAAACCACGATGAACGGTCTGCCCAACGTGCTGGAAGTGAGGTCTATTTCCCAGTTTGGCCTCTCTGCTGTAACCGTTCAGTTTGAGGAAGGCACTGATATCTATTTTGCCCGGCAGCAGGTGAGTCAGCGCGTGCAAAGTATTGCAGAGGAGCTTCCTGATGGTGTATCCACGCCTAACCTGGGACCAATTTCAACCGCGATGGGAGAGATTGTTCAGTATGTGGTGAGAGGAAATACTCAGTCGCTGACGGAACTGCGCACCATACAGGACTGGCTGATTGCGCCACAGCTGAAAACGGTGGATGGTGTGACGGAAATCAACTCTTTTGGTGGATTTGTCAAACAATATGAGGTGGCTGTTGACCCTGACCGGCTTCGGAATTTTGGTATTGGCCTCAAAGACCTCACTGACGCTATCCGGAATAATAATAGTGTGTCGGGCGGTAACTACATGGAGCATAACAGGGAGCAATATATCATCCGGGGTTTTGGCCAGATTGCGGATATCACAAATATTGAGAACATTATTGTCGCTCGTTCCGAGGATCGTCCTATCTACGTTAAGGACGTTGCTGAAGTAGCACTCGGCCGCGAGCTCAGGCAGGGAGCTGTCACCCAGGATGGAAAAGGTGAAGTTGTGACAGGTATCGTGATGATGCTCCGGGGCGCTAACGGGCGTGATGTGATCCAGCGAATGGACGAAAAAATTACCGAGGTAAACCAAAGTCTGCCTGAAGGAGTCCGGATTGAAAAATTTTACGACCAGTCGGAACTGATTGATCGCACGACGGACACCATAATCACTAATCTCGTGGAAGGTGGTTTTTTTGTGATTGCTGTTCTTTTATTGCTTCTGGGGGAGATTTCCGGCGCCATAATCGTGGCGGCCGTTATTCCGCTGTCGATGCTCTTCGCCTTTATCGGGATGGACCAGCTGGGTCTGGCCGCGAACCTGATGAGCCTTGGCGCCATCGATTTCGGGATGGTTGTGGATGGTTCGGTTGTGATGGTTGAAAACATTGTTGAGAAACTAAACAGTGACAAGTCTAAGAAATCGAAGATTGTTGTGATTCGCGAGGCAGCACACGAAGTGGCGCGGCCTATCTTTTTCGGAGTACTGATTATACTCATGGTTTACGTTCCGGTCATGACCTTTTCGGGGATGGAAGGAATTCTGTACCGACCGATGGCCATCACTGTGGGGGCAGCCGTCTTTGGATCACTTCTGCTGGCGCTGGTATACGTTCCTGCAATTTCAGCGCTTGTGTTCAGAAATGGTGTGAAGACCCGCAAGAATTATGTGATCAACTGGCTGAAACCCCGATACGAATCATTTCTGGAGAAAAGCCTTGAAAAGAAAGCCATTATCATAAGCACAGCTGTTGTGGTGTTCGGCATCTCTATGGTGATGATGCCATTTCTCGGCACACAGTTTCTTCCAGAACTGGATGAGGGATCTATTCTGATCGAGCAGGTTCGCATGCCTTCGGTAACGCTTGATGAATCCGTTGAAAACGCGAACTGGCTGGCGGGAAGACTCACGGAGAATATCCCGGAAATTAAAACGGTCGTGCCAAAAACGGGCCGTTCAGACCTTGCAAACGACTGGATGGGAGTTCATCAAACCGATGTGTGGGTGATGCTTCATCCGCGCGAAGAGTGGCGTGATGGACTCACGAAACAGGATATCATTGACAGAATCCGGCCCTATCTTGAGACGGAACCCGGACTGTCCTACAACTTTACGCAGCCAATTGCGATGCGGGTAGACGAACTGACCAGTGGTGTGAAGTCCGACGTAGCCGTTAAAATATTCGGTGAAGAACTTGATACGCTAAGTGCCGTTGGCCGACGGATTTCAGCCATTTTGAATGATATTGAGGGTACCGACAATTTCCTGCTCGAACAGAGCAGTGGACAGCCGTACTATAATATTGAGATAAACCGTGAAGCAGTCGCATCTTACGGGCTTAACGTAAATGATGTGCAGAATATCATTGAAACCGGCATCGGCGGCAGTGATGCCGGACAAATATTTGAAGGCCAGCGTCGATTTGATATCAACGTGAGGCTGCCCGAAAATCTGAGGCGTGATTTCCAGGATATCATGGATGTACCGCTGCAGCTGCCCGATGGTGGCTACATTCCTCTCAAGGAAGTTGCGCATATTTATGCCGAAGAAGGTCCGCGACAGATCTCAAGAGAAAATGGGTGGCGGCGTGCCATATTGGGAATTAACATCGAGGATATTGATGTCGGTACCTATGTTTCGAATCTGAGAACGGCCATTTCTGAGCGGATAGATATTCCGGCCGGCTACTTTATTCAATATGGCGGGTCGTTCGAAAACCAGCAGCGGGCGATGAACCACCTGCTCATTGTAGTACCAATATCACTTTTGATTATTGTTGGCCTGCTCTACATGATGTTCGGAAAGATCAGGTTCACGGCACTGATTCTGCTTAACCTTCCAATCGCTCTTTCAGGAGGGGTGTTCATGCTGTGGGCCCGCGGACTATACCTGTCCGTGTCGGCCAGCATCGGCTTTGTGGCACTATTTGGCGTTGCTGTGCTAAACGGGATTGTGCTGGTTTCGCACCTTAACGAGTTGCGACGAAAAGGAACCGATCTGAAGGCCGCAGTTGTGAAGGGGTCGAGCGACAGGTTGCGTCCGGTATTAATGACGGCTCTTGTCGCAAGCCTTGGATTCATACCGATGGCGTTTAATGTTGGGCCGGGCTCTGAAGTTCAGCGGCCGCTTGCTTCGGTTGTTGTCGGGGGGCTGGTAACGTCTACAATGCTGACTCTGCTTGTTCTTCCAACTATTTATCACTGGATGGAAAAAGGCAGAAAACTGATTCAAAAAGAACAGGAGTTTTAAAAACTAAGTAGGAGAAAACTATGAATGATGCATTTTTGCATTTGGTAATAAACCATCTTCCGGTATTCAGCATGTTGTTTGGGTTGCTGATACTATTATGGGGACTTTTCAAACAAAACATCCCGTTTCAAAAGCTTGCGATGATTCTGTTTATAGTTGGAGCTGTGGCGAGTTATGTAGCGGTGGAAACCGGCGAGGAAGCTGAGGATGTGATTGAAGAATATGTCCCATCAATTTCTCACGACCTCATTCACGACCATGAAGAAGCGGCCGAAATCTCGATGTGGTTTTCTTTTGTAACCGGAGGTATTTCTCTATTGGGATTGTTTGTCGTTGGAAAAGACCATCGCTATGAGAAAGTGCTAGCGGGTGTTCTTGTTGTTGCGGCACTCGCTGCTGTTGGCATGTTAATGTACACAGCGTATGAAGGCGGAAAAATCAGGCATCCTGAAGCTCATGAATCAGCATCAATTATTCATGCTGAAGACGATATATTTAAACGAGGAGGTTTAGTGGCTTAAACTGTATAATCAAGATTGGCTCTGACAAAGCTCAACCAATACGCCATGATTACCTTTTGGGTGAAGAAAAGCCACAAGTTTATTGTCAGCTCCCTGTTTGGGCTGTTCGTTGAGCAAAGTAAATCCCTCGTCTTTTAGCCGCTTCATCTCCGAATGAATGTCATCTACTTCAAACGCAACGTGATGAATCCCTTCTCCCTTCTTATCTACGAATTTCTGAATAACAGAATCGGGAGTTGTAGGACCTAGAAGCTCTACTTTGGATTCTCCTGTCTCAAAAAAAGCAGTCTCCACCTTTTCGCTTTCAACGCGTTCTGTTTTGGAGAGTTTTTTATTCAGAATTTTTTCATAGGTAGCAATTGCTTTATCAAGATCGCGGACGGCAATTCCAATATGGTCAATATGCATAGTCATTTATATTTAGTGTTACGAAACCCTGTTGAGTGACATTAAACGTAACATCCAGTTAGGAAGAGGCTTTTGCCTCTTTCTATTCTCCAGATTAAGAAACCAACCCCACTTTTTCAGCACTGGCAGCTTATGTGTCTGGACAAACTCAATGAGTGTTCCGTCATGATCTTCAATATATGAAAATCGGCCCGCAGCTTCACCCATATCAAAAGTATTGGCGCTGTCGATAATGAAAGGGCGGCCTGCTTTGTCACAACTTTCTTTCAGCTCATCCATATTGTTCACGTCAAAACAGACATGGATAAATCCAAGGTCACCCCAATAACGGTTTCGATAAATTTGTCGGGGTTCATTCGTCAGATCCTGAATCAACTCGACCTGGATGCCCCCAAGCAAACGGCTAAATGCACCCTCATCTTTTTGTGGTTTTACAAAACAGGCTCTGCGATAGGTATTTTCTTTAGGGAGATCATCAAAGGTTCCCGTTTCATCATACAGACAGGTATCGAATCCGAGCACATCAGTGTAAAGAGAGGATGATTCGTCGATATCACTCACACCGATAATCACGCCGCAGACTCCTCCGGAGCTTGATTTCTGCTTATTGAACCATGAGTTATCATTTACAATCTGAAAAATATTTCCATATGGATCATTGACCCAAAAAGTGGGTCCAATCGAAGGTTGAAAAAAGAGCTCAGAGATACAATTGTCATCAGGGTGTATTTCTTTAAGCTTGGAATGTGTGAGCTCAGGATTTGGAGATTTTATTTTAACGGCATTGATACCAAAATCTCCGAAGCGCGGAGCCTTGGCAGCGGCTGCAGGTTGCCGGTTTTTAAACTGCCATATTTCAAAACCACCGCCACCTCGCATATTTAATGCCAGAACAGCACGCCTGGAATGCACACGGTTGCCGGTATATTGTTTCATTAAGGTGGCATCTGCTTCGTCGTCAAACACCGGAACATCCATGCCAAAGGTGTTACGATACCAGCTCCATGCCTCATCAACATCAGCCACGCCGATTCCTACTTGTTGAATTCCTGTAATAAGCTGTGGCATATTTTAAAATGAATTAAGAAAAACCGAATGTACAAGAGTTCAGTTGATATTAAAAACGGCTGTCTTGGGTTTGGATGATATCTTATATGGGAATTTCTCACTTACTAATCTTATCATCAGGCTATTAAAAAATGACCATGGAGGCAGTTAACTTCTAAAATCAGTGGCATTTTTATGATAAACTGTTGCTTATATAAGTATACTTACTGGTGAAGTTTAGAGTATCAGGGATTAATGACATTTTAAAAACTCAATCAATGAAGCACCACCCACAACAATTTTTATTATTAGCCTTTGTCTGTATAATATTTGTTTCCTGTAAAACAACACAGCCTCTGAATGGTGAAAATGAAGATACTATTGCAACGGTCGAGACAAAGCTCGAACAGTTGATTTCAGAATCTGATGTGTTTTCCAAAAGTCTCACCGGATTTGTGCTTTTTGATCCCGTGGCTGATTCAATACTTCACAACAGAAATGGTGATCGATATTTTACTCCCGCGTCGAACACTAAGATTTTAACTCTCTATTCGTCAATCAGTACTCTTCCGGATACGTTGCCATCTCTCAAATATGAGGTCGTGAATGACACCCTTTATTTTCACGGCACGGGTGATCCTGCCTTTCTGAACCCAAATTTTGATTTCAATGGTGCTTATGATTTTCTGTTGGGGCGAGATGAGGTACTCGTTTACGATGACAGTAATTACGATGACGAACACTTTGGTTCAGGATGGGCCTGGAACTGGTATCCAGCTGCCTATGCTCCTGAAAAAAGCCCGTTTCCGATATACGGTAATATGATGCGCCTTCAGCGGCAGCAGGTTGCTCTTATAATGCTGAATGAAAACGAACCGGTAAAACCTGCGTATTTTGAACGCTTTATTGATCAGGGGGAGTGGGATGGAGCACAGATTGAACTTGTGAAAAGAAATTTCAGGGACAATAAAATTATGTATGTACCTAAGTCAGATACTGTAACATGGGAACAGAATGTGCCTTTCGTTTATAGCAGTGAGCTGGTTGCAAACCTATTAGCCGACACCCTTGGTCGGGATGTTAGTGTGTATAATGGTCCGGGGATAGAATATACGAACACTCATTTTGCAACACCTGCGCGAGACCTGTACAGGCGAATGATGGTGGAAAGCGATAACCTGATTGCAGAACAGCTTTTGTTAATGATATCTGACCAGGAGTTTGGAGTGATGAATACCACACGTGCTATTAATTATGCTCAAGAGAACTATCTCAAGGAGCTTCCTGAGAGGCCTCGCTGGGCTGATGGATCCGGGCTGACACGCTATAATCTCATAACTCCTTTAACCACTGTTATGCTTCTTGAGAAGCTTTACAACATGCTTGGGAAGGACGAAACCCTTGCCTTGATGCCCATCGGCGGAGTGAGTGGAACTATCAAGGGGAGATATCGTGCTCCGGAGGGACAGGAGCCGTTCGTTTACGCAAAAACAGGCACCTTAAGCAATAATTTAAGCCTGAGTGGATACCTGTTTACTGATTCCGGACGACGTCTTACCTTTAGCTTTTATAATAACAATTTTGTAGTGGGTAATAGCGTGATCAGGGACGAAATGAATCAGGTATTGCAATATATTCGCCAGAACTACTGACGTATCTCTCCTTTTTTTGATACTTTCATACGGATATCAAAACCGCATCTTAAAAGAATGTCAATGAATGTACTGAAAGTCTTTACCCTGTCTTTTTTACTGATACTGCTGACACTTCCAAATCTCAGCACAGCCCAGAATGGAGAATTAACAGCCCGGGATTACGAGAGGGCAGAGCAGATGCTCAGCTGGAACCTCTCGGACAAAGTGTATAGAGATGAAATTGATCCAAACTGGTTGAGCAACAGCCTATTCTGGTACAGGGTAGATACCCGTTGTGGAACGGAATATCATGTGGTGAATGCATCAATGCAAACAAAAAGTGCCGCCTTTGATCAGAAACGGATTGCATCTGAGATTGAGCGTCTGTCAGATTCAACCGTTGACCCGTGGAACCTGAACCTGAACTCGGTACAGCTTACTCCGTCACTGGACGAACTGAAGTTTCAGTTAAATGATCAGAGCTGGACATGTGATTTAGACTCATATGAGTGCAGCGCTGGTGAACCGGAACTGCTATCGGTGCCGATGTCTGTGGATTCACCTGATGGAAAGTGGGCGGTTTACACCAAAGACCATAACATGTGGGTTAAAAACCTTGAAACAGGTGAAGACCTTCAGCTGACATCTGATGGTATGGAGCATTACAGCTATGGCAGAAACAATCATGGCTGGTGGCGGTCAGACAGGCCAATCGTGAAGTGGTCGCCCGATTCACGTCGCATTGCAACATATAGACTTGATGAGCGCGGTGTGAAAGAGATGGTTCTTTGGGAAACAAAAGTCGGGCATCCGGAAGCAGATATCTGGCCGTATGCACTGCCCGGTGATTCCGTTGTGCCGATGCTGGAGCGGGTAATACTTGATGTTGAAACTAAGGATTTGGTAATGCTGGATACAGATCCTGCCCACCAGCGGGCGTCAAACTGCTGCGGGCTGGTTCGGAACGGGGAATGGACGGATAATGAGTGGAGCGAGGATGGTAAAACGCTCGCCTTTGTTTCTACATCGAGGGATTATAAAGACGTGACTCTTTCCCTTACCGATGCTGAAACCGGTGAGGTTCGTGAAGTATTTCAGGATCGGGATGATATTTTCTTTGAATCCAACCTGGTATCGAGAGGCGTTCCAAACTGGCGCGTGCTGCACAATAGCAATGAGTTCATTTGGTTCAACAGAAGCGATAATTGGGGGCACCTGTACCTGCACGATCTCGAAACCGGAGAGTTAAAGAATAGAATTACGGAAGGTGACTGGAATGTGGTCGATATCAAACACGTAAATGAGGCTGAACGGACCCTGCATTTTACAGCTGTCGGCGTAGAAGACGATCGGAATCCTTACCATGAATATCTCTATCGGATTGGGTTTGATGGTTCTGGACTTCAGCTTCTTTCGCCGGTCAATGCCCATCATACGTTGAGCCTGAGCCCCGATCAGTCCTATATCGTTGATACTTACTCTGATTTCGAAACGCCTCACCGAACGGTTCTGCTCGATAGCGACGGCAATGAACTGATGACAATTGAGGAAGCAGATGCTGATGATCTGATGGCTGCCGGTTGGAGAGCACCGACCCCGTTTTCGGCCAAAGCGCGCGATGGGGAGACAGATATTTACGGAATCATGATGTTGCCAACCAACTTTGATGAGACTAAAAAGTATCCAATCATTAATGCCATTTATCCCGGACCACAGAGTGGGAGTGTAGGAAGCCGCCATTTTTCTGCAGCACGACGCGGGCAGGCGCAGGCACTTGCGGAACTCGGCTTTGTGGTTGTAGCAATTGATGCTATGGGCAGCAGCCCGATTCGGTCAAGAGAATTTCACACAGCTTATGCTGGCAATATGATCGACAACGGTCTGCCAGATCAGATAACCGCTATGCAGCAGCTAGCCGAGAGATACAGCTATATAGATATTGACAGGGCCGGCATTTATGGCCACTCCGGTGGTGGGTTTGCCACGGCTGCGGCACTCACTGAATATCCCGAGTTTTTTAAGGTTGGTGTATCCGGCGCAGGAAATCACGATAACCGGAACTACACTTACTACTGGGGAGAGAAATACCAGGGAATTCTTGAGGAAGAGAACGGCTCAGATAACTACGCCTCATCCGCCGTGCAGCTAAAAGCGGAAAACCTGAAAGGAAAGCTAATGCTCAGCTATGGGTCCATGGATACAAATGTCCACCCGGGAATGACACTGCTTTTTGTTGATGAGTTGATTCGGCATAATAGAGATTTTGACCTCGTTGTCTTTCCCAACAGGGGGCACGGCTATGCGAACGAACCCTATAATATTCGCCGGACCTGGGATTATTTTGTAAGACATCTGGCCGATAAAGAACCTCCGTCTGAATATAAAATCTCACGGTAAATTTGGCATAATAAAAATGAACCTGGTTGCAATACAATCTTCAAGATTGTGAACAGTAGAGTACCGGATTGATATGGAAACATCTATTATTTACGAGATTATTGGGTATGCTGCTTCATTATTGGTAGCTATATCGCTGATGATGAGTAATATCATTCAGCTGAGAATTGTAAATATGATTGGTGCCGCAACTTTTTCTGTGTATGGAATCTTGATTGGATCTATTCCGGTTGCAGCAATGAATGGGTTTATCGTTTTGATAAACATTTACTACTTAACCAAGATTTACTCAGCGGTAGAATATTTCAAAATCCTTAAGGTCTCTGCCCATAGCGAGTACCTGAAAACTTTTCTTAACTTTTATCAGGATCAGATAAACATTTTTCAACCCGGCTTTTATTCTGAGGGCATGGAAGGTGACTTCAACATATTTGTGTTGCGGGATATGGTGCCAGCCGGCTTATTGGTTGGTAACCTGCAAAATAAAGATACACTAATGGTTGAATTGGATTTTGTAGTGCCTCAGTATCGTGACTTTAAAATAGGAACATTCCTCTTTGAAGAGAACAGATCTTATTTCAAAGATAAGGGCATAAAACATATAGAGGCAGCACCGGGATCAGATAGGCACAATGAATATTTGAAAGAGATGGGCTTTAAGCAGGAATCCACTCAAGAGGCTAATTATCGACTAGAACTATAAGGTTAAATCTCAGCGAACGAGAAACGTACACATAAAAAATTAGCAGCTTCCCGGTCAAGAAAAACTGCTAAATATCATCTACAGACGGCTATTACCCCATTTGCATAAGTAATGTAATTGTATAAAACACCTAGCGCAATAGGTATTGTTTCGTAATCTTTCTACGTATTTATACGTAGTTGCGATATTTTTAGTGCAGCAACAGGTCAAATCAATGATAAATTGACAACTACATTATGGATGCTAGTCCAATTATTCGCTTGAAAGTAGCGGGAATGGCATAATTATAACTGTTGCCTTTTCTGAAGTGCATATCGAACAAGGCCGGCAGTATTTTTAATATTGAGCTTATGCATCAGATTTGATCGATGCGTTTCTACAGTTCTGGGACTGATATACAGCCTGCCGGCAATTTCTGAACTTGTCAGGCCTTCCACTATAAAGTGAAGAATTTCCTCTTCTCTGCTCGTGATCTGATTCTTCTCAGCAGTCGCACCGGGTTTGTGAGCGTTTGCATAGAAACCAACAATAGCTTCTGAAACCGTTTTGCTGAACGCCTGTTTTTCATTCCAGACATTGAGTACAATTTCTTCAAGCTCAATAGCAGAAGCATGCCGGGTAATGTAGCCTTTTACACCCATATCAAGCGCATGATTCACATTAGTGATGGTGGCATTTCCCGAAATTACAATTACTTTTACGTTTTTGTCTATCTCATTCAGTATGCTCATTAACTTTTGGAGCTTTATATCAGTCAGGTTCGAAGAAATGATACATACTGCCTCAGGGTCAGATCGAAAGGAATTGACGAGTGATTGTGCATCAGAGAAGGACAAAACGGTGCCAATACGATCAGACTGCATAAGAAGATGCTTTATCCCGCTCCTGAGGATTTCTGAGATATCTGCGATGTAGACGGTAATAGATTCCATGTCGGTTCTCTCAATCGATTGTTACTATTTTAATATAATCGATTTCGCCAAAATGTAAATACCTATCTTATCATAGATTGAAAAGTGATAACTGACTAAGAATTAATAACATCAACATAAGCCTTCCTGTCCAAAGGATGGTTCGAATCCAATTATATTTTACAAGCTTATCTGCTTCTGATTTAGTGTAACCGGAGGCTAGCTTGCTGTGTGAAGGTACCTGCAGTAATGCAGTTGATAACCAGATGGCTATCAGCATAAGGAGACCGATAACAAACACACCTCTGAAGGAAGACTCCATCAACACCAGTCCAACCGACGTAGCGAGCTCAATAAGCATAACAGGCAGAACGATGAAAGAGATTTTCTTTCTGTGCTCATCCATGTGTTTGTTGAAATTCTCTTTCTCTAAGCGATGAAAAAATGGATAGTGAACAAGCTGAATTGTCCAGATCAGGCCGGTCATGACAGCGGTTACAGTGAGGTTTGTGAAGAAAAAAAGTGTGAGCATAAAATTTTGGGGTCCACTTGTTAATGTCTGAAGTATTATAAAACAGACGTGCATCAATTGCACGGTGGCAATATTGTTAAATCACCCCTTCATTGTTTTAAGTTGAATCAGTCAGGCGAATGGTTCTTAGATTGTTTATTTTAGCTGTTCTGAATACATTTTTCATTGATTAAAGAAAATACAATTATTTATGAGCTGGCTTCGCACTCACACTTGCGGTGATTTGACAAAAGAAATGGTGGATCGGGAAGTTATTTTGAACGGATGGGTGTCATCCCGGCGCGACCTCGGGGGTGTGATTTTTATTGATCTCCGTGACCGCTACGGTATTACACAGGTCGTGTTTGATGAATCAAATAAAGATCTGCATGAACGGGCAGAGGACTTAAGGTCGGAATATGTGATTGGGGTGAAAGGTAAAGTTCTGCCTCGTGATAAGGAAACAATCAACCCTTCAATGGCAACCGGCGAAATCGAGATTGAAGTCAGCGAGCTGACAATTTATTCTGAAGCAGAAACACCTCCTTTCGAAATTAAGGATGGTATTCCTACTAATGAAGACACAAGATTAAAGTACAGGTACCTCGACCTGCGTCGCCCCGAGATGCAGGAAAATCTCATGTTACGTTCGAACCTGTATCACACCGTCAGGTCATTTTACCATGCCAATGACTTTTCAGAAATAGAGACACCTGTATTGATGAAGTCAACCCCGGAAGGGGCTCGTGACTACCTTGTACCGAGCAGGGTAAATGCAGGGAAGTTCTTTGCACTTCCGCAAAGCCCTCAAACCTATAAGCAGCTGCTGATGGTGTCCGGGATGGATCGTTATTTCCAGATCGTGAAATGCTTTCGTGATGAAGATCTCCGGGCGGATCGCCAGCCTGAGTTTACACAGATTGATGTTGAGATGTCTTTCGTAGACGAAGAACAGATTTATAGAACTCATGAACAGTTGATGGCCGAAATCTGGAAAGAACATATGAATGTGGATGTCCCCACACCGTTTCCCAGAATCACTTATAAAGAAGCGATGGAAACTTATGGGTCAGATAAACCGGACACCCGGTTTGATATGACCATTAATAACCTGTCGGATATTTTATCAGATTGTGGGTTTAAGATTTTTGAAACGACTGTTAAAAAAGGCGGAAAAGTTGTTTCTATCAATTTGCCGGGTAAAGGAGAACTTGGGCGGGGTGCCCTGGATCGTCTCACAGAGGATGTAAAGAGGGAAACCGGCGCAGCAGGCCTTATTTATATCAAAGTGTCGGATAGCGGACATGTTTGCAGTGTTGGAAAATTCCTGACTGATGAGACAATCGATGAAATGGTTGAGCTGTCTGGCTCTCAGGATGGCGACTTAGTGCTGATATTGGCGGGACCTGTGCCTGATGTTTATAAACAAATGGGAATTTTGCGCCTCATGATGGGCAAAGATCTCGGGCTGATCGATACCTCTGCATACAATTTTCTGTGGGTGACGGACTTTCCGCTGGTGGAATGGGATAAAGAAGATAAACGGTACGTGGCACTACATCATCCATTTACTTCACCGATGACAGATGAACTTCATCTACTCGAAGAATCTCCGGAGAAGGTGAATGCAAGGGCCTATGATCTTGTATTAAATGGAAGCGAAATCGGAGGAGGTTCTATCAGGATTCATAACTCTGAAATACAAAGTAAGATGTTCAGGGTTCTTGGAATCGGGGAGGAGGAAGCCCGTGAAAAATTCGGATTTCTCCTCGACGCCTTTACATACGGCGCACCGCCACATGGCGGAATAGCCCTCGGCCTTGATCGGATAGTGATGATCATGGCCGGAGCCGGAAGTCTTCGTGATGTAATTGCATTTCCTAAAAATCAGCGTGCACAAAGTCCAATGGACGGATCTCCCGATACCGTTGACGAAAAGCAGCTTCGCGAACTGCATATTAAACTAAGAGATAATAATTAAACGGATACTACCTTGAAAACTGCTGGAATTGATGGCTGTAAAGCCGGGTGGATCCTCATCACATTTGATGAAGACCCCGGATATTTTGTTTTGCGTTCAGATGAAGATCTTGAAGAGGCGTTCAAAACGTACGACCGCATTTTTATAGATATGCCTATTGGACTCGAAGATGAGAATTACACACGAGAGTGCGACAGGCTCTTGCGTGAAACGCTTGGACCAGAATACGCATCCAGCGTTTTTAGTCCGCCAATTCGCCCGGCACTTCATGCACCGTCATATGTTGAGGCTAATATTCAGAGCTACGAATACACGGAGAAAAAACTAACCGTCCAGGCCTGGAATATTACCCCAAAAATAAGGACGATCGATTCTTTTCTACAGAACAATAAAGAGTATCGTGAGAAGGTCTTTGAAAGCCACCCGGAACTGCTGTTCATGAAGTTAAATGGCGGTATGATTTACCAAAAGAAAAAGACAAAAAAAGGTCTTAGGCACAGACTGGGCCTTGTTGTGGATCATGAAGAGATCGCAGCAGATTTCTTTCGCGATATCAAGGAAGAATTTCGGAGAAATGAAGTAGCAGAAGACGATATTGTTGATGCTATGGCACTTGCACTTGCAGCAAAACAGTCACAGGAAAAGCCGATAGAAACATTACCGGAAGATCCGCCTTTAGATTCAGAAGGACTAAAGATGGCAATCCACTATGTTAAGAGGACAGCGATTTAAATAAAACAGATAAAGGCTGATACATTGAATTGATCAGTCACTGTTGGATCGCTCAAGAATTTTCTTGTATTTAATACCCGCCTTATAGACTCGGTTCATTCCGTTGAACGCAGCTATTCTATAGGCTTCACCATAAGTGGGGTAGTTAAGTACATGCTCCATAAAATAACGGATTGTGCCATTATGAGCCATAACGCTCTGTCCGAGATGAATAAGATCGGAGGCATATTCACCAATTATGTGAACACCAATCAGTTTCAAATCTTTTGACCTGAACACAAGTTTTAAAAGTCCCACACTTTCATGATTGATGTCAGCCTGGGTAAGATTGCTGTAGTACGCTCTTCCCACTGTCACATCAATACCTTCCTTAATGGCGTCTCTTTCTGTCAAACCAATAGCTGAAATCTCAGGTATTGAATAAATACCGTAAGGTATGGATTCGTTCATCGTCGACAGCTCATTATTAAACATGGTCAATGCAGAAATACGGCCCTGAACAAAGGAAACGGATGCCTGGGCCGGTTGACCAATTACATCACCAGCAGCATATATATTATCAACTGATGTTTTAAAATGCCGACCTACCTTGATACTCCCATCATCTGCAAGATCTACATCGACATTTTCAAGCCCGATGTTTTTCGTATTGGGAGTGGTGTTGCCTACGTAAAATAAATGCTCTGTCTCAACAACTTGCAGCCGGTCAGGATCTTCCTCAGTTTTGAATCCAACTTCTGTGCATGTTCGCAGTTTGTTTTTTTTCACATGCTGCAGGCTCGCATTGTTGTGGAGCTGAATTGTGCTGTCTTTTAATACACCAAGCATTACATCTTTGATTTCATCATCAAGATAGGGCAGAAGTTCATCCGTGTGAGAAAGTAAAGTCACGCGTGTTCCCAGTGCAGAAAAAATCGTAGCAAATTCAAAGCTGATAAGACCACTTCCGGCAATCACCATTCGCCGAGGGATATGAGTCAGCTGCAATATCGATTTGTAATCGAGAATGTTCGTGTCATTTATTGAAAAGAGTTCGGGTTCAACAAAACTGCTGCCGGTTGAAATGAGGATATTTTTGGCAGAATAAGTTTTCACATTGTTCAAATGATCTTTGACTTCAACCGTATGGTTGTCAAGAATCTTACCCCAGCCACGGGCCGTCTCGACCTCATTTTTTATGATGTCATTCTTAACCTTTTGATTTTTGCTCTCGAGTATATTTTGCTTGTATTGAAGAAGATCGCTCATCTTAAACCGTTCGTACGGTTTACGGCCTTTTTCATCTTCAAACTGAGTATGAAATTTCTGGATAGATTTCGCAGCTTCTCTTAACGCTTTACTTGGTACTGTCCCGGCATTTATCCAGGTGCCTCCCAAGTGTTCTTCATTGGCCTCAACGATAAGCACGCGCTTATCAAATTTAGAACTTTGCATGGCACAAGAAAATCCAGCAGGCCCGCTTCCCAGTATGATTACGTCGTAATCGAAACTCATAACAATCTGATTTAATTAGTTAATAGAGCTTTAAAATAAGATTCTAAATGTATAAACCCATCGATTCTTTTTCGGAATTAAATTTATATGTAAAAGGAACGAAAGTGCCGTCGATATCAATTTTATAATATGCGGATCGAAGGTTATATTAAATCATTGATTCGTAACGTTTTAGAAGAAAATTTTTAATCTAAATTAACAATCGAAACCGATATGGCTTATAAACTTCCATCGTTACCATACGCGCACGATGCATTAGAACCGCATATAGATAAAAGAACCATGGAAATTCACCATGGGAAACACCATCAGGGATACACGAACAAAGTGAACGCCGCTCTTGAAGGGCATAAGTTTGCAGACTTGCCGATTGAAGAAGTTTTATCAAGAATTACTGAAGTTCCCGAAGATATTCGTCAAGGCGTCATCAACAATGGCGGTGGCTATGCCAATCATAAGCTATTCTGGTCAATCCTAAGTCCTGAAGGTGGAGGAAATCCAAATGGAAAACTTGCAGACGCAATCGAAAGCAAATTTGGCAGCTTTAATGAATTCAAAGAAAAATTCAGTTCCACAGCTGCCGGTCAGTTTGGCTCAGGTTGGGGATGGTTGTGCGTTGACGATTCAGGTGAACTGAAAGTTATTTCGACGCCAAATCAGGATAGTCCGCTAATGAATGGGCTGACTCCAATTCTCGGAGTTGATGTATGGGAGCACGCTTATTACCTGCATTATCAAAACAGGCGTCCAGACTACATTTCCGCGTTTTGGAATATTGTAAACTGGGATAAGGTAAGCGAGCTTTATGAAGATGCTACATCATAAAAGCTGACTCCAAAATTAAACTATTGATACAAACGCCCTTGCAGAAATGCCTGGGCGTTTTTTAATTCTACTCACTCAGATTGATCAAATACCAGCGTTCATACGCTCCCATCATCTGCCGGATACTGGATCGACTTGTATTATTTCGCTGAGACATAGTTCCTCGCCGGCCATATTCCTGCCTGGCGGAACCGGTAGTATTATTGTCCTGTATACGAAAACTGGGAGGGTCAATCTCAAAACCCAGCCACACGTCATCCCCGGTTAGATTATAAATTGAGCTGCTGTTTAATGGAACCTGCATCTCAATGGTCATTAGTCTGCGGTTATCTCCCGTCTCAATTTCGATGCCATCAACCTGAAGCCTTTCCTTATCTAAAAATCCATAGTTTGTGTTTGAAGCCATATTTTCGACCACCATTATTCGGCTGAATATCTCTGATTCAAGTGACTCAAGACGATCCCTGTTTTGTGTATCCTGAAACCACTCCTGATCCGTTGTAAAAGACTCATATACCACAGGATTTTCGCGCAGCAGATTAAATGTACCTGAAGGAAATGCTAATCCAATTTGTTTGCGATCATCTTTTTTTCCGCTATTTAAGTAAATCGTAAATCCAGACTGTTTCATCGCCTGATTATGGCCTGGACTTTTTACATCTATGTACAGATAGAGGAATTCGTTGTCATGAGTTGCATAATAATCGGCTACATCGGTTCGCTCAATGATTGTCTCCTGCATATTCCAGTCTGATATATTTCCATCAATATCAGGTGATTGCAAAGTTTGCGGAGTATTGACTGTCTTGGTACTCGAACAGCCCGCAAGAATTAAAAGTGAGAGAACGAGATATGAGAAATGTCTGAGATGAGTAATCATGTATATGAACGTCTGAAAGGGAAAATGTATTTATGGTAGCGTAGTATGCAGAACTAATAAAGTACGAATTTATGCTTATATTAGTGGAAATGAAATTAGTGAATTAATCAGAACATCTTATGCAATTTGGATTTGGAACAGGACCTGACACTTCATGGATGCGTGAAGAACTTACGAAGCTTGGTGTTGAAGAACTAAAGACCCCGGAAGACGTAGACAAGGCAATGGACGAATATGGAAAAGGGACCATGCTGATGGTTATAAATTCTGTATGTGGTTGTGCTGCAGGTAACGCACGTCCCGGAGTGGAAATTGCGCTTAAAAAAGCAAATCAAAAGCCCGATCATCTTGTTACCGTTTTTGCAGGACAGGACAAGGAAGCAACGGCGAAAGCCAGAGACTATTTTAGTGAATATCCGCCATCGTCACCAGCATTTGCATTTTTTGTAGATGGAGAAGTGAAAGCGATGGTTCCCCGTCATAGAATTGAAGGACGTACCAGGGATGAAGTGGCAGATGATCTTTTAATGGTTTTTGACGCTTTTGTTGAGAAAGAAGCCTAAGAAAAGAAAGAAAATATCTCAGCTTGGCTTTAGTAATAAAAAACCCGGTGGATTATCATTATCCACCGGGTTTTTTTATTTGTTCGATACTATCCTATGTCGCCAATAAATTCTAATTCTTGGGCGCAGCAAGTCTGCCATCAATTCTGTTCTGAACAATTTCCTGAGATTTCCTCGTTTCTATAGTTGCTCCCAGTTTCATCAAGAAATGGTACAGCCCAAGATGGACACGCGTGCTATATAAAAAGTGTTTATTACCGCGTGCCTCATTTCCAATCGGCGCATTTTTAGTATAGCCTCTGATCAGCTCTTTGTATTCAGGATCACCAAAATCAAAAGTGTCAGATTCATACGGCATCGCGAAGGTGAAACCATAATTGAGGCAGAACTCAAAGTATTTTTTCTCTTTTTCATCTGTCTCAGGATCTCCTTTCAGAACATCAAGACGATTATAGAGTGCCTTAATTTTGTCAAGGTCCCGTTCAAGGTGAGTCGGGAGCAGCAAAAGATAGTCTCTGAAAAATTCGTCAGGGAAATTTTTCACGCATCCGAAATCAATAATTCCGAGTTTGCCTTCTTTTGTCAGTAAAAAGTTGCCTGGGTGTGTATCTGCATGAATCTCGTCTGACTGGCGAACCTGTTCATGAAAGAAATCCCATATCTTTTGGCCAAAGCTATTTTTTTCTTCCTGTGAAGGATCACGTTTTAAAAACTCTTTCAGATGCTCCCCTTCAAGGTAACTCATCGTTAATACCCTTTCGGTAGAAAATTCCTCAATCCATCGGGGAGTCTCAAATCTGTCGGTTGAAAAACGCTCATGAAAACGGTCAATCGTCTCACCTTCATTTATATAGTCAGTTTCAAGCCGTAGCGTAGATTCAATCTCCTCAAAATATTCTTCCAGCTCATCTTTATTTTTGATGAAGCGTTTGAAGAGTGATTTTGCCAGCCCCAGATCGGAAGCAATAGTATCACGTACGCCCGGGTACTGAATTTTAACCGCTACTTTCTCACCTGTTTTCAGACGGGCAGCATGAACCTGCCCTATAGAAGCTGCGGCTATCGCTTCAGTATCGAAAGATTCAAATAGCGATTCCGGATAATCGCCCAGTTCACGCTTAATAATTGATCGAACCAGCGATCTGTTGATAGGCGGTACGGAGTATTGTGCCTGCGTCATTACTTCTGAAAATTCGTCCGGAAGCAAACCCTGGTCAATGCTGAGTGACTGTGCAATTTTCAGAGCTGTTCCTCTGAGTTTTGTGAATTCAGAAAAAATCTGCTGGGCGGTTTGATTATAGAATTCTGAGTTTCTATTTGAGTCGGCCCCCCGGAGATTTTTCAGATAATGCTTTGCATAGTTAGTGCCGACTTTTAAGCCTGTTTTCGCGAATATTTTTCCGCGGTCGTACTTTGATGAAGGAAAATCATTCATGAAGTTCTGTTCTTTGATGTATTTGCAAATGGAGAGTTATAGAATATGAATTTGGCAACGTCGAAGCCCCTGTCAAGAATAGATGAATAGTGTAGCTCTTCCACAAACGCTGTCCATTTATCAACAAATTCCATGGTTTTTTGATTTGCCACGCTGTCATCTTTTAACCAGAAACGTATTAATAGGTGAAAGTTGAACATACCCATCTTATATAGTGGTTCGCGATTTAGCGCCGAAGACAACCTCGACTGAGTGGTGTCGGATTCATAAATGGTTTTGAGTTGTCTGCGGAAGTGTTTTTCGAAAGATGTAGTCCGCCCGGAGCACATAACTCTTTCACTGTATGTTTGCCTGATAAACTCTTTATAGGGATCCATCAGGTCAAGAATCGTCAGGGCCAAATTGTTCAGTTTTTCTGAAAGTGTAAACTCATCATATTTTTCAATAGACCGAACAGACTCCTCGTATTCAAGAATAAGCCCTTCGTAGAAAAAGTCGAGCACATCTCGCCGGTTAGAAAAATAGTCATAAATTTTCTCTGCCTTCAGTTCTGCTGCCTCGGCAAGAGCTGTCATGGAAAACCGCGGGTTCTGTAAATAGAGAAGTGCACCGCTCTTTGAAATTCGAATTTTTTCTTCGGTAATTTTATTCATATCTGAAAATGATCTGTCAGTTTAGATTTAGAACAATAAGTTGGTCATAAAAGGTTCAGATGAAGCTTACCTCAATTCGTGTGCCATCTCCCCATAAAAGAGATGTTCTTTTCCTGTCGCTTGCCGGCGTCTTTTTGACGTCTTTGGTACTGGGCAATGTTATTGGTACTACAAAGTTCATTACACTCTTTGAACTTCAGCTGCCACCTTGGCTCAGGTCACTAACACCCTCACTTGTACGCGACGGCAGTCTGTATGTTATGAGTATTCCTGTAGGGTTGATTGCTTATCCTTTCACGTTTTTGGTAACGGATTTAATTTCTGAATTGTATGGGCGGAAAAAGGCGCAAACGGTCGTGTGGATTGGGTTTTTCATGAATCTCTATATGCTTTGTTTGATGACGGCCGCAAATGTATTTCCAAATACGTATGGTGTGAGTGGCGGCCTTGAACTTTTCGATGGCGTGTATGAATTTTTATTGGCAAATACACTGTCGAGCATGTTTGCTTACCTCGTTGCTCAATCTGTAGATGTACGATTGTACCATTTCTGGAAAAAACTGACGTCTGGAAAATATTTATGGCTAAGAAATAATGGATCTACAATGGTAAGCCAGCTGGTAGACAGCACGGCTATACTCTCAATTTTATACCTTACCAGTAACCTGGGAGATAGTGTAACTACTGTTGGCGCTCTCATAATTCTCATATTGAACTCATATATCTTTAAATTTTTCTTTGCGCTTTTTGATACGCCGATTTTATATGGCGTTGTCTGGTTATTTAAAGCATATCATGAAGATCCTGATGGACACAAGTTATACGACTGAAAAAAGGTTAAAAATGCTAAGCTGATACAAAACAATATCATTGGGTACATGGGTGTAGCGATATCGGATAAAACAGGAAAAAAATTCCAATTTTTGATTGACTCTGGTTGGCTTTTGATCGTATATTTATAGCCCTTCAAAAAACGAGGGCACAAGAATAATCGCAATGAAATTTTAAACTTTTTCATTGCACATTAGTTGAAATTATTCTTAGTTTGTAAATCTGTCAACGAGTCGATGTGAGTTGGTGAAGTTGGCGGGACGTTCTTTGAACATAGTGAAAGAGATAAGCAGATCGTTGAGTGAGTCAGGCGAGCTTTTTCAGGA
>Ga0209936_1000160_pt1 | contig 43495 bp, 44 predicted proteins | sample SalPonR1_A_D1_MG_FD_185694 | JGI IMG/M metagenome (GOLD analysis project Ga0209936, IMG submission 185694) | Salt pond soil microbial communities from South San Francisco under conditions of wetland restoration - Salt Pond MetaG R1_A_D1_MG... ...
TAATATAAGTGGTTAGGCACAGGGTACATATAATTTGAATTTTCTAAAAATTATACCTATTATACCTATTGAATCTTTTGATAGGTATTTTATGAAGGGGGTGAGTAAAGTAAAAAGTAGAGAGAAGTGAAACACAGTAAAATTTAGCAAAAATATTAAAAAAAGAAGGGAGTAATTTAGTATGAAAAGTAGTTTACCTTTTTTTACGACATTTTGGCTTCTTGCACCTAGTTTAGCAATTGTTATTTTATCCTTAATTAATGTTATTAAAAAAGAAACAGGTGATAACGAATGAGCCCAGAAATAATTACCTTTATTATTTATATAGGCGGTATGATGGGAATTGGCTATTATTTTTACAAACAAAATGAATCAACATCAGATTATTTTCTGGGTGACCGTTCTCTTAACCCTTATGTTACTGCCTTAAGTGCACAGGCAAGTGATATGAGTGGTTGGTTGCTTATGGGTTTTCCTGGAGCTGTTTATGCCGGTGGCTTTAATGCAATGTGGATTGGTATAGGTCTAGCTATAGGTACCTATTTAAATTGGCAATTTGTTGGGCAGAGATTACGTCGTTATACTGAAGTAATAGATGCTATAACAATTGCTGATTTTTTTGAGAAACGTTTTAAAGATAATAGTAGGGTTTTGAGAATTGTAACAGGTTTAGTTATTTTAGTATTCTTTACTATCTATGTATCTTCTGGGCTTGTTGCTGGAGGTAAGCTTTTTGAAAGTCTATTAAATATAGACTATACAATAGCAGTTTATTTTTCAGTGGTTATTGTTGGTTTATATACAGTTTTAGGTGGTTATTTAGCTGTTAGTTGGACAGATTTTGTCCAGGGGGGATTAATGTTTATAGCCCTTATTATAGTTCCTATAACTGTTATTACAAACTTTGGAGGTTTTGCTGAAGTATGGCGGGCAGTTTCAAGTGTAAACCCCGATCTTTTACATGCCGGTAAAAGTGTAACTTTTGATATAGGTGCTGATGTACAATGGATTTCAGCAGGTAGTGGTCTATCCTTTATTGGCTTGATATCTTTACTTGGTTGGGGACTTGGTTATTTTGGTATGCCTCATATTTTAGTAAGGTTTATGGGTATAAAATCTGCAAAGCAAATACCAAGATCACAATTTGTTGCAGTTACCTGGGTAACTATTTCATTAATTGGGGCAGTTTTAGTAGGTATAGTTGGTATCGTAGTTTTAGAGCCCTTACCTGATAGTGAAAAGGTATTTCTTGAATTACTTGATAAATTATTTTCACCTTGGGTTTCAGGTGTATTTTTAGCTGCAGTACTTGCTGCTATCATGAGTACTATTGATTCTCAGCTTCTGGTATCCTCAAGTGCATTAGCTGAAGATTTATATACTGTCTTCCGTAGAGATGCTGGTCAGAAAGAACTAATGTGGGTAAGTAGAGGAGCAGTTATAGTTATTATCCTCATTGGCTTAATTTTTGCTCTCTCTGGAGGTAGTGTTTTAAACATAGTTTCTTATGCCTGGGCTGGTCTTGGAGCTTCCTTTGGTCCGGCAATTATATTCTCACTCTTCTGGAAACAGACTACTAAAAATGGAGCTTTAGCCGGGATAGTTACCGGTGGAGCTACAGTTCTTATCTGGAAGAATGTAGGAGTTTTAGCTGGTACAGGATTATATGAAATAATTCCTGCCTTTGCACTTTCTGTTTTAGCTATTTACTTTGTTAGTGCAGCTGGTAAAGATCCTACTAAACAGGTGGTAAAAGAATTTGAAACTGCATTAAAACCACTTAAAAATGAATAGAAATTGAATTAATCTGGATATATATCCGGTTAATTCCGGGTATATATCCTTTAAAATAAATAACAAAAAAATAAAAATTTTATTTTCAAAAGTAAAATCAAAATATCATATAAAATATAGCCAAAAGGAGGAGTTTGATGGAACGTATTAAAAATCACCCCATTTTAGATTTCAAAAGGGGAAAAGAAGTTACATTTAAATATAATGGCAGAGAAATAAAAGCTTATGAGGGAGAAACTATTGCAGCTGCTCTTCATGCTGCCGGAATAAAAAAATTGAAAAAAAGTGCTAAACTAAGTAGAGCAAGAGGACTTTTTTGTGCTATAGGTAATTGTTCATCATGTTTGATGGAGGTAGATGGAGTTCCTAATGTAAAAACTTGTATAACAAAAGTAGAAGAGGGAATGGTTGTTAAAGAGCAGAAAGGTCATGGTGATTTATAATGATAAATACTGATGTATTAGTGGTTGGAGGTGGACCGGCAGGGCTTTCAGCAGCTATTACTGCAGCTGAAGGAGGAGCAAAAGTAATAGTATTAGAAAGAGATGATATGTTAGGAGGCCAACTTGTTAAACAGACTCATATGTTTTTTGGTTCTAAAAATGAGTTTGCCGGAACAAGAGGAGTAAGTATAGCAGAAGATTTACGAAATAAAATTTCTAAAAATGAAAATGTTCAGGTATTGTTAGAAGCTACAGCTCAGGGTTATTATGATGATGGAATTATTGGAGTTTCTCATGAAGAAAGATTTAAAAAAATAAAAGCTCAAAAAATTATAGTAGCTACTGGTGCTTCAGAAAAAATGTTGCCTTTTCCTAATAATGATTTACCAGGAGTTTATGGGGCAGGAGCAGTTCAAACTTTAATGAATGTTTATGGAGTTGTTCCCGGTAAAAAAGTTTTAATGATAGGTGCAGGGAATATTGGGTTAATAGTATCCTATCAGCTATTACAGGCTGGGGTTGATGTAGTAGGAATAGTAGAAGCAGCTCCTAAAATCGGAGGTTATTTAGTTCATGCTTCTAAAATAAGAAGAGCAGGTGTTCCTATCTATACCGGACATACTATTCAGGAAGCACAAGGTGAGGAAAGTGTAGAAAAAGCAGTAATTTGTGAATTAGATGATAAATGGAATGAAGTACCTGGTACTGAAAAGGAACTTGATGTAGATACTATTTGTCTGGCTGTAGGTTTAAAACCTATTTCTGATATTTTAATTCAGGCTGGATGTGAAATGGCTTATGTTCCTCATTTAGGAGGAGATGTAGCTATTAGAAATGAAAATCTAAAAACTACCAGTGATAAAATTTATGTAGCAGGTGATTCAGCAGGAATAGAAGAAGCAACAGCAGCTATGCTTGAAGGTGAAGTTGCCGGACTTTCAGCACTTATTGAACTTGATATTTCTAAAGAAAAATCTGAAACCAAAAGAAAAGAAGTTAAAGAAAATCTAGCAAGCCTTAGAAGAGGTCCGGTAGGCGAAAAGATTAGAGAAGGTCTGGAAATAGCAAAGGAGGGCAACAATGCTGGAAAAAACAGGTATACCAAAGTCAGATGATTTAGAAAAAGTTAAACCCAGTAAAAAAAGATTAAAAGATGGAGCAGTAGCTATTGCAGAATGTTTTAGGGAAATTCCTTGTGATCCATGTTATCATAGCTGTCCTTTTGGAGCTTTTGAAGAATTTGATGATATAAATGATAAACCAAATATTGACCATGAAAAATGTACCGGTTGTGGAATTTGTATATCCAGCTGTCCTGGTTTAGCTATTTTTGTTGTTGATTATAGTTATAGTGAAAAAAGAGGATTAGTTAAAATTCCGTATGAGTTTTTACCCTTACCTGAAAAAGGTGATGAAGTAAGTGGTTTAAATAGAGAAGGTAAAGAAATTTGTAAAGCTACAGTCGAAAAAGTTGAAGATGATGAAAAGAAAGATAAAACAGCTGTAGTCTGGCTGTCGGTACCTAAGGATAAAGTTATGGATGTTAGAAATATGAAGGTAGGTGAGTAAATCATGAAAGAAGATACTATTGTCTGTCGTTGCGAAGATATTACTCTTGGAGAATTGAGAGATATGATTAAAAATGGATTTACTACCCTGGATGAAATAAAAAGAGTTTCAAGGTTAGGGATGGGGCCCTGTCAGGGTGATACCTGTATGCAGATAGCAGCAAGGGAAATTGCTAATATTACAGGTAAAGATTTATCAGAAATAAAAATGCCTACTAGTAGACCCCCAAAAACGGGTATTAAACTGAAAGAACTGGCAGGTGAATATAAAGATGAAGAATAAAGCAGATGTAGTAGTTATAGGTGGTGGAGTAGTTGGTAACTCCATTGCATTTAATTTAGCTAAAGAAGGAGTTAAAGATGTAGTAGTTTTAGAAAAGGAATATTTAACAAGTGGAGCAAGTGGAAGATGTGGAGCAGGTATAAGACAACAATGGGGAACTGAAATGAATTGTCGTCTGGCAAAAGCAAGTATGGATATTTTTGAGAATATAAATGAAGAATTAGGTGTAGAAAGAGATATTGAACTTAAGCAGGGTGGATATTTACTTTTAGCCTATTCTGATAAAGAAATTGAACAATTTAGAAAAAACATTAAATTACAAAACAGTCTTGATATTCCTTCAAGAGAAATAAGTCTTGAAGAAGTTAAAGAATTAGTACCTTATATAAATTTAGAAGGAGTAGTAGGGGCTACTTATTGTCCAACTGATGGTCATGCCAATCCATTTTATACCACTATTGCCTATGCAGAAGCAGCAAAAAAATTGGGAGTAGAAATAAATACTTACACTGAAGCCCTTGATATAATAGTTGAAAATGGTAGAATTAAAGGTGTAGAGACAAATAAAGGATTTATAGAAACAGACAAAGTTGTTAATGCTGCTGGTGGCTATGCAAAAGAAATTGGGGAAATGGTTGGGCTTGATATTCCGGTAAAACCTGAACGCCATGAAATAATGGTTACTGAAAAAGTTAATCCACTGCAAAAGCCAATGGTTATGTCTTTTTCATATGACATTTACTGTCAGCAAACTCCAGATGGAAGTTTTGTTATGGGTTATGGCCCTGAGGATCCTCCTCCAAGTCATAGTAGAAAGAGCAGCTGGCATTTTATGGAGAAAATGGCTCATAAAACAACAAATTTATTGCCAAAATTAAAAGAATTAAGAGCAATAAGACAGTGGGCAGGTTCCTACACTATGACACCTGATAGTCAACCTATTATTGATGGTTCAGAAGAAGTGGAAGGTTTTTATATGGCAGTTGGGTTTAGTGGTCATGGTTTTATGATGTCTCCAATGACAGGTAAAATTATAGCTAAAATGATTACTGGTAAAGAACCACCTATTGATTTGGATCTAACGCTAAAAAGATTTGAAAGAGGTAATTTAATACTTGAGCCATCTGTTGTATAATATTATTAATGAAAATATTTTTTAAAGATCAGTTTAAAAAAACAGGGAGGTCAAAAGATGACAAAAGCGAAAAAAGAAATGAAGATCGGTAAGAAATTAGCTTCAATGAGTTATGAGTTTGATCAGGTAGATAAGGGGTATGCAGATCAAACTTTATATTTAAATTTATCTAATAATGAAGTAATAAACAAAGAAGTTCCTGAAGAGATTAAAGAAAAGTATATTGGTGGTAGAGGTTATGGTCTCAAGTATTTATGGGACGGAGTAGAAGATGATACTAAATGGGATGATGAAGAAAATGAAATAATTGTTTCTCCAGGTCCTTTAGCTGGAACTACAAGATATCCAGGTTTAGGAAAATCTCTGGTATTAAGTATTTCACCTCTTACAAATACTGTTATTGATAGTAATGTTGGTGGTTATTTTGGTCCTTTAATGAAATTTGCTGGTTTTGATGCAATGGAAATTCAGGGTAAAGCTGAGGATGAAGTGCTTATTTATATTGATGGTGATAATAAAGAAGTTTCAATAAATGAAATTGATACTGATGTTGAAGAAACTCATATACTTGCTGAAGAGCTTACAGAAAAATATGCTGATGGTGAAAAAGAAAAAAGAAATGTATCAGTAATTTCTTCTGGAATTGGTGCTAAAAATACTAATTTTGGATTATTAAATTTCTCTTTTTACGATGTTCACCGTAAAGATGTTAGAATAAAACAGGCAGGTAGAGGTGGAATTGGAACTATATTTAGAGATAAAAAGATAAAAGCAATTGTAATTAAATTTTCAGATGTTACTGGAGATTCTAACCATCCTGTTGATACTGAGAAAATTACCAAATTAGGTAGAAAGATTAACAAAAGAATCCATGACCATGATGATGAACAAAATAAGATGAGAAAAAGAGGTACTTCTTATTTAGTAGATGTAATTAATGATTCTAATCTTTTACCAGTGGAAAACTATAAGTATGATAACCATCCTGAATATTATAAAATAGATCACAGTTACTGGGAAACTAAGTTTAATCAAGAATTTCCTGATGGTTGCTGGTATGGATGTACAATGCAGTGTGCTAAGACAATAGATGAATATGAGCTTCAAACCGGACCATTTAAAGGAGATACAATTTTACTTGATGGCCCTGAATATGAAACAATAGCTGGAGCAGGTTCAAATTGTGGTATTTTTAATCCAGATCATGTTGCTGAAGCTAATTTTTATTGTGACACTTATGGAATTGACACAATTTCTTATGGAACTGCTACTGCTTTTGCCATGGAATGTTATGAAAATGGAGTTATCGATAAAGAGATAACTGGAGGATTAGAATTACATTTTGGTAATACTGAAGCTGCTATAGAATTATTACATCAAATGTGTAATAATGAAGGTTTTGGTAAAATTGTTGGTAAAGGTATAAAACAAATGAAAGACTATCTTGTTGAGGAATATGGTGCAGATCGTCAATTCTTAGAAGATATAGGTATGGAAAATAAAGGTCTGGAATATTCAGAATATGTAACTAAAGAATGTCCAAGTCAGCAGCTTGGTTATGCAGCAGCTAACAAAGGACCTCAACATGATGAAGCATTAATGTTCTCAGTCACTTATTTTAATAATTTTGCTCCAACATTAGCTGATAAAGCTGAAAAAATAGTTGAAATGACTATTTTGAGAACCTGGTTTGGTCTTGTTGGTGCCTGTAAACTTCTCTGGAATGATATAGTACCTGAAGATAATGATCAGACTGATAAACCTTATAAAATTCCTGAGCATGTAAATAATTATATAGAATTATTTGAAGCTACTACAGGTAGAGAAACAACAGAAGAAGATATTATGAGACAATCAGAGAGAATGCATAACCTACAAAGAGTATTTAATATAAGAATGGGAGTATATGGTAGAGAAAATGATACTCCTCCTTATAGAGCTGTAGGACCTGTTACTGCTGAAGAGTATATTTATAGAAAAGATTATTATGATCAGGAAGTTAGAGAAATAGTCGGTGAAGATGATATTAAAAATATGAATTTAGAAGAAAGAATGAATACTTTAAGAAAACATAGAGAAGATTATTATGATGACTTATTAGATGCAGTTTATGAGGAAAGAGGTTGGGATAATAATGGTATACCTAAAGTTGAAACTCTAGAAAGATTAGATATCGCTTATCCTGATGTAGTAAAAATAGTTGAAAACGCAAGATAAAATAATTAAAAAACTAAAAAAATAATAAAAAAATAAAAGTCTTCGAACCTTTTTAAACTAAGGCTTAAAGCTATGGTGGAAAGGTCGTTAGGGTCTGTCAGGAAACTGACTTTCCTCCCAGTGTGGAAAGAAGGCATTTTAACCGATGCCAGTATTTCCTGCCATCGGTTTTTTTATTTGCAAAATAAAATGCAATATCTGCACTATAAAAATACTAATATATGTTGTCGAGGAGGCAAAAATGAGTAATAACAGAATCTTTGATTTAAAAAGACCAGAAAATGAAAAAGTACTGAACTATGAACCTGGAAGTAGAGAAAGAAAAGAGTTAAAAGAAGAATTGGAAAACCTGGAAAATGAAGTATTAGAAATCCCATTAATTATTGGTGGAAAAGAAGTGAAAACAGGTAATATGGGTGAGATAAGAGCACCTCATGACCACCAAAAAGTTTTGGCCCGTTATCATAAGGCTGGTGAAAAAGAAATTGAGATGGCAATAAAAGCTGCTCTTGAATCTAAAAAAGAATGGGAAAATACTTCTTGGGAAAAAAGAGTTGCAATTTTTCAAAAAGCTGCTGAATTAATGGCAGGTCCTTATAGAGCAAAGATGAATGCATCCACAATGCTTGGTCAGAGTAAAAATATTTTTCAGGCTGAAATTGATTCTGCCTGTGAATTAATTGATTTTCTTAGATTTAATAGCTATTATCTTACTGAAATTTATAAAGAACAACCCGCTTCAACTAATTCACTTAAAAACAAGATGGAATATAGACCATTAGAAGGTTTTATCTTTGCAGTACCACCATTTAATTTTACCTCAATTGGAGGGAACCTTCCCACTTCCCCTGCAATTACCGGTAATACTGTTCTCTGGAAACCAGCTTCTACTGCAGTTTATTCTAATTATATTTTTATGGATATTTTAAGAAAAGCTGGTTTGCCAGATGGTGTTATTAACTTTATTCCTGGTTCTGGATCAAAAGTTGGTCCAAAAGTAATAGATAATTCTGACTTAGCAGGGATTCACTTTACTGGTTCTGTATCTGTTTTAAATAATATGTATAAAACTATTGGAGAAAATATTGATAAATATAAAACTTATCCAAGAATAGTAGGAGAAACCGGAGGAAAAGACTTTGTTTTTGCTCATAAATCAGCAGATGTTGATGAATTAGTTACTGCTTTAGTTAGAGGGGCCTTTGAATATCAAGGTCAAAAGTGTTCTGCTGCATCAAGAACATATATACCTGATAATATGTGGGATGAAGTAAAAGATAAATTAGTTAAGCAGACTGAATCATTAGAAATAGGTGAACCTACTGATTTTACAAATTTCATAAATGCTGTAATTGATGATGGTGCTTTTTCTGATATAACAGCTTATATTGATTATGCTAAGGAAGCTGAAGATGCTGAAATTATTGCTGGAGGAGATTATGATGATAGTAAAGGATATTTCATTGATCCAACAATTGTTGTAACAACTGATCCTAAATTTAAATTAATGAAAGAAGAAATATTTGGCCCGGTTCTTACAGTCTATGTTTATCCAGAAAATGAATATGAAGAAACTTTAAAATTGTGTAATGCCACCTCTCCTTTTGCTTTGACAGGAAGTATTTTTGCTCATGACCTTGAAGCTGAAAATAAAGCACAGGAAGTATTAACTCATGCCGCCGGTAATTTCTATATAAATGATAAACCTACTGGAGCAATAGTGGGTCAACAACCATTTGGAGGAGCCAGAGCTTCAGGTACAAATGATAAAGCAGGTAGCAAGTGGAATCTTATGCGCTGGATTTCCCCAAGGGCTATGTCTAATAATGTTAATCCTCCCCGGAATTATAAATATCCATTTATGGAAGAAAAGTAAAAAACTAGGTAAAAAGGGTAAACTACTTTTTAAGAGCAGACTTAACAGTCTGCTCTTTTTCATTAAATAATATTTTATTTAAGAGAAGAATATTTATTAATAATTTAATTTCTTGACACTGTCCTCTATAATTCATATAATGTACTAAGATTTAGATTAGTAGTACTTAAGGAGGATTTTTAATGAAGCAGGAAATTAATTTTACATTTAATATGGCGGTTGAGTTTCTTTCGGCAGTATATAGATATGTTAATCAGGATAAAGTTGATGAATATAATTTTGATAAAAATGAAGAAATAATAACCTGGCTGGATGAAATAGATGAAAATATATCACCATTTTTGGAAAATGATCTTGAAGTTGTAAAAAAGGCTGATGGTATCCTTTGGCCCCTTATTAAAAAATCTATTAGAGAAAAAATAAATACACCTGAAGGGTTTTTTAGATTTTTGAAAGAAATGGATCCTCAGCGTCTTGTAGCAGAATATATCAATGAAATGTCTCATAATATTTATGAACCTGGACAAAGAAATAATATTGACTATATAATAGAAAATTATTTTGAAGATAAAAATAAAATTGAATTTATTAAAGAAATTATAAAAAGTCCAGAGGAATTAAAAGAAAGATTATATATTGCTTTAAATTCTTTTTACAGAAAATTTTTCAAAGAAAGTGTAGCTCAAACTGAAAACTTATTAAAGGAAAAAATAACTCAACATAAAGAAATGTATGAGCAGGATAATGATTTGTTTTTTAAAAATATGCTAGGATATGTTAAAGATTCAGAGATTAAAAATTATAAAGAAATTAATCTTTTGGTTTTATGGCATGCTGAAATTTTTAATTTTAGTTTTAATATAGAAAGCAAACTATATCTTATGTATGGATTTGCTTTAGAACAGAGGATAAATGAAGATATAGTAAAGAAAAAGAGCAGGGAATTCTTTAAAGTAATGGCAGATGATAAAAGGTATGAAATTATGAAACTTTTGGCCAGAAGAAAATGGCATAGTCGTGAACTTGCAGAATATTTTGGTGTTACCACCTCCACTATATCCTATCATTTGTCTCGTCTTTATGATCTAGGTATTATTTCCTTTAAAGAAGGAGAAAAAAATAAAGTATATTATAATCTAAGAAAAGACAAAGTAAAAGAAATTTTTGAGGGTACTCTTGAACTAATTTTAAAAGAATCGGAATAAAAGTTGTATTTTAATAAACTATATACTATAATTATACGTATACTTATTTGTTTAATGAAAAGTGAATTATTTCATTAAACAAATAATCTAAAAATTAATAATATTTAAAATTTGGAGGTGTGATATGAAATTTTTTAAAAGAATGTCTCTGCGTTTAAAATTGATGTTAGCTCTTAGTCTTAGTCTTATAATAATAATATCATTAACTAATTTTTATATTTTCCAACATATGAGTACTAATATTAAAGAACAGGAAAGAGATAAACTAGTGGAAATTGAAAAAGCTCTGGAAATGAAAATTGAAACTAGAGTTGCAGAAGCAAAAACTGCTTTAATGACTGTAATTAATAATCCTGAGGTAAAAGAAGCTTTTGCAAATAGGGATCGGGAAAGGTTAATTGAAATGTTTGCTGATTCATATCGGCAAATAAGTGATAGTATTGCTCAATTTCATTTTCATTTACCAGATTCAGCATCATTTCTTAGGTTACATAATCTTGAAAAATATGGTGATGATTTAAGTGGTTTTAGAAATACGGTTAATGAAGCAAATCAAAACAGAGAAATTATAAGTGGTGTTGAGCAAGGAAGAGCTGGTTATGGATTTAGGGTTGTTGCTCCAATTTCCTATCAAGGAGAACATATAGGTACTGTAGAAATGGGGGCTGATTTAGGTGAAGATTTTTTAGATGAAATGAAAAATAATTTTCACGGAGAATATTTTATATATACCTTAGAAACTGGTCAGGGTGTTTCCTGGGAAAATAATCAGGATTCTCAAATTGCCAGTACCGGTCATGAAGATACTTATGAAATTAGTGAAGAAGAAATTTCTCAACTTAAAAATAATGAAACAATTATTAAAAACTTAAAAACAGAAAATTTATTATTAAAACCATTTACAAATTATAATAATGAAGTTATAGGATATTTTAAAGTAACTTTTGATAGAAGTGAAACCCTTTCTCAAATTAATAATATTAGAAATAGAGTACTTATTTTTTCAGCTTTAGGTATAATTTTGATTATTTTAATCACATATTTTATGGTAAATAGAATATTCAATTCATTAGATAAATTTAAAGATTTGTTTGCTGATTTAGCTCTCGGAGATCTTAATGTTTCATATGATCTTGAAAGTGTAAATTGCTCAGAAATTATGGATTGTGGAGTAGAAGATTGTCCAGATTATGGTAAGGATGATGTCCAATGTTGGTTTGATGTTGGAAGTTATGCTCCAGAATTTAATAAAGAAATTCATTGTCCCAAAATTCTTGATGGTGAATATGATTCCTGTGAAGAATGTGAAGTTTATCAACGGGCAAATAAAAATGAAATAGAGGTATTAGGAGCCTGGTTTAATAAATTAAGTGATAGTTTACGAGAAATGATTTCTAAGGTTTCAGATATTTCTACTGAAATAGCTTCTTCAAGTAAAGAACTTTCAGCTTCTGGAGAGGAAGTAGCAAAATCTGCAGAAGAAGTGAGTGGAGCTATTCAAAATGTTGCTTCTGGGGCTGAAGAACAATCAGCTCAAGTAGATGAAACTTCTGATAATGTAAAAGGATTAATTTCAGAAATAAAAGAGACTGGTAAAATGTCAGATGAAATGTCAAATAAAGCTGATGGTGTTTTAGATAATTTAGATAAAGGGAACAAAGAACTTGATAACTCTGTTAGTAAAATTAACAGGGTAAATGAAAGTACAGATAAAGTGGCTGAAACAATAAATGAACTTGGTGAAAAATCAGCTGATATTGGTGAAATAGTAGAATTAATAAATGGAATATCAGCCCAAACAAATCTTCTTGCTCTCAATGCAGCTATTGAAGCAGCAAGAGCAGGTGAAGCTGGTAGAGGATTTAGTGTAGTTGCTGATGAAATAAGAGAATTAGCAGAAGAGTCTTCAGAAGCTACTGAAAAAATAGGTAGTTTAATAAAAGAGATTCAAGATGATGTTCAAAATACTATTAACGAAATGAATCAAAGCAAAAAAGAAGTAGATGAAAGTGTAGAAGCAATTGATAATACTGCTGAAATATTTAATGAGTTAGAAAAGACTGTCACAGAACTTGGAGAGGTTATAGATAAAGTAACTCAAAGTAACAAAGAAATGGAGAAAAATAGTAGTGCAATTCAGGAAGCGGTTGAAGATATTTCTAAAGTTAGTGAAGAAGCTGCCAGTAATGCTGAAGAAGTCGCAGCTGCCAGTGAAGAACAATCTGCTTCCACAGAAGAAATTGTAGCTTCTGCAGAGGAATTGTCTAGTATGGCTGATGAATTAGAAAATGCAGTAAAACATTTTTCTTTAAAAAACAGGTAATTAATCATTAAAATTTAATATAAAACAAAAATGTCTGAGGTTTTCCTCAGGCATTTTTTTGTTAATTTGTTGTAATTTGCAGATATATATAATATTATAATATTAGTTATAACCTTTAGTTCAGATAAAAATTCAGTACTTATTAGGAGGAAAACTTATGCCCGAGAATTTAAACCGGGAAATATCTATAGTTTATGATCTTTTGTTTGGATATACAGATAAAATGAAGGGTCTTAGAAATGAGCTTGATATTGGACAATTTAAATTACCAGTAGATGCTGCTCTGGTTATAAAAATAAATAATTATGAACTTTTAACTGCTGATATTAGTGAATTTAGAAAAGAAGAAATACAACAGGATATTTTAACTAATTTAAATAATTTGGCATGTAATTATTCTCAGGATATATTATCGGCTTTAATTGAAGAAGATATGTTAGTACTTTTTTATTCTGCTGATTTTATTGAGGAAGAAAACTCTAAAGAAAAAGTTGTATCTTTTGGAGAATATTTAAAAGAAAATTTGGAAGAAAAAAGTGAATACACTTATTCTATAGGTTTGGGTAGGATTTATGATAATTTAAAAGGACTTATTTTTTCCTATAAAGAAGCATTAAATGTTTGTAAAAGCTGTTATTTTAGAGAAAAAAATAGTGTTATGCATATAGATGAAATGGTCAAATTCACAAATGATGTACCGATTTTTATTTCTGAAATGGAAACTAAGCTAATTGATAAAATAGAATCTGCAAATTTAGAAAATATAGATTATTATTTTTTAGAAATTGTAAATAGCATTATGGAGGAAAAATTGGAACCTGATACAGTAAAGATAAAGATTCTTGATTTTATATATAGAATTATTGAAGAAATAAATGAAGTTACAGAAGATGAAGGAGAGTCTTTTTATGAGCTATCTTCTTTTATGAGAGAAATTTTACAGGCAGAAACTGAAAGAACAATGAGGAAATATATTCAAAAAATCGGAGATAAATTATTTACAATTTTACGGAAAAGCAAAGGAGATTCAAGCAGCAAATATTCTGTTAACCAGGCACTTGATTATATAGAAAATAATTATAACAAAGAGCTATCTTTAAAAAAGGTATCAAAAAAAGTTGGTTTAAGTCTCTATTATTTTAGTCATTTATTTAAAGAAGAAGTAGGAGTTTCTTTTGTAACCTATCTTAATAAATTTAGAATAAAAAAAGCTAAGGAATTTTTAGTAAATTCAAAAATGAATATAGCAGAAATATCTTTTGAAGTGGGATATAATGATCCAAATTATTTTACACGAGTATTTAAGGAATATGAAGACCTTACTCCTAGTGAGTTTAGAATAAAAAAAGAAAGTCAGCCTAAATTTTAAAATATAAATACCCGGTATTTTAAAATACCGGGCTGGGGTTAATTGGTCAGGGACATTGGATAAGGGGGTACCTGACCGAAATTTTTTGTCTAATTTTAAGTTGTACTAACAATTTTTTTACTTTTCAATACAGAAGTATACAAAATAATACCTATAAAAGTATTAATTGCAGCTGCCGGAATTACAACAGTCATTATCAGGGCCATAAAAGGGCCAGGCAATCCAAAAAGAAGTCCGGCACTACCTAAAAACACTACTCCACTTAAAATAGTACCCAATCCATTTACAATTCCCACATAAATAAGGTTTTTAATTGGAAGATTTATAACTATGGTGGAGACTATTATTGTAGTTACTATTTTATCAATAATATTTGCGATTTGTCCTCCTGGAAAACCAGTAGTTAAAGCTGTAAAAATTCCAGTTGCAATACCAGCAAGAATAGCAATTTTAAAATCCTTCTTAATAAGAATAATAACAAAAAGCATTGATAGAGCAAAATCAGGTTTCATTCCAAATAAAATAGGTGGAAAGAAACTATGTAAAATAAACCCTACCGCCAACAACAAACTTACCTCGACAAAATCTTTTAATTTCAATTTAACCTCTCCTCTCAGCTAATCTAAGCTAAATTCTCAACTCATCTAAATTGATCCTAAGTCCAAAAAGCCAACTTCAACAATTTACTGTGGTAAATTCTATTGTTATGTATTATAATGTATATATACTCAATTGTCAAATGTATTTTTTATATTTTATTTTCAGTTTTGTTCATTAGTTTATAAATGGGATATAAAAAAATGAATAATAAATCAATCCCATTTATAAATATTACTTTACTCTCTTGATAGTAAAGTGAGGGCGGAATGATTTATGCATATTTATTTAGTTAAATGATTTAGTGAAATATTAAATCATTAAAAATTTAATTAAATTTTTAAATTAAAAAAAGAAGGGAGAATAAAAGCATGAATAAAAAATTCAGATTATTGTCTTTAGTTTTAATTTTGACTCTTTTAGTTGGAGGTAGTTTTTATTCTAAATTAGAAGCCCAGGAACCAGAGTATGGTGGTAAGTTAGTAATGACTGACGGTTCTTTTAGTGATGCTAAGACACTTGATCCTCATAAGGCATCAGCTGCTGGCTCTATGCGTTATATTGAAAATATGTATAATACTATTTTGCGCTATAAAAAAGGTTCTTATGGTGAATTAGAAGGTGATTTGGCCAAAGATTATAAGATTTCTGATGATGGGAAAGTATATACTTTTCATCTTCATGAAGGAGTAAAATTTCACAATGGAGACGAATTAACTGCAGAAGATGTTAAATATTCTGTTAACAGAATAATAGAACAAAATGTTAGAGCATCTCATTTTGAAGCTGTAAAGGAAATGGAAATTTCTGATAAATATACAATTAAATTTATAATGGACAAACCAGTTGCTCCTTTTACTACTTTTTTGGCCTATCCAATGAATGCAATTGTTAATAAAAATGTAGTTGAAGCTAATGATGGTAGTATTGATAATGCTGATGCAGGAAGTGGCCCATTTAAATTAGTAGAGTGGAAAAAGGATCAACATCTGTTATTAGAAAAATTTGAAGATTATTTTGTAAAGGGTAAACCTTATTTAGATCAAGTAGAAATGAGACCTATTCCAGATGCAACTGCTCGGACTACTGCTTTAAGAAATGAAGAATTAGACATGATTTTACAATTAGAAGCTAAAAATGTTGATAAACTAAAATCAGAAGAAGGAATTGTTGTTGAATCAAAGCCAGGAACTTACTGGGAATATCTTGGTCTAAATACTAAGGAAGGACCATTATCTAATAAAAAAGTAAGACAGGCTGTTGCCTGGGGAATTGATAGAAGTATGTTGGCAGAGATGGTTAAGTTTGGACATGCTACACCACTTGATGGTGGACCAATTCCTCCTGGCCACTGGGCACATCCTGGACTTGAAATATATCCAGAACAAAATTTAGATAAAGCTCAAGCTTTATTAGATGAAGCTGGTTATAGTGATGGATTTAGTACTGAACTTATTGTTTTATCAGCTAATGATGCTCAAAAAAATGCAGCAATGATTATAAAACAGCAATTAGCACAATTAGGGATCGATATTGAAATCAGAGCTCTTGAATCAAGTGTATATTTTAATAAATTAGGAAATCAAGATTTCAAAATGACAGTAATTGGCTGGATAGGATTTGTAGATCCTGATGAGTTTTTATATAATATTTTTCATTCAGGAGAACAATGGAATCAACAGGCCTATTCTAACAAAGAGGTAGATAGACTTCTTGAAAAAGGGAGAACAACTCCTGACAGAGAAAAAAGAAAAGAGATTTATAAAGATGCTATTAAATTAATTGTAGAAGATGCACCAATGGCTTTTCTCTATGTTAATGATCAAGCAGCAGCTTATCTAGAAAAGGTAAAAGGATTTGATGTAAATCCAACTAAAACCACTAATTCTCTTCAGGATACCTGGCTTGATGATTAGAATAAAATTTATAAATTCAATAAACCGGCCTTTTTTAAGGTCGGTTTTATTGAATCTAAAATAACTTTAAAAATATTTTTATTTTCTTTTTGGGAGGGGGAATATTAATGTGGAAATATATAATGAAAAGAATTTTAGTTGCTATACCAGTATTGATTGGGATTTCAATTATAGCCTTTTTTATAATTAGGCTAGTTCCGGGTGATACAGTAACTGCTATGTTGGGAGTTAATTATAATCAAGAACAGGCAGAAGAATTAAGAGAAAAATATGGTCTGGATAAATCCCTGCCAGTACAATATGCAAAATGGATTGGAAATATTTTTAGAGGTGATATGGGTAGATCATTTTTCACAAATGAACCTGTTACCAAAACTATTATTGAACGATTGCCAGTTACTTTTCAACTCATGTTAATGAGTTTGTTTTATTGTATATTTATAGCTATTCCCTTAGGCACTATTGCAGCCATTAAGAGGAATAGTGCTGCTGATTATGGGGCCAGTTTTTTAGGTTTACTGGGGGTTTCAATACCAAATTTTTGGTTAGGGACAGTTATGATATTAATTCTTTCCTTAAAACTAAAATTATTTCCTTCAGGAGGATTTGTTCCTATCAGTGAATCTTTATCAGCTAATCTGCATCATATGTTTATGCCATCTATTGCATTGGGAGCTGCTGTAGGAGCAGTAATAATGAGAATGACTCGTTCTTCTATGCTAGAAGTTCTAGGAAAAGACTATATTGAAATGGCAAGGGCAAAAGGTGTAACAGAAAAAACTCTAGTTATTGGTCATGCTTTAAAAAATGCTCTGATACCAGTTGTAACTGTTATTGGAATACAAATGGGTTATCTTCTGGGAGGCTCAGTAGTAATAGAAAAAATATTTTCTTTACCTGGAATTGGTCAGCTTGCGCTTCAAGCTATAACAAATAGAGACTATGCACTTATGCAGGGAACCATTCTTTTGGTAGCTAGTGGGTTTGTTATTATAAATTTAATTGTAGATATTATTTATGCTGTAATAGATCCAAGAATCAGATATTAAATAAAGTAATTATGAAGTAGAGGAGGAGATCAAATTGCGCGAAATATTTTTAAGATTTTATAAAAATAAACTGGCATTTACTGGTTTTGTATTATTAGTTATATTTTTAATTTTTGCTTTAGCTGCTCCTTTAATTGCCCCTTATGACCCCTATAAAATGAATCCTAGATCAACTTTAGAAGGTCCTAGTGAAAAACATTGGTTTGGAACTGATCAGTTTGGAAGAGATATATTGAGCAGAATAATATATGGTACCCGTATTTCATTTCGAGTAGGATTAATATCTGTAAGTATTGCTCTGGTTATAGGTGTTATAATGGGAACTGTAGCTGGTTATTATGGTGGATGGGTTGATGGTGTTTTATCCCGGCTAATGGATATAATGTTTTCTTTTCCTCATATTTTATTAGCCCTTGTTATAATGGCCTTATTAGGATCAAGTTTAAATAATGTGATGATTGCAATTGGGATAGTATATACTCCAATTTTTGCTAGAATTGCCAGAGGTGCAGTTTTATCTATAAAAGATACTTTATATATAGAAGCAGCTCATTCAATGGGAGTTAAAGATATAGTAATTATGTGGAGACATATTCTTCCTAATATTTTGGCTCCAATAATTGTGCAAACTACTTTATCTTTTGGTTTTGCTATTAGAGCTGAAGCAGCATTAAGTTTTTTGGGTTTAGGTGTTGAACCTGATGTTCCCTCCTGGGGCATTATGCTTAATATGGGAACTAATTGGATGGAATCTGCCTGGTGGGTAGCTATATTTCCGGGTTTAGCTGCAACGCTTGCTATTTTGAGTTTCAATGTTTTAGGAGATGGTTTGCGTGATGCTCTTGATCCAAAATTGAAAAATGAGCTTGAAGAATAGGAAGGAGGGAAGAATAATGAATAATAAATTACTTGAAGTTAAAAATTTAAAAACACATTTTAAAACAAGAGAAGGTACAGTAAAAGCAGTAGATGGAATAGATTTCAAAGTAGATAGAAATGAAATTTTATCTATAGTTGGAGAATCAGGTTGTGGTAAAAGTGTTACTTCAAGAACAATTATGGGATTAATTGGTCATGAAAAAAGTGAAATAGTTGATGGGGAAGTATATTTTAAAGGAGAAAATCTTTTAGAAAAATCAAAAGAAGAGATGAGAAATATTAGAGGAGATGAAATTTCAATAATATTTCAGGATCCGATGACTTCTCTTAATCCTGTTTATACAGTTGGAGACCAAATTGCAGAAGTTCCAATTATTCATGAAAAAGAAAATAAAAAATCTGCTTTCAAAAGAGCGATAGATATGTTAAAAAAAGTGGGAATACCTTCTGCTGAGGCAAGAGCTAAACAATATCCACATCAGTTTAGTGGAGGAATGAGACAAAGAGGAGTAATTGGAATGTCACTTGTTTGTAGCCCTGATCTTTTAATTGCAGATGAACCTACAACTGCTCTTGATGTTACTATCCAATCTCAAATTTTAAAATTACTTCTTAAATTAAGAGAAGATATGGATTCGGGTATAATACTTATAACTCATAATTTAGGGGTAGTAGCAGAAATAAGTGATTCAGTAGCAGTCATGTATGCCGGTAAGTTAATGGAAAAAGCATCTGTAAGTGATTTGTTTAATAAAACATCTCATCCCTATACTAAAGGTTTATTAGCTTCTTTACCAGTTCCTGGAAAAAAGAAAGAATTAACTCCTATAGAAGGACAGCCACCTGATCTTCATAATCTTCCTTCAGGATGTAGATTTTCGCATAGATGTCCAAAAGCTATGGAAAAATGTCATAAAGAAGCTCCACCAATGTTTGAAGTTGGTAAAAACCATTATTCTGCATGTTGGTTAGAAGGTGATAAGAATGAATAAAAATGAATTAATTAGAGTTGAGAATCTCAAAAAATATTTTGAACTTGGAGGAGGTTTCTTTTCTCGTTCAAAAGAAGTTGTAAAAGCGGTAGATGGACTTAATTTTACAATATTTTCAGGTGAAACCCTTGGAATTGTAGGAGAATCAGGTTGTGGTAAATCAACAACAGGAAGACTACTTATGCGGCTTTTGGAGCCTACTAAGGGGGATATATTTTACAAAGATAAAAATTTAGTAAATATAGAGGGAAAAGAATTAAAAGATATGAGACAGAGATTTCAAATGATTTTTCAGGATCCATACGCTTCTTTGGATCCTAGAATGAAAGTTGAAAAAATAATTGAAGAGCCTCTTCGGACTCATAATTATCCTAAAAAAGAGAGAAAAGAAAGAATCAATGAACTATTAGAACAGGTAAGTATTCCAGAAAGTTATAAAGATCGTTATCCTCATGAATTTTCTGGGGGACAGAGACAGAGGATTGGTATTGCTAGAGCACTTGCTTTAAATCCTGAATTTATAGTAGCAGATGAACCTGTAGCCTCTCTAGATGTTTCAATACAGGCTCAGATATTAAATCTCATGAATAATTTGCAAAAAGAATTTGATTTAACTTACTTTTTTATTGCTCATGATCTGAGTGTGGTTCAATATATTAGTGACCGTATAGGAGTTATGTATTTGGGACAATTAGTAGAATTGGCTGAAAGTGATGAAGTATATTATAATCCTATACATCCTTATACTAGAGCTCTTCTTTCAGCAATTCCTTTACCTGACCCTGATGTAGAACATAATGAAATCCCTTTAAAAGGAGAAGTTGCTAGTCCAGTTAATCCTCCTTCAGGATGTAGATTTCATACACGTTGTCCGTATGCAGAAAAGATATGTTCAGAAAAAATACCACAATTCAAAGAAATAAAACAGGATCATTATGTAGCCTGTCATTTAAATCCCGGTTTTGAAAATTAAATAATCTTCATAAATCAACTGTATTTAAAAATGATACAGTTGATTTTTTATTTTTTGCAAAAAATAAAAAGGAATTTTAAAATAAATATAGAAGAATTTATATAAGTTAATAAAACTGATAACTAATACTAATTATTTTCTACAATAGGAGTGATAAACTATGAAAGAAGTACTAGAAGGTATTCTAGAAGCTATTGAAGATGAAATCCAGGCCCAAAATAAGTATAAAACTTTGAAAGAGCAGGCTGAAAATGATAAAGCTAAAGCTCTTTTTGATCAATTAATACAGGATGAAAAAGGACATGAAAAATTACTTCGTTCAAGATATGAAGCACTTAAATCACAAATGGAAAATACAGATAATGGATAATATATTTTAGGAGTGGATGTTGTGGTAAATACTCAATTTAGTTCTATTGTAACTCAAAATTTTGGTCAATTACCTGAAAATGAAATGAGAATTAGTGATTTGTTTATTAGTATTTCTAGAGCACTTGATATGGGAAAAATTGAGATCTTGGATCATTCAAGTAGAGTTGCCTATATATCTTTGGAATTAGCAAATTATCTAGAATTTAACAAAAAAGAAATAAATAAATTAGTTTTAACTTCTTTAATTAATAATATTGGGATAATGAGTGTTGAAGAAAAGAGGATTATCAAAAATAATTTTCAATTAAATGAAAAATTTATAGAAAGACAAAGTAGGAATGGAGCAAATTTACTCAAAAAAATAAATTTTTTACCTAATATTGATAATATTATTTTATACAGTCACCATAAATGGAATGGAGATAATTTTGATAATGTAAAAGAAAAGAAAATTCCTTTAGCAAGTCGTATAATTTTTCTTGCTGATAGAATTGAATCTCTAATTAGTGAAGAAAAATATATATTATTTCAGGTAGACAGAATTCTTAATAAAATAAAAGAAAAATCCGGAGAATGGTTTGATCCTGATTTAGTAAAAGCATTTTTAAAATTGGCTAAAAAAGAATCTTTTTGGTTAAATTTAGAAACCAAAGAATATAATAATATTTTAGAAGAATGGGGAAAAGAAACTCAAATCAAAATAAATTTAAAAAATCTGGAATCTTTAGCAACTATTTTAGCACATTTAATAGATCGAATAAGTCCTTTTACTTCTCGCCATAGTACAGGAGTTTCAACTATTGCTGCTATGTTGACTCATGAGTTAGGGTATGAAGAATTAGAACAACGTGTAATTAGAATTGCTGGTTTATTTCATGATTTAGGTAAATTGATTATTCCAGCTGAAATAATAGAGAAAGAAGCGGAATTGACTGATAAGGAATATAAAATTATAAAACAACATTCCTATTATACATATAGATTATTAAAGAAAATAAGAGGATTGGGAAGTATGCCTGAATGGGCAGCTTTTCATCATGAAAGATTGGATGGCAGTGGCTATCCTTTTCGTTTTTCATCAGAAGATATTAATATAGGGAGTAGAATAATGGCAGTAAGTGATGTATTTCAGGCTCTTACTGAAGATCGTCCTTACAGATCAGCTTTTACTATATCTAAGGCGCTGGAAATAATGGAAGAGATGGTTGAAAATAATAAAATTGATGAAAATATTTTTTTAACTTTAAAACAAAGTATATAATTTTAAATTAAGATCATAAAAAATTTGGAGGGAAAGGTATGGAAATAAATAAAAATATATTAAATGAAAATAAAGTAATTGTTAGTCCTCAAGAAAATATTGATTTTGCTAATTCTAATGAATTAAAAGAAGAATTAATCTCTATAAAAGAAGAAGGGTATAATCAGATAGAGATTGATTTTGGAGAAGTTAATAGTATCGATAGTTCAGGTTTGGGAAAACTATTATTATTTCATAAAAGATTAAAAGAGAAAGATGGAGAGTTATCTATAAAAAATATTCAAAGTGACTATATAAAGAATATGTTTGATATGATTAAATTAAATAAAGTTATAAAAATAGATGAAAAATAAAAAAATAAGCGATAATTAAAAATTTAAGTAGTGAAAAAGGGATGGGTATTTATATGAAGAGAGAAAATTTAGAAGCTAATAAATACATTGCATCACTCATAGAAAATTATACAGTTAAATTAGAAATGAAACAAATGGAGTTAGAATATCTATATTATGAATTGGAAAAACAAATTAAAAAAGCAGATGAAATACATAAACGCACCTTAAACTATAATAATCCAAAGTTAAAGAATTATTCTTTTGAAAGCTATTATCTTCCTGCAGAAAATTTAGGTGGAGATTTTTATGATATTATTAAAAAAGGCAATAAAGTTATATTATACTTATCTGATGTAACAGGCCATGGACTGGAAGCAGCAGTTATGAGTAGTTTTATCAAAAGTACTATCAATAGTTATGTAGAAGCGGTAAATATTGAAAAAATTAATCCGGCTAATATTGGACGATTTTTGGCAGAACAATATTTAAAAGAAAATTATCCAGATGATTATTTTATTTGTACGATTATTATGGTTTTGAATACTGATACTGATCAATTAGAATATCTAAATTTAGGTATACAGGAACCTATATTATTGTATAGGGAAAATAGAAATACTAAAAAATTAGATAAATTGATAAATAAAGGATTGCCTATATCATCTGCTTTTTCTATTGATGTTTTAGATTTTAAAACTGATAATTTATATTTAGAAGAAGGAGATACTTTGATTTTTAATACTGATGGTATTACAGAAGAAAGAGTTGATGGAGAATATTTTGTCGATATGTATCAAGAGGTTTTTCTAAATAAAGTTGATTTACCACCAGCAGTTATTTCTCAAAATATAAAAAATAAATTTATTGAGTTTACAAGGGAAAGCAATCCTATTAGAGATGATATTACTTATTTAATTTTTCAAAAAAACAAAAAAAATACAAAAAAATATTATTTTGAAATTGATAGTAATAAAAAAGCAGTAAGAAAATTTCATAAAGAGATTTTTGATTTATTGGGACATAATGATAAAAAAGATATATTTATAATGGGTTTGCATGAATTAATAATTAATGCTATGGAACATGGTAATAAAGCAAATAAAAATAAAAAAATAAGAATAGAATTATTAGTAAATGAAAAATTTGTTTTTGCAGTAGTAGAAGATGAAGGGAAGGGTTTTAATTGGAAAAAAGAAATAGATAAAAACTTTAATTTAGCTAAAAATAGTGATCGTGGAAGAGGTATAATAATGACTTTTGCTGGTTGTGATGAGTTTTTTTATAATAAGATTGGAAATAAAGCATATTTAATGAAAAAGATGTAAAGGAGTTGAACGTAGAAAATTAGGAGGAATTTAGTTGCAAAATATTTCATTATATAAAAAGTTTTTTCCAGAGATTAATGGGGATGTTAAAGAAGTAAAAGAAGATTATTTTTATAAAACTCCTGAAAAATTTCCTGTTAAATTTGAAACTTCTATTCCAACTCTAGAAATGATTTCTAAAATATTGGAAGAGGTTTTGCTTATAGAAGAATCTGAGGCAGTTGCTTATGTTGGTTTTCAAAAACTCTCCAGGGCAGAAGCGGTTCATGATAGATATCACCTCATAGCTGATAAAATCAAAAAGGTATATATGTTTGGAGAAAAGGATAAATTGTTAAAACCTCATTCAGATATTAAATTTGTATATTTACCACCTAAACATGATTTGATAAAAGAGTGGTTTTTGATAGTTGATCATCCTAAACGCAAATCCATGTTAGTAGCCTATGATTTAGATGGATTTGGAAAATATGAGGATGAGAAAAAACGTAATTTTATTGGATTTAAAACCAATAACCCTTTACTGGTAAAAAAGGGAATAAAATTGATAAAAACCATATTATAGTTTATAATAGACTAAAGTTCCTTTAGTCAAATAAACTATTGAGGTGGATATATGTACTATAATATATTATTAATATTTGTTTCTGTTATTATTTTTGGATATTATTTATTAAAAAGAGAAAATGAAAAATTGAAAAATACTATAATAGAAAAAGAAGAAAATATTGAAGATTTAAAAAAAGATATTGAAGGCAAATTAAAAAAAGCTCAGGATGTCCATAGAAAAATGTTACCTGATGGTTTAAATGAACCCCAAAACTTTTTTATAAGTGATTATTATAAGCCGGCTGAATATATTGGTGGAGATTATTATAATTTATTTAAAATAGATCATGAGGCTATGGATCCTCTTTTTAATCAGTATTTATTTTATTTTTTCGATGTGTCTGGGCATGGAATTGATAGTACATTATTATCGATATTTATAAATGACAGTATTGAAAATTATTTTAAATTACGCCATAATCCAGGAGAAATGGTTTCAACTAAAGATTTAATGACATATATTGATCAAAAATATCAAAATGAGCAATTTCCAGATGATTACCTTCTCTGCATGTTCATAGGAGTTATTGATTTAGATAAAAGTCAATTAGAATATAGTGCCCGTGGCTTTCAATTTCCTTTTTTCGAATTAGATTCTCATAACAATATAAATGATTACAGTATTGGAGGTTTGCCGATCTCTACTGCTATTGGTTCTATGAAAAATTTTAATAAAGAGGAAAAATTAGAACTTGAAAAAAATACCAGTTTGTTTTTTTCAACTGATGGTCTTTTTGAAAGTGAAAATGAGAATATAATTTATCATAAAAAAATTGATAAATTATTAAAAAAGTATTCATTTTTACCTGCCCCTTATTTGAATGATATAATCCAAAAAGATTTTTATGATTTTATGGGAGATAAAGATAATAGAGATGATATTACCTATTTAATTATGGACTATTTTGATGGTGATGTAGAAGAAGGAAATATTTTTAAGCAAAATTTCGAACTGGATTTTATAAATGATATAAAAGAAAATTTAACTACTTTTATAAAAAGCAATGAAAAGATATCTAGTAAAAATAATATAAATTTTAAATTTATAGACGATTCTTCTAAAATTATGCTAGCTATAGAAGATAAAAGTAGAAAAGTTAAATGGGATGAATTTATTAAAAAATATGAGTTTCAAAATGAAATTGTATTTATGGAAGAAATAGCAAATAAAGATATAACTAAGAATTTTTTTGAAGAAGCTAAGATTTATATAAGCAAAAATAAATTAGGAAATAAAGTTTATTTCCTTTTATTTAAAAATAAAAGTGAGGTGTAAATAATGGAAGAGAAAAACTTTAAATTTATTGTTGATGAAAGAGAAGTTCCAATAATGAAATTCAATGGAGAAATTGTTTTTGAAAATTCTAATGAACTTAAGGAGACAGCTAAAGAAAAAATACGCGAAACTGAGTATCAAAATTTAATAATGGATTTTGAAGATGTTTCTTTTATTGATAGTTCTGGTATTGGTTTTATTTTATCATTATTTAAATTTTTACGGGAAAGAGAAGGTGGATTAGTGATAGCTAATGCTAATGAAAAAATAAAGAAAAGTTTTAATATAACTAAAATATCTCAAATAATAAATATTTTTGATAGTGTAGATGAAGCATATAATAATCTAAAATAATCTACAAATTAAGTAGTAATGAGGTGCTTTTAATGGGTAATTTATTAGAAGAGAGTAAATTAGAATTTGGATGTAAGCCTAAAATCATCAAAAAATTTTTAGAAAAACTATTTAATATTTTAGAATCTTATAATACCCATATTGAAAATTTGAATTTTCGTATTGAATTAGCCTCTCGAGAAATGCTGGCAAATGCAATTGAACATGGTTGTAGTAGTGCTCCAAAGATTAATTCCTCTAAAAGCAATTTTAAAATCAGAGTTAATGTAAAAATTAAAAATGATAAAATAATATTAAGTGTAAAAGACCCTGGTAAAGGTTTTGATTGGGAGAATTGTAATTTAGAATCAGAATTATCTTTTGCAGAAAAAGGAAGAGGTTTAAAGATGATTAATGAGGTTGTTGATAGATTAGAATTTAATAATAGTGGTAACAAAATTACAGTATATTTCTATAGTAGAGATAAGATAGTAGAAAAATAATCAGCAGGAGGGAAAAATAGTGATAAAAAAAATAAAAAGCTCTATATTTGCTAAATTTGCTTTAAGTTTTTTAATAATTATTTTATTATTTGGAATAGCGAGTTACATAGAATATCATTATTCACATAAAGTTTTAGAAATGGAAAAAGAAATTATCGAAATGGAAGAATATCAATTACATTTGTCTTCATTGGAAATTGACCACCATCTCTGGGCAATGAGCATTTATGATATGCTTGTAGGGGGAGAGCCGCCTGAATTAGGTAATCATACAGAATGCAATCTTGGACAGTGGTATTATGATATGAATCCTGAGGATTATCTAAAAGAACCTTTTAATGCTATGGAAGAGCCTCACAAAAAATTACATAGCTTAGGGCAGGAAGTTGTTAGTTTATATGAATCAGGAAATGAAGAAGAGGCAATCAGGATGTTTAGAGAAGATGTTATGCCTAATTTAAATATGGTTAGAGAAAATTTAGCAGAAATGTCAGACCTGACCCAAAATGAGATAGAAAAGTTAAAAGAGGAAGAAGCACAAATAGAACAATTTTCAAATATGATTTTCTTTTTGGCAACTGGGATTACTTTAATTCTGTCAGGAATTATTGCTTATTTCTTAACCAAATCAACAGTTAATCCTGTAAATAGACTTGTGGAGAGGTCAAAAGAAGTAGCAAATGGTAATCTTAAAAAAGAAGTTGACAAAAAAGGTAAAACTGATGAAATTGGAGTATTAGTTGATAATTTTAATGAAATGATACGGACACTTAGAGAACTAGTAAGTAATATAGATGATAATTCAGATGCTGTTTTAACAGCTGCTGAAGATCTTAATACAGTTTCTGAAGAAACAGGTAGAAGTTCTGAAGAGATTGCCCACAGTATTACTGAAGTGGCAGAAGGTAGTGAAGATATAAATCATGATATACAAAGTGTTAAGGAAGTTGCTGATAATCTTAAGGAAGAAGGTAAAAGTCTAAAAGAAAATGTTAATAAGAGTTTAGAAATGGCAGATCAGTCTTCAAAATCAGCTGAAAAAGGAAATAAGGCTCTACAAAAGGCAATTAATCAGCTTGATGTAGTAAGTGAGACAGTTAATTTTGCAACTGAAGCAATAGAAAAGTTGGGTAAGAGGTCAGAAGAAATTGGAGATATGGTAGAAATGATAGAAGGAATATCTTCTCAAACTAATTTACTTGCCTTAAATGCTGCAATAGAGGCTGCTAGAGCTGGAGAAGAAGGCCGAGGATTCAGTGTGGTAGCAGAAGAGGTCAGAGAACTTGCTGAAGAATCTTCAGAAGTTACAAATAAGATAAATAGTTTAATAGAAGATATTCAGTCAGAGACTACCGCAACTGTAAACTCGATGGACACAAATATAGAAGAAGTTGAAAAACAGATCAGTATAATTAATGATGCTGGTGATTCTCTCAATAAGATGGTTGAAGCTTCTAATAAGACGCAAAAACAGATAGAAGAAATGAAAGAATTTGCTGTAAGTCTTGATAATATTATTGATTCACTTAATAGCTCTGTAAGTTCTGTTAGTGAAGCAGTTGAAAACAACTCAGCCAGTTCTGAAGAAGTATCTGCTTTAGCAGAAGAACAGAGTGCTACTGTAGAAGAACTTTCAGCTTCAGCTGATGAATTAGAAGAATTAGCTAAAAATCTTAACTCTTTAATTGCTCAATTTGAGGTAAAAGATAATTAAAAACTAACTAAAAAAACAAATAAAATTCTAACAAAGCCAGGATTTTCCTGGCTTTGATTTATGGATAAATTTTTCTATTTTGGATTAAATTTAAAATATGATAATATAAGAACAGGAGGAGAAAAAAGATGAATAAATTTAAAGTTGATATTAATTGTGATATGGGGGAAAGTTTTGGAGTTTATAATTTAGGAATGGATGAAGAAATTATTAAATATATTTCTTCAGCTAATATTGCCTGTGGTTTTCATGCCGGAGACCCATCAGTAATGGATGAAACAGTGAAAATGGCTGTAGAACAGGAAGTTATGGTTGGTGCTCATCCTAGTTTTAGAGATTTAGTTGGATTTGGCAGAAGAAAAATAGAAATAGAGCCTAAAGAAGTTAAAAAAATTATGATCTATCAAATTGGTGCTCTACAAGCTTTTGCTAAAGCCCATAATTTAAAATTACAACATGTAAAACCCCATGGATCTTTGAATAATATGGCTTCTACAGATTATGATTTAGCCTTAGCTATAGCTGAAGCTATTAAAGAGGTGGATGAAAATTTAATCTTTGTTGCTTTAGGTGGTTCAGCTATGTATAAAGCTGCTAATAATTTAGATTTGAGAGTTGCCAGTGAAGTATTTGCTGATAGAGCTTATAATTTAGATGGAACTCTTGTTTCCAGGAAAATTAAAGGAGCAGTTATTGAAGATCCAACTAAAGTAAAGAAAAGGGTTTTAAATATGATAAAAAATGGTGAAGTTAAAACAATTAATGGAGAAATTTTGCGTCTAAAAGCAGATACTGTTTGTGTCCATGGCGATAATCCTTCAGCTATTAAATTGGTAAAAGAGTTAGTTAAAGAATTAGAAAAAAATAAAATTGAAATAACTGCTATGAAAAATATTGTATAATTTGAAAATTAATAATTTGGAGTGGTTTGATGCAAATAAAATATAAGGTGGCGGGAGATAGTGCTTTATTAATTGAATTTGAAAATAAAATAGCTCCAGAAATTAATAATGAAGTACGAAAAATGTATTTAGCTATAAAAAATAAAGAAATTTGTGGAGTTGAAGAACTTATCCCAGCCTATTGTTCTATATTATTGCTATATAAACCTATAGAAATAACAAAAAGCAAATTAGTTGAGAAATTAAATACTTTAAAAAATAATTTAGAAAAATTCAATATTGAAAAGCCAGATGTAATTGAAATTCCTACTGTCTATGGTGGAGAATATGGCCCTGATCTTGATTATGTTGCTGAGTATAATAATTTAAGTAAAAATGAAGTAATTGAAATTCATGCTCAGAGAAAATATTTAGTATATATGTTAGGTTTTACTCCAGGTTTTGTTTATGTAGGAGGAATGTCTGAAAAAATTGCTACTCCAAGATTAGATAAACCAAGGGAAAAAATTAATAAAGGAAGTGTAGGTATTGCTGGTAGCCAAACAGGTATTTATCCTATAGATAGTCCAGGAGGATGGCGTTTAATAGGTAGAACACCTTTAAATTTATTTAATCCATTTAGAGAACCTCCTTTTTTAGTTAAAGCAGGAGATTATATAAAATTTAAAAAAATTAGTGAGGATAAGTTTGAAAAAATAAAGAAAGAAAAAGCTAAAATAGGGAGGGTCAAAAATGCCTAAGTTATTAGTCCAAGATAGTGGCCCTTTAACTACAGTTCAGGATAGAGGAAGATTTGGTTATCAAAAATTTGGGATGCCGACAGCAGGTGCTATGGATAAATTTAGTTATAAAATAGCTAATTTACTTGTTGGTAACAAAGAAGAAGGAGTTTTAGAATATACATATAATGGACCTAAATTAAAGTTTGAACAGGATGCTATTATAGCTGTAACTGGAGCCAAAAGTGAAGTTAAATTGAATGGTAAAAATATAAAGATGTGGCAATCTCAATATATTAAAAAAGGGGATATATTACAAATTCTTCCATCTCAAAAAGGTTTAAGAGGTTATATCGCTTTCAAAAGTGGGTTTAATCTTCCTGAAACGATGGGAAGTAAATCAACTTATTTAAGAGCTGATTTAGGAGGATATGAAGGTAGAAAGTTGGAAAATGGAGATGTTTTAGAAATCAATAATGAGGTTACTAAGAAAAATTATACTTTTAAATCTTTAGAAAAAGCATATAGACCTGATTTTTCAAAAAATAAAATTAGAGTGATTATGGGACCTCAGGATGATTATTTTACTAAAAGTGGTATTTCTAAATTTTTAGAAGGTGAATTTAAAGTTAGTAATCAAGCTGATCGTATGGGATATAGGCTTGAAGGTCCTAAAATAGAACATGAAGATGGTGCTGATATTATCAGTGAGGGAATCGCAGAAGGCTCAATTCAGGTAGCTGGAAATGGAAAACCAATAATAATGTTAGCAGATAGACAAACTACTGGTGGTTATACCAAGATTGCAACAGTGATTACAGTTGATATAGATTTAGTTTCTCAGAAAAAGCCTGGAGATTTAATGTTTTTTGAAAAAATAGATTTGAAGTCAGCTCAAAAATTATTAAATAAAAGAAAAGAAATATACAAAAGTATTAAAAAACAAAATAGGGAATTAACTGATTCTAAACATTATAATATAAAAATAAATGGTGAAAAGCATGAGGTGGAACTTAGAGAAATTATACAATAATTTTTGTTTAGAAATACAAAAAAGCCAGGGTGTTTATAATTCCCTGGCTTAGAATATAGTTTATTACTTTTTAATTTTACACATCAAAATACATTTCATATTCTTTAGGATTGGGCATTGTTTTTACATTTTCTGCTTCTTTTCTCTTTGTTTCTATCCAACTATTTATAAGTTCTTTAGTGAAAATATCACCTTTCATTAAAAAATCATGATCTTTTTCTAATTCATTTAGAGCTTCTTCTAAACTTCCAGGTAAAAATTCTAGTTCAGTTTCTTTTTCATCCATTTCATAAACATTTTTATCTATAGGCCCAAATCCCTCTTCTGTTGGATCTATTTTATTTTCTATTCCATCAAGTCCTGCCATTAATAAAGAAGCAAATGTTAAGTAAGGATTACCTGAAGCATCACTCGGGCGGAATTCAAACCGTTTTTTCTGAGGAGCTGTAGCATAACCAGGTATTCTTACTACTGCAGAACGATTGGAAGTTGCAAAACAAATTGCCACTGGTGCTTCATAACCTTTGACTAATCTTTTATATGAATTTGTACTTGGTGCAGTAATTGCCATTAAGGCTGGTGTGTGTTTTAATACTCCTCCCATAAAATGGAGGGCTTTATCAGAAAGGCCGGCATAATTTGAATCAGGACCATTGAAAATAGATTTGCCATCTTTAAAAAGTTGCATGTGTACATGGAATCCATTGCCTGCTTCTCCAAAGATAGGTTTAGGCATAAAAGTTGCAGTTGTTCCTCGCTGATAGGCCATATTTTTTACAAAATATTTAATAAGCATAGAAGCATCGCCCATTTTGCGTCCCTCTTCTCTGGTAGTTTCTATTTCATGTTGACCGGGACCACCAACTTCATGGTGATGATATTTAACATTTATACCCATTTTTTCAAGTTCTAAAGAAATATCAGAACGCAAATTTCGGTAAAGGTCATGTGGAGCATCACGATGATAACCATCTTTGTGACCAACTTTGTAGCCTAAATTTTCTTCCAGTTCATCACTATTCCAGGCGGATTGAAAGGAATCAACATTATAGCCAGAAGAATTTGCTTCATTCCAATAGCTGACATGATCCAAAATATAATATTCAAATTCTGGACCTAAAATAAACTGATCAGCTACATCTTTATCTTCCATGTAATCAAGTGCTCTTTTAAGAATTGTTCTAGAGTCATTTATAAATGGCTTTTTACCTTCAGGAGTTATTTCATGAATATCACCTAAAAAACTTAAAGTAGTTTTTTCCCAGAAAGGATCTTTAAATGCTGTAGTATAGTCAGGAATAAAGACCATATCACTGGATTCAATATTTGCATAACCATAGTTTGAACCATCAAATCCAAATCCTTCTTCAAATAATTCTTTTGATAATCTTTGGACAGGAACAGTTAAATGTCTCCATCCACCAGATAATTCTGGTATTTTAAAATCTAGCATTTTAACCTCATTATTTTTCACATAATTAACTAAATCATCATAGTTTTTAAACATTTTAAGACCTCCAATTTTATTATTAGAATTAACTTATTTTGTTACATTTATATTTTAATAATATTCACAATATATATTATGCATAGTTTATGCCAGGTATAATTGTTGATTGAATAGTGTTTATTATTATATAAATGGGATGGAGATGAAATAAAAATTATTATTTCCCATTTTTAGTTATTTGTGTTATACTCATAAGCAGAAATAATTTGATTTATAAATGGAGGAGAGAGGAGTTGAATTATTTATGAAAAAAATTACTATACTGGCTATCGAGAATGAAATATCAAATTTTTTTACTGATGAATTAAAAAAGATTTTTGGAGAAATAATTGACATAGATTTTAGGCATATGGAGATGGAACCAGTTCCTCCTATTTATAATACTGATTTAATTTTATATACTGATCCTGAGATTTTGAATAAACTTATTGATATTATTAAATGTGATGCTCCTACTTTGATGATGAAAAGAACTATTACCAGAGAAGCATTAAGAAAAATAAAAGAAATACCCGGTGGAGCAAAAGCTTTAGTTGCAAATATAAATCAATATATGGCTAATGAAACTATGGCCCTTATTTATCAGTTAGGAATAACTGATATTAAACTCTGTCCTTTTTATGAAGGAAAGAGTGATTATCCTGATGATATTGATTATATTATAGTACCTGAACCTGAACCCTATGATTTTTTACCTGATATTGAAGCTGAAATAATTTTGATAGGAAATAGAGTTTTTGATATTTCCAATATTCTGGATATCCTCTCAATTTTAAGAGTTGATGATAAAAAAGCAGAAAAAATCATAAAAAAATATTTGTTAAAAGTACCAACTTTTTGGTATGGTTTTGAATATGCCTGGCAAAACAGAAGAGTTCTTTTAAATCAATGGAAATTACTCTTAGATGAAATGGGAAGTGGAGTAATAGTTACTGATAGTGAACAAAGAATAGAATTAATCAATAATAAAGCGGAAAAAATATTGAAAGTTGATAAGGATAACTGGCAGGGTAAAGAATTAAAAAGTCTTGCAGGTGATGGAGAAGATTTAGATTTTTTATTATCTGATAAAGAAAAATCTGAAGAATTATTACAATATAAAGGTCGAGATTTAGTTTTAAGTATTAAAAATGTCATGTTTAATAATGATTTTTATGGAAGAATAATTATTTTTCGTCTTTATAATGAAATGGTAGAAGTCCAACAAAAAATTCATAAAAAGATTGTTGGTAAAGGTCATCAGACCAATTATCAATTTTCTGATTTAATTGGTAAAGATCCTAAATTTAAGGAAGCACGCGAAATTTCCAAAAAAATATCTCAATCTAATTCAACAGTTTTGTTATTGGGGGATAGTGGAACTGGTAAAGAAATGTTTGCAGGTGCTATTCACAATTATTCACCCAGAGCTAATTATCCTTTTGTTGCCATTAATTGTGCTACTCTTCCAGAAAATTTATTAGAATCAGAACTTTTTGGTTATGAGGAAGGAGCTTTTACTGGAGCTAAAAAAGGAGGTAAAATTGGTCTTTTTGAAAAAGCAGATGGAGGAACACTGTTTTTGGATGAAATAGGAGATCTTCCTTTGAATTTACAGGCCAGATTACTTAGAGCTTTAGAAGAAAAAGAGATTATGCGAGTAGGCGGAAATAATGTTGTTTCTGTTGATGTAAGAGTTATAGCTGCTACTAATAAGAACCTTTTTAAAAGAGTGGAAGAAGGTAAATTCAGAAAAGATCTATTTTATAGATTAAATGTCTTTCAGGTAAAATTACCTGGCTTGAATAAAAGAAAAAGAGATATACCTATTTTAATTGAACATTTTCTCTCTGAACAGAGTATAAATCGAAAAAAAGTTAAAGATTTTGAAATATTTTATAAAAACTATAATTGGCCAGGTAATGTTAGAGAACTAAAAAATGTGCTAGAATATATGACAACTGTTTTTGAAGGCCCTCTTTCTTTTGCCAGTCTCCCTTCATATTTAAAAAAGCAAAAATTTTATAGTGATAAAAAAGAAGATATTGAAATGCTTTTATTAAAAATATTATATTATCGTTATCGAGCTGATAAAAGCACCGGTCGCAGAAGTCTGACTGAGGTTTTTAATAAAGTATATTTTTCTATTTCAGAAATGGATATCAGAGAAATTATACATAATTTAGAAGAAAAAAAGCTTTTAAAAATAAAAAAAGGTAGGGCAGGAAATGTTATTACCAAAAAAGGAATAGAAAAATTAGAAGAAAAAGATTTTATTGAAGAAGAAGATTTTTATTTTCTTATTTGATATTCTTAAAATTGTGCGATAAACCAAAAAATATTCCTAGAGGGAATGAAAACTTCGTATTGAATAATAGTAGTAGGTTCAAAAATGAAAATTTTTTTCAATTTAATATTAAAAATTCTTAGAATATATTCAAAATATCAAAAGGGGCTGATACAATTGGCAAAAGGAGAGAAAGTGAAGCTAAGACACCCGGATTGGTGTAAAGTATGCGGGATATGTGTAAGTGTCTGTCCAACAGATGTGTTAGAGCTAGGGCAGGACAGAGTAGAGATAGCAGATATAGACAGCTGTATAGGCTGTGAGAATTGTGAATTAAGTTGTCCAGACTTTGTATTAAAGGTGGTGAAAGAATAAATGAGCGAAAAAAAGAAAGTACTATTACAGGGAGACATGGCAGTAGTAGAAGGAGGAATGGCAGCAGGAGCAGAATTTTTTGCTGGCTATCCAATAACTCCAGCCTCAGAAGTAGCAGAAGGATTTGCCAAAGAGCTACCAAAAGTAGGAGGCAAATTCATCCAGATGGAAGATGAACTGGCAGGAATAGCCTGTGCAATAGGAGGGTCACTTAGTGGTAAAAAATCAATAACAGCAACAAGTGGACCAGGATTTTCCCTTAAACAGGAGAATTTAGGACTGGGAATAATGATAGAAGCCCCACTTGTGGTAGTAGATGTCCAGAGAGTAGGACCATCAACAGGACTACCAACCTCACCATCACAGGGAGATGTAATGCAGGCAAAATGGGGAACACATGGAGATCATCCAATAATAGCCTTATCCCCAAGTTCAGTAAAAGAGACATATGATCTAACCATAAAAGCATTTGACCTGACAGAAAAATATAGACAACCAGTGATCCTTTTATTAGATGAAATAGTAGGACATATGAGAGAAAAAATAGAAGTACCAAAAAGAGAAGATGTAGAAAGTATAGATAGAAAAAGACCTGAAGGTGACAGAGAAAACTTCAATCCATATGAATTCACAGAAGATCATGTACCACCAATGCCTGACTATGGTACAGGATATAGATATCACACAACAGGACTTTTCCATGATAAAACAGGATTTCCAAGAGGAACATCTGAAGATGCTAAAAAACTAATGGATAGGTTCAGTGCTAAATTAGAAGAAAACAAAGATGATATTATCCTCTATGATGAAGACATAAGAGAAGAGGATAAAACAGTAGTAGTAAGTTATGGCTCAACAGTAAGATCAGCGATAAGTGCCGTAAATGAAGCAAGAGAAAATGGAATAAATGCAGGCTGGCTAAAACTAAAAACAATCTGGCCATTTGCCGGAGAAAAAATAGAAGAAATAGCTAAAAAAGCAGATAAAATAATAGTACCTGAACTAAATCAGGGACAGCTCATAAGAGAAATTGAAAGACATGTAAAAGGTAGAGCTAAAGTAGTAGGAATAAATAGATATGATGGAACACTAATCAAACCTGAACATGTAATGGAAGAGCTAAAAAAGGAGGTAAAATAAATGGGAGTAGATATAGAAAAATACTTGCGTTCAGATAAACTGCCACATATCTGGTGTCCAGGCTGTGGCCATGGAACAATTTTAAGTAACTTAATAAGAGCCATAGATGGAACAGATATCGACCCTGATAAAACAGTGGTAGTCTCCGGTATAGGCTGTTCAGGAAGAGCAACAGGTTATCTAGACTTTGATACCTTACACACCACTCACGGGAGAGCAATAGCCTATGCAACAGGAGTAAAACTTGCCAACCCGGAATTAAATGTAATAGTGCTAACAGGTGATGGAGACGGTTCAGCCATAGGTGGTAATCATCTAATCCACGGCTGCAGAAGAAATATCGACCTCACTGTAGTACTCTTTAATAATCAGATATATGGAATGACAGGTGGACAGTTCTCACCAATGACCCCAACAGGAGCAACAGCAACAACAGCTCCTTATGGTAATGTAGACCAGCAGTTTGATTTATGTGATCTAACAAAATCAGCCGGTGCCTCCTATGTGGCCAGAGGAACAACATCATCTCCTCGCCAGTTAGTAAAAATATTAAAAGAAGGTCTAAACCATAAAGGATTCTCCTTTGTAGAAACATTTACTCAGTGTCCTGTAAACTATGGTAAGAGAAACAACATAGGTGGACCAACAGATATGTTAGAATGGCAGGATGGAATAACAGTAAATATAAATAAATGGGATAAACTATCTGATCAGGAAAAAGAAGATAAATTCCCGGTAGGTATCATTCATCAAAATGAACAACCTGAAGAAGAATATACAAACCGCTATCAAAAAATAATAGATGACATGGCTGAGGAGGGAAAGTAATGGCTAGATATGAAATAAGATTAAGTGGAGCTGGTGGCCAGGGTATGATCCTTGCCGGAATAATTCTGGCTGAAGCAGTTCTAGATGAAGATGATCTTAATGTAACCCAGACTCAATCCTATGGACCTGAATCAAGAGGTGGAGCCTCAAGAGCAGAGGTAGTAATAAGTGAAGATATAATAGATTATCCAAAGGTAATAAAACCTGACTGTCTATTATGTCTAACTCAGGAAGCCTTTGATAAATACGGTAATGAGCTAAAAGATGAGGGAGTAATGATTGTAGATGAGAGAATAGATACTTCTAAGGCAGATGAAAAGATAAAAGAAAATATACTCTCCCTACCAATCATGAAAACAGCTATAGAAGATGTAGGAATGAGACTTACAGCTAATATAGTAGTCCTTGGGGTAATAGATAAATATGTTAAACAAATAGATAGTGAAAACCTAAAAAATGCAATAAAAGAAAGAGTACCTGAAGATACAGTAGAACTTAACTTAAAAGCCTTTGAATATGGACAGAAATTAGCTAAATAAAGGGGGTAAGATTATGAGTGATAAAGAATACAAAAAGAAAGAGAAAAACTGGAGAGAAGGAACATATAAAAATACAGTAGACTCCTATGGAGAAAGAAAAGAAGAATTTAAAACAGATACAGGAGTTAAACTAGACCCTCTCTATACCAAAAGCGATATAGAAGATATAGATGAAAAAGAAGATATAGGATTTCCTGGAGAATATCCTTTTACCAGAGGAGTCTATCCTACAATGTATAGAAGTCGTCTCTGGACAATGAGACAGTATGCAGGCTTTGGTACAGCAGAGGAGACAAATGAAAGATTTCGCTATCTTTTGGATCAGGGACAGACAGGATTAAGTGTAGCCTTTGATCTACCAACTCAGATCGGTTATGATTCAGATAATGAACTGGCACAGGGTGAGGTAGGTAAAGTAGGGGTGGCAATAGATACTCTGGCTGATATGGAAACACTCTTTGATCAAATACCACTTGATAAAGTAAGTACTTCAATGACCATAAATGCACCGGCCGGTGTACTTTTAGCCATGTATATAGTAGTGGCCGAAAAACAGGGAGTAGACCCTGAAGAGATAGCCGGAACTATCCAGAATGATATTCTAAAAGAATATATAGCAAGAGGAACATATATCTATCCACCGGAAGAATCACTTAAACTAATAACTGATATCTTTGAATACTGTTCTAAGAATACACCACGCTGGAATACAATAAGTATCAGTGGTTATCATATCAGAGAGGCAGGCTCAGATGCAGTCCAGGAGTTAGCCTTTACCTTAGCAGATGGCATAGAATATGTCCAAAAAGCAGTAGATATCGGGATGGATGTAGATGATTTTGCTCCAAGACTATCATTTTTCTTTAATGCCCAGATGAACCTTCTAGAAGAGGTAGCCAAGTTTAGAGCTGCCAGGAGACTGTGGGCAGAGATAATGGAAGAAAGATTTGGAGCTAAAAAGGAAAAATCTAAAATGCTTAGATTCCATACTCAGACAGCAGGGGCAGCTCTTACAGCCCAACAGCCTATGAATAACATCATGAGAGTTACACTCCAGGCTTTAGCTGCTGCTTTAGGTGGAACCCAATCACTACACACCAACTCCTATGATGAAGCATTAAGTCTACCAACAGAAGAATCAGTAAAGATAGCTTTAAGAACTCAGCAGTTAATCGCCCATGAAAGTGGAGTAGCAGATACAATAGATCCACTTGCTGGTTCCTATTATGTAGAGAATATGACAGATAGATTTGTTAAAGAAGCCAAAGAATATATAGATAAGATAGATGAATTTGGTGGAATGGCAGAAGCTATAGAGGCAGGATATGTCCAGAGAGAAATTCAGGACAGTGCCTATAAATATCAAAAGAAAATAGAGGAAAAAGAAAGAGTAGTAGTTGGAGTAAATGAATTTGTAGAAGAAGATGAAAAAGCTAAAGCAGATATTATGAAAGTTGATGAAAAGGTAGAACAGTCTCAAAAGGAAAAATTAAATGAAGTAAAAGAAAAAAGAGACAGTGAAGCTGTTAAAAAACACCTAAAAGAGATCCGTAAAGCAGCAGAAAATGGAGATAATGTTATGTATCCTATTGTTGATGCTGTTAGAGAATATGCAAGTTTAGGTGAAATTAGTAATGTTTTACGTGATGTCTATGGTGAATATGAAGCTCAAAACTTTTAGTTGGGAGGTAAGTTATGTCAGATAAAAGAATAAAAGTATTAATAGCAAAACCAGGTCTTGATGGTCATGATCGTGGAGCAAAAGTTATAGCCCGTGGTCTAAAGGAAGCAGGAATGGAAGTTGTTTATACAGGACTCAGAAAAACTCCTGATGATATAGTAAGAGCAGCTATCCAGGAAGATGTAGATGTTATTGGCTTAAGCATTTTATCAGGTGCTCATAAACATCTTTTTCCAGAAGTAATGAAAAAGCTTAAAGAAGAAGGAGCAGGTGATGTTGTTGTTATTTCAGGAGGAATTATTCCAGAAGAAGATCATCAATTCTTAAAAGATCTTGGAATTGAAGGTATTTTTACTCCTGGAACCCCAATTAAGGAAATAGTTGATTTTATAGAAGAAAATGTTAATTAATATATTGGAGGAACAATGATGAAAGAATTATTGGAAGGTATAAAAAATGGAAATGAAAGAAAAATAGCTCAGGCAATTACCATAATAGAAAATCACAGGAATATGGGCTTTAAGTTACTTAAAAAACTTTATCGTGAAACATCACTTGCCTATTTAGTTGGAATTACAGGTCCGCCTGGATCAGGAAAAAGTACTTTAACTGACAAGATTGTAAGTAAGTGGAGAGAAAAAGATCTAAAAGTAGCTGTGATAGCTATTGATCCTACCAGTCAGTTCAGTGGTGGTGCCCTGCTTGGAGATAGGATAAGAATGTCTAATGTTAGTACAGATCGCGGAGTGTTTATTCGCAGTATGGCAACCAGAGGTAGTCTGGGAGGACTTAATCCAGCTATTTATGATACAGTTCTTCTTTTGTCAGCTGCAGGTTATGATTATATTTTAATAGAAACAGTTGGGGTTGGGCAAAATGAAGTTGATATAGTTGACCTTGCAGATACCACATTAGTTGTAACAGTCCCTGAAGCTGGTGATGAAATTCAAACATTTAAGGCAGGTTTGATGGAAGTTGGAGATATTTTTGTTCTCAACAAATCTGATAGACCTGGTGTTGATAAAATGCAATTAACCTTAGAGCAGATGATTAATCTAGCTGATAAAGAGGGTTGGGAGCCTCCGATAGTAAAAACAGTTGCTACTAAAAAAGATGGAATTGAAAATTTAACTAATAAAATAGATGAACATAAAAATTATCTTGAAGAAAGCAAATTATTAGAGGATAATCGTGAAGAAGTAATGAGGAGACAGTTAATTAATCTTCTTGAAGAAAAAGTCTTAGCCAGAATAGTAAATCCTATTAAAAGTTCAGCAGAATTTACAGATAAAATGAAAAAAATAAAAGAGGTAAAAAAGGATCCTTATACTGCTGCCGAAGAATTATTGGCAGATAAATTCCAAATTTAGTTAATAAATAAAAAGGAGGTGGATTTTTATGCGCAACAAAAAAGTTGAACATATAGGAATAGCAGTAAAAAATCTTGATGAAACAATGAGTTTTTATGATGATGTTTTGGGATTAGAAAAACTTAGTGTTGAAACTGTTGAGTCTCAGGGTGTAAATATTGCTTTTTTTAAAACTGGAGAAACTAAAATTGAACTATTAGAGCCTATTAATGATGACAGTCCTATAGCTAAGTTTATTGATAAAAGAAGTGAAGGAATTCATCATATGGCAATTGAGGTAGAAGATATTGAGGCAAAAATAGAAGATATGAAAGAAAAAGGAGCAAAATTTATTGGTAATAAACCTACAGAAGGTGCAGATGATATGAAAGTTATTTTTGTCCACCCTAAGTCAACAAATGGAGTTTTGCTTGAATTATGTGAACCTATAGGAGAGGGGGACAAATAAATGTCAACAGAAGAAAAGCATGAAGAACTAAATAAAAGGAAAGAGAAGATAAAAAAAGGCGGAGGAGAAAAAAGGATAGAAAAACAGCATAAAAGAGGAAAAAAGACCGCCAGAGAAAGAATTAAGTATCTTCTAGATGAAGGAAGCTTTAATGAACTAAATATGTTTGTAGAAAATAGATCTACATCTTTAGGAATGGATGAAAAAGATGTACCTGGAGAAGGAGTAGTAGTAGGCTATGGAACAATAAATGAAAGATTAGTCTATGTTTTTGCCCAGGATTTCACAGTAATGGGAGGTTCTCTAGGAGAAGCTCATGCTCAAAAGATAGAGACTGTAATGGATTTAGCTATGAAAAATGGAGCTCCAGTCATCGGTCTTAATGATTCAGGAGGAGCAAGAATAAATGAAGGTGTAGATGCCCTTGACGGCTATGGAGAAATATTTTACCGAAACACAAAAGCCTCAGGTAAAATACCACAGATATCAGCCATAATGGGTCCCTGTGCCGGAGGAGCAGTCTATTCACCGGCCATAACAGACTTCATCTTTATGGTAGACCATACCAGTAAAATGTTTATCACCGGTCCAGGAGTAATAAAATCAGTAACCGGAGAAGAAGTATCAGCAGAAGACTTAGGTGGAGCAATGACTCATAACCAGACAACAGGTGTAGCCCACTTTATAGAAAATAGTGAAGAAGAGGCTTTAGATAATATAAGAAAACTACTTAGCTATCTACCTGATAACTACAAAGAAGAACCACCAAAATTTGAAACAGAAGATAATCCAGGAAGATCAACTAAAAAACTAAAGGATATAGTAGCTCCTAATCCCCAAAAAGCCTATGATGTAAGAGATGTAATAAATGAGATAGTAGATAAAGACTCATTTATGGAAGTACAACCATATTATGCTAAGAGTGCAGTAGTAGGTTTTGGAAGAATGAATGGAAGATCAGTAGGAATAGTAGCCAATCAACCAAATCACCTGGCAGGTACTATGGATATAGATGCCTCAGATAAAATGTCCAGATTCATAAGATTCTGTGACAGTTTTAATATACCAATAGTAACTCTAGTAGATGTGCCAGGATTCCTTCCAGGAACAGAACAGGAATATGGAGGAATCATAAGACATGGAGCAAAAGTATTATATGCCTACTCAGAAGCAACAGTACCAAAGATAACCTTAATCATGAGAAAAGCCTATGGTGGAGCCTATGTAGCAATGGGCAGTAAATCAGTGAGAGCAGATCTAGTCTATGCCTGGCCAATCTCAGAGATAGCAGTAATGGGTCCTCAGGGAGCAGCAAATGTAATCTATAGAAAAGAGATAAAAAAGGCAGATGACCCTGATAAGAAAAGACAGGAAAAGATAGATGAATATAAGGATAACTTTGCCAATCCCTATATAGCAGCAAAAAGAGGTATGGTAAATGATGTAATAGAAATGGAAAAAACAAGAGCAAAAATAATAAATGGACTTGAGATGCTCCAGAATAAAAAAGAAGACCCGGAAGATAAAAAACACGGTAATATACCATTATAGGGAAAGGTGATAAATAATGGGTAAATATATGATAGGACTACAGCTTTTGATAATAGGTCTGGGAACAGTATTATTATCTCTTCTTTTGCTTTCAATCTTTCTTAGAATTTCAGGAAAATATATAAATACAAGTGAAAAAAAGAAAGAAAAGAAAAAAGAGATAACCAAAGCAGAAAGCGGTAGTGCTCAGACTAAAATAGAGGAAAATAATAAAGATGAAAATAAAGGAAAAAAGATGGCAGCCATCTCGGCAGCAGTCTATCAGTATTTAGACAGTGATAAAAATTATAGAATAATCTCAATCAAAAAAAGAAATAATAACTGGAAAAGCTAGAAAGGGGGAAAATAAATTTGCGTAAATTCAAAATAAATGTAGATGGAGAAGAGTTTATGGTAGAAGTAGAAGAGGTAGATGGTGGTCAAAGTAAAACTACAACCACTACTACAAAAACAACTCAGCAAACAAATCCACAGCCACAAAAACAAACTAAAAAGAAAAAGTCAAAGCCAGCACCAAAAAAGAAAAAAACAACAAAAGATAAAAATCCTGCCTCTTCTGGAGACCTAAAAGCACCAATGCCTGGTAAAATACTTGATATAAAAACAGCAGAAGGTGCTCAAGTTAAAGCAGGAGATGTATTAATAATCTTAGAAGCAATGAAGATGGAAAATGATATAACCGCCCCAAAAGCAGGAGTCGTAGAAAAGATAAATGTGACTGAAGGTGAAAATGTAGAAGCAGATGATATATTAGTTAAAATGGAGTAGGGGGATAGATATATGTTA